>CDZQ01041441.1_pt1 | contig 41845 bp, 47 predicted proteins | sample 554831 | NCBI WGS metagenome assembly CDZQ01 (sample SAMEA3182112, study PRJEB8094) | gut metagenome | biome: human; feature: gut; material: Stool; isolation source: human stools | place: Canada | collected 2013-05-06 | reverse complement strand
GGTTGTAGTTCCCTAACAGTTCTTGGTATGGTATAATGGCGGGACACGATGCTGCACGGGCTGTACTGTTGTAGTTCCCTAACAGTTCTTGGTATGGTATAATATATTGGCACAACATCTCCATTGCTTGAAGGTTGTAGTTCCCTAACAGTTCTTGGTATGGTATAATAATATGCCGCCGCACTGTTATCTCGTACGTGTTGTAGTTCCCTAACAGTTCTTGGTATGGTATAATAAGAAATTGAAAAACAAGGACGATTAGGAGGTTGTAGTTCCCTAACAGTTCTTGGTATGGTATAATGGTTACGCTATCGCCAACGTTCACAAGTCGGTTGTAGTTCCCTAACAGTTCTTGGTATGGTATAATAGTATCAGAACCGACAATCTCAAGAAGCTTGTTGTAGTTCCCTAACAGTTCTTGGTATGGTATAATTGTACTGTACATATCGAACCGAATCCGGCAGTTGTAGTTCCCTAACAGTTCTTGGTATGGTATAATACATCGCCTTGTACGATATTCGTACTTTTAGTTGTAGTTCCCTAACAGTTCTTGGTATGGTATAATAGTATTGGCTTCGACAATCTCAAGAAGCTTGTTGTAGTTCCCTAACAGTTCTTGGTATGGTATAATTGTACTGTACATATCGAACCGAATCCGGCAGTTGTAGTTCCCTAACAGTTCTTGGTATGGTATAATACATCGCCTTGTACGATATTCGTACTTTTAGTTGTAGTTCCCTAACAGTTCTTGGTATGGTATAATAGTATTGGCTTCGACAATCTCAAGAAGCTTGTTGTAGTTCCCTAACAGTTCTTGGTATGGTATAATAGACTGTTGCAAAAAGCGCTTCAGGCTGCGGCCTGAAGCGCTTTTTGTTCTTTCCGAAAAATCAAAACAGCGTAAGCTGTTCACATGCAAAGGGTGTGTCCGCCGGGGAAAATGGGCCGAGCAATATCTCAATCGACTGATACTGCTTTTCCGTTACCACCAACAGGCGCACAGCGCCATTGGCCGGCAGCTGCCCTGTCAGCCGCGCCCGGTGTTTTGTCACGGCATCGTTGCCGTTGCATACGCGGGCGTAAACCGAGTATTGAAGCATGTGATACCCATCCTTTATCAAAAAGTTGCGAAAAGCAGTGGCTTCCCGCCGCTGCTTTTTTGTTTGGACGGGCAGGTCAAAAAATACAAGCATTCTCATAAATCTACTCATAACCGTGGGGCTGCCATGCCAGCAGCTTCGGCAGCGCCAAAGCGCCGCCCTTTTCCATGCCGGTGCGCAGGCTTTGCACCAGCCGTTCCATGGCGTAAGCCACGCTGTGGTGCTGTCCGCCGGAAAGAGTGTCAGCGTTCATCAGCCCGAACAGCGCGTGCTTGAGCGCGGGGGCGAGCGTGCTTGCCTCGTCCACATTGGCGGCTACATACAAATCCACAACCGGGCGGAACGGCTCCATAAGGTCGTCCGCCAGATTGTATTGGTTCAGTTGGCTGCAATGGTGCAGCCCCTCCCACGGCAAAAGCCCGTAAACTGCGGCGCAGCGGGCGGCATAGCCGCGCAGAATGGCATAGCCGTAATTGAGCGCGGCGTTGCGGCCATCGTCGGCGCTGCGGGTAAAGCCTGTGCCGAACAGGGCGGGGAAGTAATATGCGGCGGCGGCTGCCTCCAGATTGTCCTTATCGCCGCTTGTCACGGCGCGTGCGCGGGAATGCAAAAAGGCCGCTTCTTGTGTTTTGCCGCACAGCGCCAGACATTCCGCCTGGTTGTCGATTTTGGCGGTGACGAGCTGCTGCCAGAAGCGTTTTTTGGCGGGCAGCGTCAGCGAAAGCTGCGCGCGTGCCGCGGCAAGCTGGCGGCTGTGCTGCGCGTATGGCAGCAGCACGCCGCAGGGTAAATGCTTTTCGTCGCACACGAACACCGCCGTTCCGTTTTGCGCCAAAGCGGAAAGCGCGGCAGCCGAAAGCGTGGCGCGGCGGCTTTCCAGCATCAGCGCGCTGATGTCCTCGATGGGCACGGTGTGGCGCTCGTCCGTTTCCACAACAAGCTGTTCGCTGCGCGTGCTGATGTGCGCGGGGTTGCTGACGATCACGCATCGGTAGGACATAACCGCCTCCTTTTTTGATGAATCAGCGGAATTTCTGCCGCGTTTCCTTGTGAACGGGGAAGACGTTGCCCAGAACATCTACCTGGTATTTGTGGAAAGTTTTCAGTGTTTTGACGCCAAGGCTTGGGATGCCATAGGCATTGTCGTGCGTGCGGATGGTGATAGAAGCTGTAGAAATGCTTCCGCTCACAAAATATGCAAACGCGCTCGTTTGCGTCCGCGTTTTCTCCAGCGTGCTGTCCGCATTCTGCAAAGTAAACTTCAGCCCGCTTTTATGCTCCACATACACAAGGTCATTTGGATACAGCGAAAAAATAAAATCCTCCTCGCGCATTTCTTTCCACTCGCTGTACGGCTTGCCTTGCACTACCGCCCGATTGGGCAACTCCGGTTTCAGCGTGTCCGCTACATACACCGGCACCCAGTAATACCCGTCCCCGGGTACAAGGAACACATCGACGCGCACCATCGTGTCGTTGCTGGCCGCGCCGCCGTGCACAGGTACGGTGAGCGTGGCTTTTTCGGTTGTCTTCACCTTGCGCACCAGCGGGCCGGGCGTGCCGTCCGCTTTCGGCTTGTAAAACGGTTCCGCAAAGGCCTTTTTGCCGTCGCCGCCAAAGCGGCGCAGCTGCGCCTTGATCGCTTCGTACAGCAGCGTATCGCTGGAGGGCATATAGTAGTCTTTGATTTCTCCGTCTTTGTCCAGTTTCAGCTCTGTCAGGGCCTTGCGCACCGTCAAGAGGCCTTCGTCTGCCGCGGCGGCGCCCTTGATGGTTTCCTTGTGGCCCGGGCCGGTCACCTTGCGGCGCGGCATGCGGGAAACAAACACCGGGCGGATATGCTCTGTGCCATATTCGCAGTAAAATCCCGGGTTGATATCCAGAAGATGTTCGCCGGGCTGCTCGGAGAGCCGTACGATCAGCTCGTCGCGGAAGCGCGGCCAGGGCGCGGGAAAGCGCTCCTTTGTGCGGGCGTGCTGCGAACCGGCGCCGTCGGCGTCCTGAAGATATTCGCCCTCAATGTGCCCGTAATAGCCGGAGATCCGGCGGATCATGCCGTCTGTTGTGCAGGCGATGACGGCGGCGTCCAGCGCGTGGTGCAAATCGCCGTCCGCGCGCACCTTTGAAAGCCCCCAGCGTTTGCGCAGATGCGACGTTACCGCACCGCTGACGGCGAAAACGCGCTTTTTGCCAAGCGCTTCGGACTGCGCAAATGCAAGATGGTCGGAAATGTAGTTGTACAAAAAGCGCGCCATGTGCTGCGTGTCCTGCAGATTGCGCTGCCGGAAGCCCTCGGCTTCGTCCCCGGAGAGCTTTTCGCGCAAAAGGTTCTGTCGCTTGCGGTAGTCGCGCACGCTGCTGTTTGTCCAGACGATAAAGTCTTCGCGCCGTTTGCCCTGCAGGTATTGCAGCGGCAGGCGGTTGCCCTTTTGCCGGTTTTCGGAGGAAAGCACCAGCACCTTGTTGCTGCGCCGGTCGTCAAAGCTGAGGCTGTACGGTACAATGTGGTCTACGTCCACATAGCCCGGCTCAAACAGCCGTTCCACGTCCAGCCGCCGGAGCGAATAGGCGCACACGCCGTCCTGCTCTTTCCAGAGGCGGTATTTCACAAGGTCCTGCCCGGTGGGGGAGAGCAGGTGGAACGTATCGCGCAGCTCCTGCATCAGGCGTTCGTTCTGCGCGGCGTTTTCGCGCATGGAGCGGTCCATCTCCTGCCGTTCGCCGAAAGTTTTGCTCAGCTCGCGCGCAAGCTCAATGCGCACCCATGCGGGGCTTGCGTCCATCTCGCGGATGATGCCGTTCACCACTTTGATCGTCTGCGCAACGGCGCGGCGTACCACAGGGCTTGTGATCTGCTCCATTTCCGGGGCGGCGGCAGGCAATGTAAAGGCCCGCTCACCTGCGCCGTGGCCCTTGAAATCGTACCCGGCGGCACTGCAGGCCTGGTCGTAGGTCAGCCCCTGCTCCAGATGCGGGATCAATTTTCTGCAGGCCTTCAGTGAAAGGTGGCCGAATTTTGAAAAGCCCGTAAGGCCCGCCAGCGCGTCGATCTCGGGTGCTTGGAAACCGGCCTCCGTCAGCTTTGCGCGCAGCGTGTCCTCGTTTTTGTAAAGGGAAAGCGCGGTGGCGGCCGCGTCGCGTTGGGAAATGCTCAGGGAGGAAATACGGCCCTTTACAACGCCGTCCAGCGCCTTGCGCATTTTGTGGTATGCGGGCAGGCAGGCGAACTTTTCCTTTTTTTCGCTCTCTTCAAGCGTTTCGTTTGCCCGGCAGCGCACGCCGTTGAATTGCACCGTTTCCGGGAGCGCCAGCTCCTTGCGAATGCGGGCGAGGCTTATGTCCGGGGTTTTGTGCGCCAGCGAGAGAAGCTGTTGCCGCTGCGGCTGCGTCAGTGGGCGCGTTTCGCCGTTTTCCGCAAGGCGGATGTGGTTGAGCTTTTGCAGCAGCGAAAAATATTCAAACGAATAGGCGGCTTTTGCCGCGCGCGGCTCATCCGGCTCGAATGTGCAGCGGCCCACCATTTTTTCCACCTGGTTGCCTCCGTAGGGGCTGTTGCCGCCCGGCCCCTCGTCAAACGAACGCTGGCGCAGAAGAATGGAAAGATATTCCGCCTGCAGCTCCGGTGCGGCCCAGCTGCAGCCCATTGCACGCTGGCGCTCGAACAGGATGGAGGCCTCCTCTGCCACCATATCCCGCCCGACGGTGGAAAGGTAATCGTCAGCCTTATTGCGCTTGTGAAGCGCGAAAGCCTCGTGCCGGTACAGCATTTCGCCCACGGTGCGCCAGCCGCCCTGGGCCATGCGCCGGCGGTTTTCGTTCACAGCGGCCAGAAGCCGCCCATCCTCGCCGTCCGAGGCGGTTCGGCGGTTGCTTTTAAACCCGCGGCGCTGGGCAAGGTGCAGCAAAATGCGCGAAAATTCGGCCTTGCCGACGGGCTCGTCCAACGCGCGCGTGCGCAGCGCATAGATGTCTTCCAGGCCGCCCGCTTCAAACATTTGCGCGAGCGCTTCCCGGGTGGAAAGGCCGCTGCGTTCCAGCAGGGCGTAAACGTCCGCACGGCGCAGCGCCTTGCGGCGCAGACGGCGGCGCATCCCGCGCGCCATGCGCCGCGGCGCGGCAAGGCTTTCGCCCGTCTTGGGCTGCTCGGCCTTGTCGAAAATGCGTACACCCAGACGGTGCAGTCCAACAGGTTCACCCGTGCCGTTCAAACCGACGACGGCCCAGCCGACAGACGCCACGCCGATGTCCAGCCCGATGCCATACAATGTGTTTTTCATATTACCGCCTCTTTCACCAGCATTTGCATGAAAAGGTCCTGCTTTTTACGCTTCCATTTATATCATGACCGAATTACGTTGCAGCCGTCAATCAGCACAGTGGATAAAAATATCCGTGTTTTTTGGGCAAAAAAGATGACGCCCCGCTGAAAGCGAGGCGTCAGAGCTTTACGGTGCTAAGACCTTATCATAGCAACCATAACAGTTCTTGGTATGGTATAAGAACTGGTTTCAGTATAGCAGTTGTTTGCAGGAATGTAAAGCCTTCGACACGAAAATTTTTTGCCGGTTGTGCTTACAAGGAGGCGCCGCGCGCCAAGGCGCGCCTTGGAAAAGCCGGGCCGCCTTGGCGGATGAAAAAACAAGAAGGCGGCGCAGCGGGCGTATGAGCCGCCAATGCCAAAAGACCGCAAAGAATCAATGTTCTTTGCGGTCTTTTGGCTGGTTGGGCCAGCTGGATTCGAACCAGCGGAATGCGGGAGTCAAAGTCCCGTGCCTTACCACTTGGCGATGGCCCATTATTGCAGAACGGCAAATCCGCATGCGAATTTGCCGTTCCTGATTTTAAATGGGGTGGGAGATGGGACTCGAACCCACGACAACCAGAACCACAATCTGGCGCTCTACCAACTGAACTACACCCACCATATTTGGTGCGCCCAAAGGGACTCGAACCCCTGGCCCACTGCTTAGAAGGCAGTTGCTCTATCCACCTGAGCTATGGGCGCAAATGTAAGCCACGATCGGGACACTGCTTGGATATTTTACAATAAGACGACCGGAGTTGTCAAGGGTATTTTTGAAGAAAAAGCATATTTCATGAAAAAATCTTCAACCGCTTGACGGCATGGGCCGTGACGCGATAAACTGTTAGGCGGAACCGTGTGAAAATAAAGAACGGAGGATCAGAAAATGGAACTTGCATTGCAACAGGAAAAAGCAAAGCAACTGCGGGCCGACATCGTGAAGATGACGTATCTCGCAAAATCCGGCCATCCGGGCGGCTCGCTGTCTTGCGTGGAGATGCTGATGGCGCTCTATTATAATATAATGAAGGTGGACCCCTCCAACCCGGGCTGGGAAGAACGGGACCGCTTCGTGCTCAGTAAGGGCCATGCCTGCCCCGCGCTGTATGCCGTTCTGGCGGACAAGGGGTATTTCCCGCGGGAGGACCTCTGGACGCTGCGCAAGTTCCACAGCCATCTGCAGGGCCATCCCGATATGCGCAAGACCCCGGGTGTGGACGCCAACACCGGCTCGCTGGGCCAGGGCGTTTCCATTGCCGGCGGCATGGCGCTTGCCGCAAAGTATAAAGGCGAGAGCCACCGCGTGTTCGTCATCACCGGCGACGGCGAGAGCCAGGAGGGCCTGGTGTGGGAGGCCGCCATGTCCGCCGCCCACTATAAGCTGGACAACCTTACCGTTCTGTTGGACCACAACGGCCTGCAGATCGACGGCACCAATGACGAAGTGATGGGCGTGGGCGATATGATGGCCAAATACGAGGCTTTCGGCTTCGCGTGCGTAAAAGTGGACGGCCACGACATCGGCGCCGTTGTGGAGGCGGTGAACACGCCGCACCCGGGCAAGCCGCTGTTTGTCTGCTGCGAAACGCACAAGGGCCACGGCGTGTCCTTCATGGAAGACCAGGTGGGCTGGCACGGCAAGGCGCCGAACAAGGAGCAGTATGAGCAAGCGATGAAAGAACTGGGGGTATCCGACAATGGCTGAGAGCAAATCCCTGCGTATTGCCTACGGCGAGGCGCTGGCCGAGCTGGGCGCGGAGAACGACAAGATCGTCGTGCTGGACGCGGACCTTTCCAACGCCACCATGACCAACCGCTTTTCCGCGGTGTATCCGGACCGCTTTTTTGATTTCGGCATCGCCGAGGCCAACATGGCCTGCGCGGCCGCGGGCTTTGCCCACGAGGGGCTGATCCCCTTCATCAGCACGTTCGCGCTGTTCGGCGCGGGCCGCGCTTACGAGCAGATCCGCAATTCCATCGCGTATGTGAACGCCAATGTGAAGTTCGGCTTTTCCCATTCCGGCCTGTGCGTGGGCGAGGACGGCGGCAGCCACCAGAGCATAGAGGACATCGCCCTGATGCGCGTGATGCCCAATATGACGATCTTCGTGCCCTGCGACGCCGTTGAGGTGCGCAAGGCCGTGCGCGCGGCCGCGGCCATCGAAGGCCCGGTGTATATCCGCGTGGCGCGCCCGGTGTGCGAATGCTTCACCGACGAGAGCACGCCCTTTGTGCCCGGAAAGGCGAACATCATGCGCGAGGGCGGCGACGTGGCCATCATCGCCATGGGCCTGATGGTGGCCGAGGCGCTGAAGGCCGCCGACCTGCTGGCGGCGGAGGGCATCCGGGCCACTGTGGTGAACATGCACACGGTGAAGCCGCTGGACGAGGATGCGGTTTTGTCCGTGGCTGAAAAATGCGGCGCCGTTGTGACGGCCGAGGAGCATTCCGTCATCGGCGGGCTGGGCTCCGCAGTGGCCGAGGTGCTGGCGGGCAGGTCCGGCGCCAAATTCGCGCGCGTGGGCATCGAGGACCGGTTCGGCCAGTCCGGCACGCCCGCGGAGCTGTTTGCAGACTACGGCCTGACAGCGGAGAACATTGCCGAAAACGCCCGCCGCCTGGTGAAGTAAGCGCGAAAAAACAGGTTGACTTTGTTTCCATTTATTCGGCTTTTTCGCTGGATTCTTACAAAAAAATTACAGTTTGCCATTCTTTCCCGCAAAACCCTTAAATTTACAAATATTTTTCCTGAAAACTGCAACATTTTGGCCCTCTGCGTCGTATACTAAGCAGAGGGCACAAAAAGCAGTGTCCCGGATTGAAGCGTGGACGGCGGCGCCAAAGGCGCAGCCGACGGAAAATATGCGGAAAGGGCGTGTGGAATTTATGACGACTTCGATCACTTCTTTTATGGACAACCTCAAACAGATTTTTGGGCTGGTTTATTCAGACACGCCCACCGAATCCTACGAGGAAAGCGAAGAGTACGAGGACTGAGCTTTGTGCGAAAGCGCAGCCGGCCTTTATAAAAGCGTCCCAGGCGGTTTTGCCGCCAACCTCTGAGGGACACCGGACGCTTTGTGCTGCGCAGCCGGTTTCCGGTTTCCCTCAGTTCTCCTTTCCGGCGCACAAAAGGGCAATTTCGCGCACTTCGCACACAAAATTGCCTTTTGCACGGTAGAGGTATTTGCCCGCCCGGCGCACGTCCGGGCGGGCAAACGTTTTTTTATCTTTTTCGACAGGCTGGGGCGGGCACCTTTTCAGGTGCCCGCCTTTTTTGCGTTTGTCCGTTTGCACGCCGGCAAAACGCCCGCCAACGTGTCTTTCGCGCGCCCGTGCGGAGAAACGCTGCGGTTCCCAAAGAAGATACGCCCGGAGACGTGTTTCGACACGGTCAAAAACGGTTCGGCGTCGAAAACTTTCACAGAAAAAGGGTTGATTTTTACAGGGACGCCCCTTATAATTGAAACAGAAGTGGGGCAAAGTGGGTAAAAGTGGGGAAACTCCCCCATGTGCCGGGAAGGTGGTGGCTGGAAATGCTGATCGGCGAGTACAGCTATGCCATCGACGACAAGGGGAGGCTCAATTTCCCGCCCAAATTCCGCGAGGCCATGGGCGGCACTTTCATCGTCACCCGCTGGCTGGACGACTGTCTGGTGGCGTTTCCGGAAGACGAATGGGAGCGCATTTCCGCACTTCTGTCCGAAAAAAGCATGGTGAAATCCCGTGACGTGCAGCGCTTTCTGTACGCCACCGCCGTGGAGGCGTCGCCGGACAAGCAGGGGCGCATCCTGCTGCCCGCCAACCTGCGCCAGCATGCGAAGCTGGAAAAGGACGTTACGGTCATCGGCGTGGGCCGCCATGCCGAGATATGGAACACGCAGGCCTGGCAGCAGATGAACGAGCGCCTGCGCAGCGGGCCCATCGCCGCCGCCATGGAAGAATTGGAGTTTTAAGCCATGAGTTTTCATCACATCCCTGTCCTCCTCGCGGAATGCATCGACGGCCTTGCCATCCGGCCGGACGGCATTTATCTCGACGGCACCGCGGGCGGGGCAGGGCATTCAAAAGAGATCGCCGCGCGCCTCACGACCGGCCGCCTCATCGCGCTGGACCAGGACCCCGACGCCGTGGCCGCCGCGTCGCAGCGCCTGGAAGGGCTGCCCGCCACGGTGGTGCAGAGCAATTTCCGCTATGCGGACAGGGCGCTGGCCCAGCTTGGCGTGGACGGGCTGGACGGCGTGCTGCTGGACCTGGGGGTTTCCTCACACCAGCTGGACGAGGTCTCGCGCGGCTTTTCGTATCAGGGCGACGCGCCGCTGGACATGCGCATGAGCCAGAGCGGCCCCACGGCCGCCGACCTTGTGAACACCGCCTCCCGCGCGGAATTGTGCCGTATCCTCAAGGAATACGGCGAGGAGCCGTATGCCTGGCAGATCGCCGGGAAGATCGAAAGCGCCCGCGCCGCCGCACCCATTGAAACGACGGCGCAGCTGGTGCAGGCCGTCGCCTCGGCGCTGCCGCCCGCGGTGCGCCGCAAGGACAAAAACCCCGCGCGCCGCACCTTCCAGGCGCTGCGCATCGCCGTGAACGGTGAGCTGGACGCACTGAGTGAAGGGCTGGACGTGCTGTTTGCCGCACTGAAGCCGGGCGGGCGCATGTGCGTCATCACGTTCCATTCCCTGGAGGACAGGCTCGTCAAGCAGCGGTTCCGCCAGTGGGCCACGGCCTGCACCTGCCCGCCGGAGTTCCCGGTGTGCGTATGCGGCGGGAAGGCCAGGGCAAAGCTCATTACCAAAAAGCCCGTTGAGGCAGCCGCCGGGGAACAGGCGGAAAACCGCCGTGCGCGCAGCGCAAAGCTGCGCATACTGGAAAAGCTGTAACGCGGCCGGGGCCGCATTGCATATTTGAGGCAACGCCGCACAATTCACGGCTGAAGCCTTAAGCGTCGCCTCGCTTGCAGATTTTTCGGCAGCCGTCACAAAAATGCTCGCGAATACACAAAGTATTCGCTGCGCTTTTTGTTTAACCTGCCAAAAAACCGGCCGGCGCGATTCGACGCTTAGAATTGTACGGTATTGCCTTGAAACAAAAAAGAAAGGAGAGAGGACGCCATGCAGACGAATGCAGCGTACGACCTTGAGCGGTTCGCTCCGCGGGAGCAAAAGCCGCGTCTGCGCGTGGCCGGGCAGCCAAAGCCCAAACGGGGGCTGGCGCGGTACAATTTAAAATGGATCAAAGCCGTGGCGTTCGCTTCCGTGTTTCTGGCGCTGGTTTGCAGCGTGCTGTACTCGCAGGTGCAGTCCACTGAGCTTTCGGCCCAGATCCGCACGCAGGAGGACACCCTGGCCGACCTTCAGAGCGAATATACATACCTGTCCAATGAGATGGAAATGAAAACAAACCTTTCGGCGGTGCAGGAATATGCAACGAATACGCTGAAAATGGTAAAGATGGACCGCTCACAGGTGACGTATGTGACCACCGGGCAGGAGAACAAGGTGGAGCGCTCGGACACCGGGCTGGCCCGCCTGGCGGGCGAGATATCGCAGACGGTGGCCAGCTTTATGGAATACCTCACGCCCTGAATCAATAAGTATTATCACCGCCTTTCTTCCTCTGCCGAGCCGTTCGTGCGGGAAAAGCCGGTGATAATTCTTTTTATGCCCGCGTTCGACCGTTTGCGCGGCTGGCCCGCGCCCTTTGACAACAGCGATATCCCGGGAGGCAGAGATGAAAAAACAGCCGGAACACAATCGAAAGAACGTACCGCCGCAGGACACGGCGAAGGCGCCCAAGAGCGCGGTGTCCCGCAGCATGCGCACGCGCGCCATCGTGCTGGCCGCGCTGTTCGTGCTGGTGGGCTTTGGGGCCGTTGTATACAACCTGTACCAGCTTCAAATCGTGCAGCACGACGAACTGGCCGCCCGCGCCGAAAACCAGCAGCTTGCGGACGAGACCATCACGCCCAACCGCGGCGTTATCTACGATTCCGATATGAAGGTGCTGGCCCGCAGCAACAAGGTGTGGACGGTGGTCGCCTCGCCCCGGGACATGGCCAAAAGCGGCACGAATATCAACGACGTTGCCGTAAAGCTGGCCGAGCTGCTGGAGCTGGACGCCCAGAGCATTTTGGAAAAGCTTCAGAAGAGCGAAAGCAACTATCAGCTCATCAAGCGGCAGATCGAAAAGCCGGTGGCGGACGCCATCACGGCCTGGATCACCGAGTATAACGCATCGGACAAGGGAAAAGATACTCCTGTCGCGGGCATCAGCCTGGTGCAGGACGCGAAGCGTTATTATCCCTACCAGACGCTGGCCTCCACGATCATCGGCTTTGTGAACGCGGACGGCGACGGCGTGCTGGGCATCGAGAGCTATTACAACGATACGCTCAAGGGCACCGCCGGGCGCGTGGTGGGCATGAAGAACGCCTGGGGGTACGATTTGCCAAACGGCACCTACGAGGCGGCCTATGACGCCGAGGACGGCAACGGCCTGGTGCTGACGCTGAACGCCAGCATCCAGAGCACATTGGAAAAATACCTGCAGAACGCCGTGGACCAGTATCATGTGGAAAACCGCGCGGTGGGCATCGTGATGGACGTGAACACGGGGGCGATCCTGGCCATGGCGACGATGCCGGACTACAACCTGCAGGACCCTTACACCATTGCGGACGAGGCGCTGGCGGCACAGATCGCGGCCATTGCGGATGAAAACGAACGGGCGGACGCGAAATATACCGCGCAGTGGGCGCAATGGCGCAACAAGGCGGTGGCCGACCTGTACTACCCCGGCTCGGTGTTCAAGGTCATCACGGCTTCGGCCGCGCTGGACTCCGGCGCGGCGAACCTGAACACCTCGTACACCTGCAAGGGCTCCATCACCGTGGCGGGCCGCACCATGCGGTGCGCGCACACCAACCACGGCACGCTGGACTTCTTCGGCGGCCTGGACGGCTCGTGCAACCCCTACTATGTCACGCTGGGGCAGATGATGGGGGCGGAGACGTTCTGCAATTATATGCAGGCCTTCGGCTTCTACGAGAAAACGGGCGTCGACATGGACGACGAGGGAACGACACAGTACGTCCCGCTGGAAAAAATGGGGCCCGTGGAGCTGGCCTCCTCCGCCTTCGGGCAGACGACGTCCACCACGCCCATCCAGATGATCACAGCGGCCTGCGCCGTCATCAACGGCGGATATCTGGTACAGCCTCACGTGGTGAAGCAGGTGCTGGACGCGGACGGGAATATCATTGAAAACGTGGAGCCGGAAGTGAAGCGGCAGGTGCTCTCGGCCGAGACCAGCGCCACCATGCGCGAGCTGCTGACGAGAAGCGTAAATATGACGGCTGCGGATGGCAAGACGCTGACCGGCGGCAACAAGACGGGCTATGTGGCCGGCTATAAGGCGGGCGGCAAATCCGGCACCAGCCAGCGCAAGCAGGCGCTGTCGGACGAAGAGCAGACCTATTATTCCTCTTACTGGGGCTTCGCGCCCGGGGACGACCCGCAGATCGCGGTGCTGGTGATGCTGGACACGCCGCACGACGAACAGAGAACCTATTACGGCGGCCGTCTGGCCGCGCCCGTGGTGCAAAGTGTGCTGGACGAGGCGCTCCAGACGCTGGGGGTGCCCAAGGAGTACACCGAGGCGGAGCTGGCAAAAGTGGAGACGGCGGTGCCCAACGTGGTGGGCTCCAGTGTGAACGCCGCCGCCGGCAAGCTGCGCGAATCCGGCTTCAATGTGGACATCGAGCGCGCCACAGGCGATACCGTTCTGTATCAGTACCCGGCGGCGGGCACCATCGTGCCGCGCCAGTCCACGATCATCCTGTATTCGGAGGACCGTTCCGAGAGCGGCGGCGACCTTGTCACGGTGCCGAACCTGACGGATATGAGCTACGACGCGGCGTGCGCCACGCTGAAATCGCTGGGCCTGAACGTCAGCGAAAAGGGCGTGACGGGCGGCGGCAAGACCATCGTGGTCACAGAGCAGGACATTGCGGCCGATACGCAGGTGGAGATCGGGTCCGTCATCGAGGTGACGTTCCACGATACCACCGTTCTGGATTAACAGGCCGCGTCAGGGCGGCGGGCCGCGCGGCGCGGCACGAAAGGGGAGTGCATCCATGGAGTTACAGGTATTGTTCAGCGGCGTGCCGTATACCGGCACGCTGCCGCAGGGCGAGGCGGTGCTCGTTACGCAGGATTCCCGCCGGGCCTGCCCGGGCGCGGTGTTCGTGTGCGCCAGGGGCATGACGACCGACGGGCACGACCACGCGCGCAAGGCGCTGGAGGCGGGCGCCGTGTGCATCGTCACCGAGCGTCCGCTGGGCCTGCCCGGCGAGGTGCAGGTGGCCTCCGGCCGCAAGGCATACGCGCAGCTGTGCCAGAATTTTTTCGGCCGTCCCGCCGAAAAGCTGCGGCTGGTGGCCGTCACGGGCACCAACGGAAAAACCACCGTCACCACGCTCATCAAGCAGACGCTGGAGCAGGCGGGCTGCAAAGCGGGGCTCATTGGCACCATCCACACCGAGATCGACGCCATGGACGTGCCCGCAAAATATACCACGCCCGAGCCGTGGGACCTGAACGCGCTGTTCAGCCGCATGGTGCTGGCGGGCTGCACGTTCGCGGTAATGGAAGCCAGCAGCCAGGCGCTGGACCAGCTGCGGCTGTGGGGCCTTACCTTTGAGGTGGGCGTGTTCACGAACCTGACGCAGGATCATCTGGATTATCACAAGACCTTTGAAAACTATTTCGCTGCAAAGAAAAGCCTGTTCAGCCAGGTGAAGCACATGGTGGTGAACCTGGACGACAGCTACGGCCGCCGCCTGCTGGACGAGGTGCAGGGGCCGGAGCGCATCACCTTTTCCGCAGGCGACGACGCGGCGGATTACACCGCCCGCAACATCCGGCTCTCGGCCTCGGGCGTGAAGTTCGAGATGGTGGGCCGCGGCTTCATCCAGCGCATCGATTTCCCCATGCCCGGGGATTACTCGGTGCACAACGCGCTGGCGGCGGCCGCCGCGGCCATTGCGCTGGGCATCCCCGCGCGGGACGCCGCGGCCGCGCTTTCGGCCTCCCGCGGGGTGCGCGGCCGGTGCGAGGTGCTGTATCACGGCGCGTTCACCATCCTGTGCGACTATGCCCACACGGGCGACGCCATTGAAAAGGTGCTCGCGGGCGTTGCGCCTTTCGTGGAGGGGCGGCTGGTGGTGCTGTATGGCTGCGCGGGCGAGCGCGATGCAAAAAAACGCCCGCTGATGAGCGAAGCCGTGGTGAAATATGCTGATTTTGCAGTTTTAACGTCGGATAATCCCCGCAAGGAAGATCCTTGTGCTATAATAAAGGACGCCGAGCCGGTGCTGGCCGCTTCGGGCAAGCCGTACATCGTGGAGGTGGAGCGGCGCACGGCTGTGAACCGGGCGCTGGATATGCTGCGCCCGGGCGATGTGCTGGCGCTGTGCGGAAAGGGCCACGAGGATTACCAGGTCATCGACGGGGTGACCCTTTATCTGGACGAACACAGGATCGTCCGCGAGTGGCTGGAGCGCAAAGGGCTGGACAAAGCCTGACGCCGCCCGGCGAGTATTCAGAGCATGGAGGATTGTATATGCAGCCTGTTTTGTCGAGTGTGCTGCTGCGGGGGCTGGGCGCCCTGGCAGGGGACCCGGAGATCGCGTCGGTGGTGACGGACAGCCGGGAGGCCGGGCCGGGGAGCCTGTTCGTGTGCATCCGGGGCGAGCGCGTGGACGGCCACGATTACGCGCTCCGGGCGCTGGAGGCCGGAGCGGCGGGCGTTGTGGTGCAGCGCCCGGTGCCGGGCGTGCCGCCGGAGAAATGCGTGCAGGTGCCGGACGCGCTGGATGCGATGATCCGGCTGGGCGCGAACTACCGCGCGCTGTACAGCCCGCTGCTGGCGGGCGTGACAGGCAGCGTGGGCAAAACGACGACAAAAGAGTTCTGTTACGCGGTATTTTCGGCTTTCGGCAAAACGCTCAGGACACAGGGGAACCAGAACAACGAGATCGGCATGCCGAACACGCTGTTCCGCCTGGACAAAAGCGTGGAGTACGCCGTGGTGGAGATGGGCATGCAGGGCCTGGGCGAGATCCGGAAGCTGACGCTGGCGGCAAAGCCTGCGGGCGCTGTCATCACCTGCATCGGGCGCTCCCATCTGGAGCAGCTGGGCACGCGGGAAAATATCCTCAGGGCAAAGCTGGAGATCTGCGAGGGGCTGCCGCAGGGCGCGCCGCTGGTGGTGAACGGCGACGACGATTATCTGCCCGGCGCGGCCGTCCGGCCGGACCTTGAGAAGGTGCTGTTCGCCGTTGAAAACCCGGACGCGGACGTGCGGGCGCTGGATATCGTTTCCGGGGCGGAGGGCACGCGGTTCACCATCGCGGACAAGGCGCACGGAAGCCTGCCTGCGTATATCCCGGCCATGGGCCTGCACAATGTGCGCAACGCGCTTTCGGCTTATGCGCTGGCCACGCGCCTGGGCCTTGCACCGGCCGCTGCGGCCGCGGCGCTGGCGAATTATCAAACGACGGGCCACCGCCAGCATGTGGTGGAGCACGGCGGCGTGACGGTCATCGAGGACTGCTACAACGCGAACCCCGACAGCATGCGCGCCGCGCTGCTGACGCTGAAGGAATATCCTGTCCGGGGACGGAGGGTCGCGGTGCTGGGCGATATGTTCGAGCTGGGCGCCATCACCCGGCAGGCTCACGCCGAGGTGGGCGCGCTGGCGGCGCGCTGCGGTGTGGACCTGCTGCTGACCGTGGGCGGGGCCATGCGGACCGGCCGCGACAGCGCCGCCGCACTGGGCGCGAACGCGGTGCATTGCAGGGACAAGGACGAAGCGCTGGCCCGCCTTACGGCGTACTGCCGCCCGGGCGACGCGGTTTTGGTGAAGGCCAGCCACGGCATGGCGTTCGAGACGATTCTGGACGGGTTTTACAAAGCCGTGCCCAGGGATTAAAGGCAGCACCGCACAATTCATGGCTGACGCCTTAAGTGTCGCCCCGCTTGCATATTTTCCGGCAGTTATCACAAAAAGCCTCGCAAATGCGCAAAGTATTCGCTGCGTTTTTTGTTTAAACTGCCAAAAAAATCTGCCGGCGCGATTCAACACCTGGGATTGTGCGGCATTGCCTGAAAATAAAAGAAAGCCGGGTGCCCAGCGGAAAGACCGTGCGCATCGGGCCGGGACGCGGCGCGGCCGCGCAAAAATTACCGGGAGCGTGTAAATTATGGAAAAATATGCCCTTATGGCGGCGGCCTTCGGCGCGCTGGCGATCACAGCGGCCTCCGGCCTGCTGATCATCCCCGCGCTGCGCAGGCTTCACTTCGGCCAGACCATCAAGGAGATCGGCCCCACCTGGCACCAGGGCAAAAACGGCACGCCCACTATGGGCGGTTTGACGTTTTACCTGGGTGTCCTTGTGGGCGTGGTGCTGGGCTATACGGTTCTGGCGCTCAGCGTGCCCAGCCTGCTGGGGGGCTGGCTTTCCGGCACCAGCGTCTCGCTGTTCATCGGCGTGCTGACGGCTTACGCCTTCGGCCTGGTGGGCTTTGTGGACGACTATATCAAGGTGGTGAAAAAGCGCAACCTGGGCCTGATGGCGCGCTATAAGATCGTGGCGCAGGTGCTCATCACCGGGGCGTACCTTTCCTCGCTGTATCTCAACGGAACGCTGTCCACCATCGTGACGCTGCCGCTGCTGGGCGCGGTGGACTTCGGCTGGTTCTTTTACGTCCTCTCGTTCCTCCTCATCATCGGCATGGTGAACGCCGTCAACCTGACGGACGGCATCGACGGGCTGGCGTCCAGCGTCACCTTTGTTGTAATGATGGGCTTCATGTTTATCGCCAGCCTTTTGGGAAACACTACCATGGCGCTGTTTGCCGCGGCCGTGGCGGGCGGCTGCGCGGGCTTCCTTGCGTGGAACTTTTACCCGGCCAAAACGTTTATGGGCGATACGGGCAGTATGTTCCTGGGGGGCGCGGTGGTGGCCGTGGCTTACGGCATCGGCCGGCCGGAGCTGCTCCTTTTCATGGGTGTTATCTACCTGATCGAGGCGTTCAGCGTGATGCTGCAGGTAACATATTTCAAGCTGACCCACGGCAAGCGTATTTTTAAAATGAGCCCCATCCACCACCACTTTGAAATGTGCGGGTGGAGCGAGGTGAAGATCGTCTCCGTGTTCAGCTTCATCACGCTGGTGGGCGTGGTGCTGGGCGGTATTTTTGTCTACGTATCCTGATTCCCCAATAAGCAGCCTGTGCCGATGCGGCCGGCGCGGGCAATTTTGTATCTTCGGAGGTTCCCGATGCCAGAAGCAGCCAAAAAGTTAAAACGCAAGTCCGAGGCCCGCATCCGGCTGCTCAGCCAGCCGCCGCTGGACTGGCCGCTGGCCATCATCGTGCTGACGCTGGTGGTGTTCGGGCTGGTGATGCTGTTCAGCGCCAGCTATGCCACGGCGTATTACCGCTTCAAGGGCGACAGCTTCCACTTCATCCGCCAGCAGGCGCTGTTCGCCGCGGTGGGCGTGGTCGTGATGTTCGTCGCGTCCCACGTGGATTACCACATCTTCCACAAATTTGCGTGGCCCATCATGGCCGTCACGGTCGTACTGCTCATCGTCGTGCTCTTCATGCCGGAGCTGAACGGCGCGAAGCGGTGGATATTCCTGCCCATCGGCGGCAATCTGCAGCCCTCGGAGGTGGCGAAGTTCGCGGTCATCGTGCTGTTCGCGCACATCATTTCCATCAACCATAAGCGCATGAAGACCTTTGCCTACGGCGTGCTGCCCTTCGTCGTCATCCTCGGCGTGATCGCGGGGCTGATGCTGCTGGAGCCGCATCTTTCGGGCACGGTGCTCATTTTGGGCATCGGGGGACTGATGATGTTTGTGGGCGGCACGGGGCTTGTATGGTTCGGCCTTGCCATCGCGGGCGTTGTGGCGGGCGTGGCGGGCGCCGTTGTGCTGGTGCCGGACCTTGTGCCCTATGCCATGAGCCGCATCGAAAGCTGGCAGAACCCGTGGCTGGACGCCCAGGGCGACGGCCACCAGATCATCCAGAGCATGTACGCCATCGGCTCGGGCGGGCTGACGGGCCTTGGCATCGGCAACTCCAAGCAGAAACACCTGTACCTGCCCGAGCCGCAGAACGACTTTATTTTCTCCGTCATCTGTGAAGAGCTGGGCTTTATCGGCGCGCTGCTGGTGATTTTCCTTTTTGTGGCGCTTTTGCTGCGGGGCATTTATGTGGCGTGGCACGCAAAAGACAAATTCGGCTCCATGCTGGTGGTGGGCGTTATCGTGCAGGTGACGCTGCAGGCGGTGCTGAATATCGCCGTGGTGACGAAGACCATTCCGAACACGGGCATCAGCCTGCCGTTTTTTTCCTACGGAGGCACGTCCCTGCTGATGCTGCTGGGCGAGATGGGCGTTGTGCTTTCGGTCTCCCGCCAGGGCGGCGCGGAGAAGGTATAGCGGCGCGCGGCAGGGCCGCGCGTCTGCATTTTTATTTTTTGAGCGGGGGCAGACCGCCGGTGAAAAGTTTTCCGGCGCGGCCCGGCGCCTGGAACCGTGCGGTATTGCGCGAAAGCAGGAGGTACCTATGCGTGTATTGATCGCCGCCGGCGGCACAGCCGGACACATCAACCCGGCGCTCGCCATTGCGGGCGCGCTGAAAAAACGCCATCCGGACGCGGAGATACACTTCGCCGGACGGCAGAAGGGAATGGAGTACGGTCTTGTCTCCAAGGCGGGTTATGCGTTCCATCCCATCGAGGTGAACGGCATCCAGCGCCGCCTGACGCCGAAGAACATCGCGCGGAACCTGGTTGCCCTTTGGCACCTGGCGCTGAGCGGCCCGCGCGCCGGCGCCATCCTGCGGGAGGTAAAGCCGGACCTTGTCATCGGCGCGGGCGGGTACGTCAGCGGGCCGGTGGTGCAGGCCGCGGCCCGCAGGGGCATCCGCACGGCCATTCACGAGCAGAACGCTTTCCCCGGCGTGACCAACAAGATCCTGGCAAAGCAGGTGGACCTGGTGTTCGCGGCCATGCCCGACGCCGTGCAGCGTCTGGGCGCGCCGGACAAGACGGTCGTTACGGGCAACCCGGTGCGGGAGGAGATGTTCCGGCAGGACCGTCCCGCCGCACGCCGCGCGCTGGGCGCGAAGGAGGGGCAGGCCGTCATCATCTCCTTCGGCGGCAGCCTGGGCGCGCAGGTGCTGGGCGAACGCGTGGCCGATTTGGCAAAATGGGAGATCGCGCAGCGTGATTTCCTTCATGTGCATGCGACGGGCAGCATTGAAAAAGCGGATTTTGCAGCCCTTGCCGCGCGGCTGGGCATCGACCACAGCCCGAAGTTCATCATCCGGGAGTACATCGACAACATGCCGGAGATGCTGGCCGCGGCGGACCTGGTCATCAGCCGGGCGGGCGCGCTGACGCTGGCGGAGATCGCGGCCGTGGGGCGCGCCTCGGTGCTCATCCCGTCGCCCAACGTGGCGGAAAACCACCAGTACCACAACGCCATGCAGCTGCAGAAGCTGGGCGCGGCCGTTGTGGTTGAGGAAAAGGAGCTGACGGGCGAGAAGCTCATCGGCATCGTCGACAAGCTGACGAAGGACCCTGCGGAATTGATGCTCATGGGGGCGAAAGCGCGTGCGCTGGCCCAGCCGGATTCGCTGGATAAGATCTGCGAAAATCTGGACCAATTGATGAAAACCACGGCGTAAACGGCGCGCTTTTAACACAAACGGCCCTGTTTGCATAGGATGGGTTACAGTCTGGGACACTGGGCTCCATTCTACGAAACGGGGTGCGGGATATGGAAATTTTGACGATCAGCGGAGGCAGCGGCCTTTTTGGAGAGGTGCGGATACCCGGCGCAAAGAACAGTGTGCTGCCCATCATGGCGGCGTCGGTGCTGTGCCGCGGCACGGTGACGCTCACGGACGTGCCGCATCTGTCCGACGTGGAGGCTTCGGCGCGCATCCTGCAAAGCGTGGGCTGCAAGGTCCTGCTGGAGAATGGGCGCGCCGTCATTACGCCGCCGGAATTTCCGGGCAGCGCAGTGCCGGAGCCGCTGATGCGCGCGATGCGCTCCTCGCTGTTCTATCTGGCGCCGCTGCTGGCCCGCACGGGCCGCGCGGACATCTATACGCCCGGCGGCTGCCGCCTGGGCGCGCGGCCCATTGATATGCATCTTTCCGGCCTTGAGAAGATGGGGGCGCATATCACGGAGAAGGACGGCGGCGCGCTGGAGGTCACTGCGCCGGACGGCCTTGCGGGCGCGGATATCTGCCTGCGCTTCCCCAGTGTGGGCGCCACCGAGACGCTTCTCATGGCGGCGGCCGCAGCCAGAGGAGAGACGGTGCTGCGCGGCGCGGCCGTGGAGCCGGAGGTGACGGATCTGGCGCGCTTTTTGCAGGGCGCGGGCGCGGATATCACAGGCGTCGGCACGCGGGTGCTGCACATCCGCGGCCGGGAGCTGCTGATGGGCACGCAGCATGCCGTCTGCCCGGACCGCATTACCGCGGCCACCGTGCTGTGCGCTGTGGCGGGCTGCGGCGGCGAGGTGCTGCTCACCAATACCTGCAACGCCCATCTGGCCGAGGTGCTGCGCATCCTGCGCAGGGCCGGATGCATGGTGTCGGCCTCGGGGGACAGCTCTGTGGCGCTGGCAAGCTCGGGCGCTCTGCGCGCCGCGGGAGGGTGGGATACGGGCGTGTATCCATCGTTCCCAACGGACGCGGCACCCCTGATGGCGGCGGCGCTGCTGCGGGCGCAGGGGGAAAGCCGTGTGACGGACACGATTTTTGAAAACCGTTTTGCCTGCGCCGAAGGCTTTTTGCGGCTGGGTGCCAGCGTGAATGTTTGCGGCCGGACGCTGCATGTCCACGGCATGGACCTGCTGAACGGAGCGGACGTGGAAGCGCCCGACCTGCGCGGCGGGGCGGCGCTGGTCATCGCCGCGCTGCAGGCACAGGGCAGCACCCGCGTCATGGGCGCGGAGCATATCAGCCGCGGCTACGAGGACATTGCGGCGCTGCTTGCACCGCTGGGGGCGCGCATCACGCGCAGCTGGGGGTGAACCGTGCGGGCGCGGTTGCCGGAATGCCGGGACCGTGCTATGATAATAGAAAACTCCGGGCCGGGGGAGAAGGGCCGGCCGGTCCGCATCCGCACGGCCGTGCGGCGGCAGGGGCAGGTGAAACAAAAAGAGCTCCCGCTGCATGCGGCGCCGGGCCGCAAAGACGTTGACGAGAAAGGAGTGGCGCGTTTTGGCACGCAGCACGCCGCCGCAGAAACCCGTTTATCCAAAAAACGAACCGCAGCCGCGCCGCCAGGCGCCGCAGCGGCCCGTGTATACATACGATGCGGATGTGCCCAGGCAGCCGCGCAAGCCCGCGGGCGGGCGAGTCGTGTACGATTATAACAAATCGGCAGGGGCGTCCTCCGGCGTGCCCGCCGGTTCCCCGGCCCGTCCTGCGGCTCCGTTCGTGAATACGGCGCCGCAGGCCCCGCAGCAGGGGCGGGGAACCGCGCCGGCCGCCGGAAACAGCGCGGGCATTCCGGAGCCGCGGCAGCCTCGCGGCGGGGGCCCGCAGGCCCGCGGCCGGGAGGAAATATACGGCCGGCCGCCGCGTTCCCAGGCACAGACCGAGGCACAACGGCGCCCGCAGCAGGACGTGCGCCGTGCGCCTCAGCGGGAAGAGCCGCGCTGGCGCGCTCTGCCGGAACAGGAGGCGGAGCTGAAGCCGCGCCCGGGCGTGTACGACCAGAGCGCGGACAGGCCCCGCCAACCCCGCGCAAACAGCGCTTCGCCCGGCCCGGCCCGCACGCCGGGCGGGCCGCCGCCGGGGAAAAGCGGAAAGGCCCGGAAAAAGCGGAGGAAAAAGCGTCCGCCCCGCCCCCTCACACCGGGCGAAGCGCGCCGCCGCCGCGTCCGGCGCGGCATTCTGGCGGGCGTGCTGATTGCCGTGCTGCTGGCGGCCGGGTTCCTGATCTCGGCGGCCGTGCTGTTTAAGATCGAGACAGTCACCGTCGAATCTCCCGACGGGCAGCTGGCCTACGACGACAGCCAGATCGTCGCGGCTTTCGGCCAACCGGCGGGGGAAAACCTGTTCGGGTTCAATACGGCGGAGGCGCAGCAGGCCATCGCCGCGGCGCTGCCGTATCTGGAGAGCGTGGAGATCAAGCGCCGCCTGCCGGACACCGTGGTCATCACAGCTACGCCCGCGGTGGAGACCTACACCGTGGAGAGCGCGGCGGGCTGGGCGGTTCTGAGCCAAAGCTACAAGGTGCTGCGTGTGGATGCCGAGGCGCCCGCGGGGCTTGTGCGCATCGACGGCGCGCAGGCCGACGCGCCCGCGCCGGGCCAGCCGGTGAAGTTTACCGAGGAGGACAAGCTGTCCGTCCTGCAGACCGTGCTTTCCAAGGCGCAGGCGCAGGGGCTGGGCCCCATCAGCGAGGTGGACCTGACGAACACGCTGGAACTGAGCTTCCTGTATCAGGACCGCATCCGCATCGTGCTGGGCACCACCAACGACCTGGATTATAAAATCAAATGGGCGTGGGAAATGGTGACCCCCGGCCAGACCAGCGACAGCCTGGGCGAGGAAGAGCGGGGCACTCTGGACGTGAGCTCCCGCGGGGAGGACGGCCTTGGCCGCGCCCGCTGGCGCGCGGGCGTACTGTGAGAGCACCGGGCGTAACCGACTATATATACTTTATTTTTACATAATCTTGGAATGGCTATTGAAATCAAATCTGAAATCTGGTATCCTAATACTTAGTGTATAGTACAAAATTGTCTTTAGGGGGAATTCTCGTGGCATTTATCCTCGATGAAGAACTGCAGAATATAACGAACATCAAGGTCATCGGCGTGGGCGGCGGCGGCGGAAACGCTGTCAACCGCATGGTGCAAAGCGGCCTGCGCGGTGTTGAATTTATCAGCATGAATACCGATCAGCAGGCGCTGTTTGCCTCCAAAGCCACACAGAAGGTGCAGCTTGGCGCGAAGCTGACGAAGGGACGCGGCGCGGGCGCCGACCCCGAGATCGGCCAGCGCAGCGCGGAGGAGAGCCGCGACGAGATCGCCACCGCCCTCAAGGGCGCGCAGATGGCCTTCATCACCGCCGGTATGGGCGGCGGCACGGGCACGGGCGCCGCGCCTGTGGTGGCCGAAGTGGCCAAGGAGCTTGGCATTCTTACCGTGGGCATCGTCACGAAGCCCTTTGCCTTTGAAGGCAAGCGCAAAATGAACATGGCCGAGATCGGCATCGCCGGCCTGCTGGAGCGTGTGGATTCCCTCATCGTCATCCCCAACGAGCGCCTGAAGCTCATCAGCCAGGAAAAGATCACGCTGCTGAACGCTTTTGAAGCGGCCGACAATGTGCTGCGCCAGGGCGTGGAGAGCATCTCCTCGCTGATCAATGTGGCGGCCTTCATCAACCTGGACTTTGCGGACGTGCGCAGCATCATGAAGGACGCGGGCTACGCGCACATGGGCGTTGGTTCCGCCAAGGGCGTGAACAAGGCGGAGGACGCGGCCAACGCGGCCATTTCCAGCCCGCTTTTGGAGACGAGCATTTCCGGCGCGCGCGGCGTTATCATCAACATCACCTCCTCGCCGGACATCGGCCTGGACGATGTGGAAAAGGCCGCCAGCCTCATCACCAATTCCGCGCACCCCGAAGCGAACATCATCTGGGGCGCCGCGTTCGACGAGAACCTGAAGGATGAGATGAGCATTACCGTCATCGCCACAGGCTTTGACGCGGGCCTTGTGGGCAGCGACCCCATGGACGTGCCGCAGAATGCGGCCACGTTCGGCGGCAAGGTGCAGGTAGCGTTCAAGAACGATACTGCGCCCGTGGCCCCGGCGCAGCCGGTGCAGCCCGTTGCTCCCACGCAGCCGGTGCAGCCCGCCCCCGCGGTGGAGGAAGACGACAACAGCTATTTCGACGATATCCTCGGCCTGCTGAACAACCGCGGAAACAACTGAGCAACCTTGGGAAAAGCGGGGCGTTAAGCCCCGCTTTTTTGGCTGAATGGCGCTGCGTGCGCCCCGGCCGCAGCACAGACGAAAGGAGGCGCGCGTGTGCAGACACTGGAGGAAAAACAGCAGGACGGCATGACGGGCGCCGGCCCGGAGACGGAATTTCATACCGAGCTTTTCGGCTTTAACCGGGTGGAGGTGCTGTCTTACATCGAGCGCATCTCCGCGGCAAACGCGGAGAAAGCGCGGGCGCTGGAGGACACCATCGCCGCGCTCCAAAAAGACCTGACAGGCGTGCGCCGGCAGGGAAGCACACTGGCGCAGAAGGCAAAGCAGGTATTCAACGAGCTGGAGAACCAGAAAAAACGTGCGGAGGACGCGGTGGCAGAGGCTGCCGCGCTGCGCACAGAGGTGGACAAGGCCAACGACGAGATCGCCGCGGTGCGCAGCCGCCTCTTTGCCCGGGAGCAGGAAAACGCCGCGCTGAAAAGCGACAATGCGCGGCTGAGCGAAACGGTGGACGATCTGACGCGCGCTTTGACACGCCGCGGCGCGCCGCTGCCGGCCGGGCAGAACGCGTCCGCTTCGGGAAGCAGCGGCGACCAGGCCCTGCTGCAGCAGGCGCAGCTCAAGGCGCGGGACATTTTGCGCGCGGCTGACGCTCAGGCGACGGCGCACATTGAAAAGGCGAAAGAGGACGCCGCAGCCATTGTGGCCCAAGCAAAGGTGGAAAAGAGCAAAGCGAAGGCGGGGCTGGCGGAGTCCGCCGACGGCATTGCGGCCAGCATCGCTGTGCTGAAGGCGCAGCTTGCGGCGGTGGACGCCAAGATACTGGCGGCGACGGGCGATCTGCAGAAAGCCACCGACGGCATCACCGCCGCGCTGGGCAATACCGAGCGCAGCCTGTCCTCGCTTGGCGCGCAGGTGGAGCGTTTCCCTGAAAATGCGCCCGCCGCACAGCCGCAGCCGGCCCAACCGGCAGCGCCCCCAGCGCCGCAGGAGCCCGCTCCGGCCCGTGAATACGCTGTGCAGGAGCATGCGGCGTACCCTGTACGGGAGGGGCGGAGCGTTCGGGACGGGGCGGTTCCCGCTTTTGCGCCGGACAGCGAATACGACCGATATGTGCGCGCCCGCAGGGAAGAAGACGCCTATTACAGCGCTCTGCGCCGCGTGCGCTATGAAGATGAACTGCGCGACCGTTTTTATGAAGAGGAACGGCTTCGTCAGGAGGCCCTGCGCCGCATACGCTACGATGAAGCGCTGCGGGAACAGGAGTACGCGCGCCGCTGCGGCCCGGACCATCGCGCGCCTTATGCGGCCGCGCCGGAGGGCGGTTATCCTTTGTATGCATCCCGGAGGGACGACCGGTTTGACCGAGCGCCCGCCCTGGGGCGTGACGGAGGAGCGGCCGTTGTGCAGGCGAGAGAGGCGGATCTCCCGCAGACAGCGGCCGCCGGACGGCACGCTGCAGTCCAGCAGCCCATGGCGCCCATGCCGTCCTCTGTGCCGCCCGCGGCAGAGGAACCGCAGCAGGAGCTGCAGCCGCCGGCCTTTGAAGCCTCCCGCCCACGCTACCGCGCAACGAATGGCAGGCCGCTGCCGGGGCGCAACGTAACGCCTCAGGGAGACAGGCCCGCCGTCCTGGAGGAGCAATACGACGCGGTCCAGCACGCGGCTCGCGGCGGTGCGCCGGGCAATGCGCCTTATGATATTCCGGAAGCGCCGGCGCAGCCCGTGGTGCAGAAGGTGGAGATCCCGCAGGTGCCGCCGAAGGAGCCGCCGGAATCCGGCTCACAGATCCCGTTTGGAAAACCGCATGCACCGCGTGCCATGCCGTTTGCCCCGTTTGACCCCTATACGCCCCATACCGCGCCCTATATCGAACCGGACGCGGAGGCGGCCCGCATTTTGAACACGCCGCCGCCCCCGCCGCCGCGTGGGACGGAGGCGAAACAGCCCTATGTGCCGCAGCCCACGCCGATCGCGCCCAGCGTTCCGTTGTCGGGTCCCTATGCCAGGCCGTCCGCCGCGGCGGTGGCGGGCACGCCGCAGGCGCAGCCTGCGCCCGCGCGCACCGAAGAGCCTGTGATCATCCCTTATTCCGCGCCCATCCCTCCGATGGGAAGTAAGGCGGATGCGGGAGAAGCGGCCGCTGAAGCAGCGGCCCGGAAGGGGGAGGCTTCCCCGGCGGCGCCTGTATCCGGGCAGAAGAAGCCGGAAATGCAGCGCGCGCAGGAGCCTTCTGCACCGTCTGTGGGAGCTGCCGCGAAACCTCCGGTGTTCACTGCGCCGCGCGGCCAGCAAAAGCAGGGGTCCGCGCTGTCGGACGACCTGCTGGCCAATTTGAACGCGCTGCTCAACGGAGGGCAGGAACCGTAAGGCCGTCCGGGCCGAAGCCTTAAAATAAGGGCAACACCGCACAATTCTAAGTGTCGAATCGCGCCGGCAGATTTTTTGGCAGGTTAAACAAAAAGCGCAGCGAATACTTTGTGTATTCGCGAGCATTTTTGTGACGGTTGCCGGAAAATCTGCAAGCGAGGTGACGCTTAAGGCATCAGCCGTGAATTGTGCGGTGTTGCCTAAGACCGCATCTGCCGCGCGCAGCCGCATATCTTTCGGCGGCGCGTACGCAGGTGCGGTTTATTTTACGTTCGAGGGGCTCCTTCAACAACAAAAGCAGCCGGGGCTGTTTTCCGGCCGCATAAACAGATGCGCCGCCGTGACTATTTCCATAGGGGCCGGCGCAAACTATGAAAAGAGCCGTGCCTGGGAACAGAAATAGGACTTGCATATTTTATACTAAAATGGTATAGTATTATTAAGGAAAAAGAAACCAATCCCGCCGGCGGTGAAAGCGCCGCACAGCGGGCGATAACACAAAAGGAGATAAGATTATGGCGGTAAATGTGAAAACACAGGATTTTGAAGAACAGGTGGCAAAGGCTTCCGGCCCGGTGCTGGTGGATTTCTGGGCGAGCTGGTGCGGTCCGTGCCGTATGCTGGCGCCGGTCATCGACCAGCTTGCGGCGGAGCAGACGGATGTAAAGGTCTGCAAGGTGAACATCGACGAAGAACCGGGCCTTGCCCAGCGCTTCGGCGTTATGAGCATCCCGACGGTGGTGCTGTTTGAAAACGGCCAGGAAAAAAACCGCAGCGTGGGCCTTGTGCCCAAGGAAAAGCTGCTGGCGCTGCTGGGACGCTGATTGGTCTGAGGAATCCGGAGGATAAGACAGCCTTCAGGATGGTTTTCATGTTTTGAGGCAGTAAAAAGGCCGCGTGCCCTTTCACAAGGGCACGCGGCCTTTTGGGATTCATAAGGCAACAGGGCTCAGCGGCGGTTGACGCTGCTGGTGCCCTTCTCTACCAGGTAAGTGGCCTCCAGGTCTGCCAGATGAAGCTTGACAGCCAGCGGGTATTCGTCGAACGCATTGCTGATGGCGTAGCTGCCGCCGCGCACCGCGTCGTCGAAGCCGCCCATGTGCCAGCGGATGGCGATGGCCTCCACGGGCTTCAGGCGGATGAAACGCTCGATGAGATAAACGCTCTTTTCCCCGTGACCGAACGGAAAAGCGTCCTGCACGCTGTAAGAGGGAACCTTTTCCCATTGCCCGGTGGCGTCGTTCTTTACGTTGCGGAACCCCGATTTGTAGTAATTGGCCTTGCACAGGTCGTGCAGCAGAGAAACGAGGGTGAAACTCTCCTTGTTGTCCTCTTCCGTGTAAAAGCGGGACATCAGCACGTTATACACGTTGATGCTGTGCATCACAAGGCCGCATTCGCACGCGCCGTGAAAACGCGTGGAGGCCGGAGCCGTATAAAAATCCGTGGTCGCCAGCCAGTCCAGCAGCTGCTGCGCGCCGGGGCGGGAGACATTTTCGGAAAAAATACGGATAAACTCTGCTTTGTAATCCATACCGTCAGATCTCAAGGTCGTTCAGGATGCCCTTCAGAATGGCCAGCTCGTCGTGGGTGAGGCTGATGCCCTTGCCCATTTTGCTGTTGTCGGGCGCCCAGTCGCGGATGTCGTATTTGGGCTCGCGGTCGTTCCAGCTCACCATATTGAGCTGCCGTTCCCAGCCGTTGGGGCTCTGGGACAGCACCGCGATGCGTTCTGTGATCTCATATTTGAATTCTGCCATAAAACTGATACTCCTCGCAAAAAGTTTCGATATATTCAATCATACTGGATGCGGCCCGCAATTGCAAGTGTGAAAATCCGGGTGAAAAACAAAAAGCAGCGTGGCCCCAAAGGTCCGCGGTGCCTGGATGGAGCGGAATTGTCGAATCCGGAACCGCCGTATACAGGAGCAATCTGCGGCCGCCCCGCAAGCTGCATTCCTGCACATGTGCGCTTTTTCCATCATATGATAATGATGGGAGACAGCCGCAAGCTGTTCCCGAAACGATAAAGGAGAAGAGTATTTTATGGATTATATGGAAGCAGAGCGCCATGAGCGCTGTCCGGTTTGCCCCAAAGAACAAACGCACGTCCATGAAGTCCTTGGCAGTGTCTGGATTGCCGAGGCCGCGACGGACCCTCACAATCATAGATTTGCAGTTGTGACCTGTGATGTGATTCCGGTTGGAACACGTGACCATGTGCATGAGGTGAAATTCAGGACGGATTTTTACGAGGACCATTTTCATGAATTCTCGGGAAGAACGCAGGGCGCGATTCCCGTTGGAAATGGCCGGCACGTCCATTTCCTGGACTCCGTTACAGAGCAAAACGAAGGACACAGGCATAAATTCAGGGTTGCTACCCTGATTGACGACCCAATTGGAGAATAACATGGTGCCGGTATAACCTGAAAATCTGCCCGCCGCCCTTAGCATATCTCCAAACCGGTGCGGTTACAGATATGGAAAAAGGCCGCCGACTTTTGTCGGCGGCCTTTTTTAAGATGGTCGGAGTATTGAGATTTGAAGCCTGTTAAAACGGCTTGAAATCAATACAAAACACCACAGTCTGCAAAAGGTCTGCAATAAATCGGTTTTAATAAGTGCTTTCCGATTCTGTTTTTAAGCGTTTTTTTCTTGTCTTTCAGCCCTCAAAAGTTCATTTAATTTATTTCTCGCATTATGAACCATGCTCGGTTTGAGGGCTAAATATACTTCGTGAATCATTTTGGCGTTTGCATGTCCAACAAGTAAAATCGCTATTTCTTCCGGGACTTCTGCTTCGGCCAGCATGCAAACATACTCGTGGCGAAACTGGTGGGCGCATATATCGGCTTTCCAATCAGTATACGTTACTGTTGTTTCTCGTCCGTTCCTCTTTCTGCGCATGGTTCTTTCGATAGGCTGCGCCATTCCATGTTTACGCCAAAAGCGTATCCACATTCTGCGGTACTCAGAGGCCGTTACAGGCGTTTCTTTAAGCCCGATGATATAAGTCTCGGGTGACATGCTTCTAAGCTGTTGTAGGGCTTGTTTTAGGGGTGAGAGCAACGGTACAGTGCGAACGCCTGCTTCTGTCTTTGTAACAGTGATATGCGGTCGATTGCCGATGAACTCAACGGACTTTGAAACATCGATCAAGTTTTCTTCAAAGTCGATATCGCGGAGCTGTATTGCACAGGCTTCTCCACGGCGTTCGCCGGTACATAAATACACAACCGCCGGGAGCGCTTCCGGATCGTCCAGATTGTCCTTTACTATTTGTACTTGCGTGTCGCTTGGCGGCATTCGCTTGCCTTTTTTTAGCTTTCGTGGCATTTTGGCAAGGTCTGCCGGGTTTCTGAACCCCGCCCACTCGGGAGAATCAATCCATATTTGAAAAATCGAATTAAGAACAGTTTTTTGATTTGATACGGTCGATTGAGCCATTCCGCTGATTGACTTAAGAAACTGTGTTACCATGTACGGTTCAATTTCATCTATGCGCATGCCTTTGAAATATGCCTTAGCGCGTCGGAGCGCTGGACGGTATGCTATTTGTGTTCCGTGTTTCATTTCGCATACCTGACCGTCATATATTTCAGCGACTTCTTCAAAAAGCGGGGCTTTTGGTTTTTCGTCTGCCTGGATTCCCAAAATTTTTTCTGCCGCGCCCTCTGCCCGAGCCATGTCCCGCTTGCGTATCACCTCGGCTGGATTTAGAGATGAAAATGAACGGCGTTTTCCGTTTATAGTTTCCTGTAGCTCCCAAACCCCGTTTTCTTTCTGGCGCATGCCCTCTGTAAGTTTTTTGCGTGCCAATTTCAATCCACCCTCCTTCTTTGCGTGAGGAGCGGTTGCCCCTCCAAGATATGCTTTGACAAGCCTACCCCGGAGGTGATATAATCCGATTGTCAGGGCGGATTGCCACCTCTGTGGTAAGCTGTTCTATATAAACGCTTCGGCACTCCCACGCCGGGGCGTTTTTTATTTTATGCACTGTGGGCAAGCTCGATAACCCGCAGTAATTGCGCTGTTTTCATCTTCAAAATAATATACTTCATCTATATTATTTTGAATCGTGACGCACGAATATTGATGGTAGCAAACACTTTCGGGAACAACAAACACGCTGCCGTAAGGGGAGGTGCCATTGTATAGATCACCTCCCGCAATGCTGGGACTAATTGTATTTTTTTTTGATTTTCTTCAATGTATCTTATCGCGGATGGTTCGTGACACTGAGAGCATGGAGCATAACCCAGTCTTTCTGCTCCGGAAACAGATACTATGTAAATCGCATTGCTTCTGCTTAACGATCCGCATCCTGGTTCGTGATATCTATCTCCGGTTTCAGTAATGCATGCTACATGCCATTTAGCGTAAAGAGTAGGAGTTGCGCTTCTATCGTTTGCGGGGATTGGTTCATAAACCACATTTTTCATTTCGGTTTTTAAATCCAAAATTTCTGCGTTATGCTGTTGACTTTGTACGATTAGAGCAATGCAAAGCCCAACAGATAAAAGTAAAAAAGCGATGCATAAAATTTTATAATTGATTTTTGCGGGAATATAACGAACTCTTTTCCCACAGTTCGGGCATTTTGTGTCATTTGGCCCGCACTCTGTACCGCAGTTTTTACAGAACAATTTTTTGACAGACTGTTGTTGCTCCGGTTCATAAGCAGAATCTATGCGGCTTTGTATATTTTCGGATAGAGGCTGCTCCTGATCAGCTTGTACGGCCTCCGAGGCGTCATTCAATACAGAATCATCCTCTATATTTTCCTGCTCGTTATATGCTTCGTCCTCAATTTCCGACGATTCGGGTGCTGGTAGCGCAGAAACGCCGCCTCTAATTGGAAATGCAAGCCTTAGTTTCACGGATTTATTAAAATAAATCGCCCATGCAACAGGGACCAAAGTTGAGCCAAGGGCTTGATATCCAAAGTTAGTATCCAGCGTAAAAGCAACTATCATATAAAAAATGCGGATACAAATAAAAGCATATAAAACATATAGAAAACGCCATCTCCGGTTTAAAATGTCAATTAAAATCCATGTCCCGGTTATCAAAACAGCAATGGATGTGCTAATTTCAAACCATAGAACCCATTCGACAGTAGTGCCTATAAATGAATCAGATGCATTAAATGTGCTTATTAGGTTTGAAAGTCCGGAAAAAAGACCGATGGCAAGCGTGATGCAATAAATTTTAGTAAGAACAGGAAGCGGAGTTTCATTCAATCTAGGTCTTTCCATAACAGTTCCTCCATTAAAATTCATACCCGATGCAAACCATTCACAACAACGCTGTCATCCAGAGAGATGTGCGTTATTTTTATTTTTCTCTGCTTTTTCGTCCTCTTACCATTTCGACAAACCGAAGTATATCTTGCGCACTGGTCTCTGTTAATGGCCCATCACACGAAAAAGCGATGCCTTGCAATTTTTGTAAGGTTTCTGGTGTGATTGGGTCATCTTCTATTTCACGGGCACGTTTACGTTCGGCTAATTCTTGAACAAAATTTACGTTGCATGCCTGTGTGTAATAGTCAAGCATTTCCTGTACATATTCCTCACGCACACTGAGCTGTTCCGCAAGCTGCCAAACCTCTGTGTAGCCTTCTTCCATCAAGGACAGTAGCTTTTCAACAGAATAATATTTTTTAAAGCCGTAGCGAACCGCGATGTTTTCCTGATGTTCTCGCACCGTGTACGGACTGTCCAACTGATAAAAGGTGTTCGTGGCAAAGTGGCCCTCTTCGTGAATGAGGATTTCACGCTCGTGTTCAGTGCTTTCTACTTTTTGGGGGTCAATGCAAAGATAGCCGGATGGCTCTGCAACTGCGACAACTTCTTTTGTGGAACAATGAAAGACTTCTATTCCTTGTTGATCTAAATTGTCGTACAATTCGTCAAGAGGAACCGTGGCATTCATTTTCTCATTCTTCTCCTTTTTCGCGTTTTCTGCGTTTTTTCTCCGCTATCATTTCCATAATCATTGTTATATCATCAATCTCAGCTTGGCTAAACTCTTCCTTTACCTTGCCGTATGCAGCGAAAAGTTGACCAGCGAGGGGATCGTTTTTTATAAGCTCGTCGGCCTCTTGGCCGGCGGGCTTTTCTTCGTTTCCGAGAAGATAATCTGCGCTCACGTTAAAATAGGTCGCAAGTTTTTGCATATTTTTAGCTGAAAGTTGCTGTGTGCTCCCAGTCGCCAAATTCCCTACACTGCTACGTGGTACACCAGCTGCTCTGCACATTTCGGTTATCGTTATTCCTTTTTGGGCGCAAAGCTTTTGAAGGATAGAGTACATATTACACATAAATCGGGGCCTCCTGATTGTGCAAAGTCACAAATTACTGAAAACAAGAATAAACCCCTTGCAATATTACCGAAAACGGTTATAATATAAGCCATAGGGTTCCGAAAACAGTAACTGAATTTTGATGCAACTTTATTCTATTACGTTTTTCGGTAACTGTCAATAAGAATGGAGGTGAATTATGCGTAATGTCAAAACTTTGTAATTTTGGTAAAGAAATAAAAAAAAGACTTGTAGATATTGACAAAAACCAAGAATGGCTAATCACAGAAGTTCGTGCAGATACTGGACTATATTTTGATACGGGCTATCTTCACAAAATTCTTGTCGGAAGAATCGCAACGCCGCGTATTGTCGCCAGCATCAGCAAAATTTTGGAAATTCCTATACCTACATTATCCGACAAATAGTGTCCCATAAAGCGGACGGAAAGAAGAGGTGAAAGAGATGGATAATCAACAGATAAGAGAAACGCTCGAAAAGCAGCTGCAACTACTCTCCGAGCGTTCACATGAATCGGATTTGCCTGTGCCATTTATTTGTGATTTAACGCAGGTAATGGTGCAAGTGGCAAAGGTTATTTGCTGTATTTAGCCTTGGCATTTTCATAAGCAGATTCGAAAGAATTGCTTATACGAAAATAAGCATCCCAATATAATTGACACATTGCTTCGGGAGTTGCGCCATTGGAACTCATGTTTTGTACATATAACATGGCAAGGGCTTCCGTACAATTTCGGGGAAACATTGAATTTTCCATTTTAAACACCTCCTTTCTTTTCGCAGTATAGCACATAGGAGGTGCACTGACTACCTGCTCGGGCGGGCAGAGAGATGAGAAGTGAGGAGGTGAAAGAGATGATAATGAATGTAAAATTCGACAATGAAGAAATCATGAATTTGCTTCAACAGGCAAAAGAACAGATTGACGCATTGCGAACGACAACGATGCGGTTAAACGCGGTACTTGGCATAGCTGTAGAAAAAGAGCCGCCGGACGAGACCAGCGGCAGCAAATGATCTATTTTGCAATTGCGGAAAGGGCTTCTGATAAGGATACGGCCAATTCATTTATAACTGGCGGAACAGGAGGTGAAAGAGATGGATACTGAAAAAATCAATCGCCTAACCGACGCGCTGCTCGCGTTTGTAGAGCGGGCATCAAAAGAGGCGGCCAGCGAAACAGAAGTGGAAGTTCTGCCGCAAGTCGCCTCTATGCTGGTTGAGATTATCAAACTGATTGTTTAAGAAGGTAAATATGTCAGCACTTGTAATTTTTGCACTATGTCTTTTTATACCGATGCTTTTGATAGTGTTTGTATTCTGGTTTTTTATGATGGATGGATGGCGAGACTGTTTGGATTTTTGGGATGAAATTAAAGAACGCAGGAGGCGTTAATCAAACTTATGTTTCCGTTAGTGCTCAAAGAGCTGAAAGAGAGATGAACACTACGTTTTACATCGCTTTACTCACAGGGGCAATCCTCGGCGGGATTATTGGCGCAGGAATGGAGCGCAGAACGAACAAAATCTTGAAAATGGTGCGTCGGATTCAGCAGCATGAGCCGTATGCGCTTTTGCATTTATCTATGAAATATTTCTGGCCCGAGGAGCAGAAAGGAAATCAGATCAATGACACAACAGCAGGCGAATAACTTACTTATGGAGCAATGGTTTCGGCTGCACAAAACACCGTCTGAACGGTGGGCGGAGGAATGCAAAAGGCTTGCTCCATTTGACACGCTGGACGAATATCTTTCGGCAGTATCTGTTAAACACTTCGGTGAAGATGTTTTGAACAGTTTCCGGTCTCACCGTTCTGTTAAAGCAAAAATAGAAACGCTTCAATCAAAAATGTTGATGCTACTCCGAAAAGCGAGAGCGAGGTAACAAATTGCATGACTTTTGAAACAATACGGTTAATCACAGCTCTAGCCGCCTTGGCGCTATCTATCAGCGGAATCGTGAAAAAGAAAAGGGCAATTCAATATGCCGGACAGGTAATTGGAATAATGATTGTTTTTTCCTTTTTCATTATTGGATAAACAAACTTGAAAGTGAGGTGAAGCGATTGAAACGTTGTTTGATGTGCCGAATCATGGACGCATTACTGGATCCGATTCCGAAAGCGTTCAAACGCCAAGGTAACGATGCCGGGAAAGTGCTTTACTATCAAACCCAAAATGAAAGCTACCGCAGGCGCAAGCACTTGCAATACCGCAATCTTCTCTTGTCGGCGCTTATATGCTTTTTCCTCGGCCTCGTTGTGCAAATGTTCTTTAAGTTTTTCTAACATTTTTTGTATGAGACGTGGACAAGCCCGGAAAGGAGGCGATACGATGCCGCGCGAAAAGGAATTATTTTACCCAACGTTGGAACGCATTCGCTCAACGGCAGACCGGATGTTCCCGGATAAAATCGTGTACAAGCAGACAGAGGCCGCAAAGATCATGGGTGTTTCGGTAACTACATTGTGGAGGAAGGGGCTGACTGGCGGTGAAATCACATGCGAGCAACTTGCGCGGGTGTTTGCGTAGCAAGGAGCCTAACCCGTTCTGCCTGCGTCTCCCGCGCGGCCTGCGCGGATGGACAAGCCTTATTTACAAGGTGGTACTGCTCGCATCCGTACTGCCTGTACTAGACGGCCTGCAGGCGATAGGCCGGGGCAACTCGGACATGCTGCCGGGGCTTGCAACGCTGGCGTTTGGGCTGGTGCTGGTGCTGGTAGGGATTGGCGGGTACATAGCTGTAAGAGAGGAGGACAATCATGAAAATAACGCATGAGACGCGGCGTGAGAGCTTTGAGCAGCTTGACCCGAGCGGTCGAAAGGCGGCCATCTTGGCAGAGCTTGAGCGTGGCGATGGCACGGCACTGGAAATCATGCGCAGAATGGGTTTTACGGATCCCAACCGAGTAAGGCCTCGTTTGAACGAGCTTGACCGTGCAGGATACATATTCCAGGTCGGAAAACGCGCTGACCCTATTACAGGCGTTAATGGTGTCATATACAGCAAAAAAGCCCCTGCATCCGCTGGCACGGATAACAGAGGCGCAGACCAAAAATCTACACTTAAAAAATATACCACTGGGGAGGATTTGTCAAATGCCTGAACTGCATTACATCGGAATATCGGCGGCGTTTGACCCTTACGCGGAGGCAGAACCGGTGTCTTATTGCCCGGAATGCGGCGCACCGGTATATGACGGAGAGCGCATCTATTACGGACATGGAACCGATCATGTAATAGGCTGTGAGCATTGCATTGATACAGGCTTTGCACAGGCCGGATAAGGAGTTTGCCTTGAACTCGATTCATGACACATTCCCAAACGGTATTCAGTACTATACATCGCTCAGCCTGGAGATGCTGGTACATTTCCCGGAGGGACAAGCGACATGCCAATATTGCAAGTTGTTTTGTCGATATGAGGAAAATTTTAAGCGGTATAGCTGCCGCATCACAGAGGAATGGTTGATAAATCCATTTAAAGAACGCGGGAAATTTTGCCCGCTTAACGCACTAAAAAAGGAGGAATGACTTATCGGGATCCCTGTATTGATTCTAGGCGAGAGCGGGAGCGGGAAGAGCGCGAGCCTGCGGAACTTTGAGCCGGGTGAGATCGGTATTTTCAATGTGGCCGGGAAACCGCTGCCTTTTAAAAAGAAACTTCCGAGCAAAAACACGGATGAATACGCAAAAATCATGTCCGGCCTGCTGGGCGGCAAGTGCAAGTCTTTTGCTATTGACGATAGCCAGTATCTGATGTGCTTTGAGATGTTCAGCAAATCGGCTGAGGTGGGATATCAGAAATTCACAGACATGGCATTGCATTTTTACAATCTCGTGCAGCTCGTTATCAAAAAACTGCCGGATGATGTGATCGTGTACTTTTTGCACCACGTGGACGTGGTGGACGGGCGAATCAAGGCAAAGACCATCGGTAAGATGTTGGATGAAAAATTGACGCTGGAAGGTTTGTTTTCCATCGTGCTGCTGTGCCAGACGGACGGGCGAAATCATCAATTTATCACGCAGAGCGACGGTACCACGACTGCGAAGAGCCCGATGGAAATGTTCGAGCCGGTAATTGAAAACGATTTGAAAGCCGTGGATGGAATCATCCGCGAATATTACGGACTGGAAAAGGCTGTAAAAGAAAAGGAGTAATGGAAATGGCAATTAAAAAACCTGATAACTGGGAAAATGTAAAAGCCGCAGCGGAGCGGGAAAAACTGCCTGTGGGAGCATACATCTGCAAAATTTTGAAAGCAGGAGTACGCACATACGAGAGCCGCGACGGCAGCAGCACCTTTGAAAAGCTGGAGATCGCATTCGACATTGCAGAGGGAGATTTTACAGGGCACTACAAGAAGGATTTCGATGCGCAGCGCGGCGAGGACAAGAAGTGGAAAGGTGTGCTCCGGCAGTATCTCCCCAAGGACGACGGCACGGAAAATGACGAGTGGACAAAGAGCGCACTCAAGGCGCTGATCGAAGCTGTTGAAGAAAGCAATATCGGGTACCATTTTGATTTTGAACACGAAGAACAGCTCAAGGGGAAGATGGTCGGCATTTTGTTCCGCAACGAGCAATGGGCCATGGGGACGCGCAATGGATGGAAAGCGCAGCCGTTTAGAGCACTGACGGTAGAACGAGTGCGTAATGGCAAGTTTACTCTGCCTGCTGACAAGCCGAACAAAAATGCCGTGAGCATTGACGTGGCTGCGGATACAGATGATTTCGCCACCATTGACGATGACGAAGATTTGCCCTTCTGATGCATCCGGTAGAGCAAAAATCCGTGCTTGACAGCATGGTGATACTGGTGGACACACGGGAACAGGACACGCCGCGTCTGCGGCTTCGTTTAAAGAAAATGGAATGCCCGTACGAGAGGCAGAAGCTGGACTTTGGGGACTATTCCGCGAAGTTCCGGCTGCCCACAGGCGACTGGTGGAGCCTTGCCGGGCGTGTGGCCGTGGAACGGAAAATGAGCCTTGACGAGTTGTGCCAATGCTACACGCGCAGCCGGGACAGGTTCACACGCGAATTTGAACGCGCGGCCGGCATGGGCGCGAAAATCTATCTGCTTGTGGAAAACGGCTCATGGGAACAGGCATGGGACGGTGAATTTCGCACGAGAATGACGCCGCAGGCGCTGATAGCAAGTATGACGGCGTGGCTGGCGCGGTACAACTGCCAGCTGCTTTTCTGCGAGCCGAAGCTGAGCGGGCCGTTGATACGTGAGGTGCTGTACCGGGAAGCAAAGGAGCTTTTGGAAAGCGAGGCATTCTGATGGGGCGTGCGGTGGACATTATCAAGGGCAGCCTTACGATGCGGGATATCTTCGCCAAGTATGGCTTTGAACAGAATCGTGCAGGCTTTATCGTATGTCCTTTCCACAGCGAGAAAACCGCGAGCCTTGGCACATATGCGAATGACAAACGCTGGAAATGCTTCGGATGCGGCGCCGGGGGCAACGTGATCAGTTTCGTGATGAAGCTGTTTGGACTCAACTTTTCACAGGCGGTCATACGGCTTGGCGCGGATTTCGGGTTTACAGATGATGAAAAGACCGATACCCGCGCCATGGCCGCTCAGCGCCGCGCACAGCGTGCAAAAGAGCTGGAAGAGCTGGAGGCATACAGGAAAGAGTGGGACAGCCATATGCTGCGGTACAGAGCCTGTGAGGAAGCGGAGAAAGATTTCCGTCCGCATATAGGCATAGAAGCAATGCATCCAAGCTATATTGCCGCTGTGCGTGGTTGTGAATACGAATGGGAGTGGCTGCAAGGCCACCCTTGGAGGTGATTTGAATATCACAGGAAATGACGATATCGCCCTATACAAAGGACGATTTTTTAAAAGGAACGAAGCCGTTTGAGGATGTTTATGCGCACAAGGCAGACCCGTTTGTACATGATCGTGCGTTGGAACAGATGACGATTTGGGCAAAATCGGTCGGCGTGAACGGCTTCAAAAAACTCTATAAGGCATACATAGACAGCCTGCGCATCAAAAACAAAGAGATCATGGTGCCGAATGTCACGCAATTTGATGGACAGGAAATGGAACTGGATTCCGGCCGCTGGGTGGCGGATGAATTTGGGATAAGAACGGATGGTCCATATGGTTCGGATATTGAGGCGTGCAATCATCCGATCATGCCGGTGCTGCGGCTCGTAAACATCGACACGGGCGCAGAGAAGCTTCAGATTGCCTATCGAAAGGGCAAGCAATGGCGCAAAGTCATAGCTGAAAAAGGCGTGTTGGCCAGCGCAAATAAGATATTGGAGCTTGCAAACGTGGGCGTCGCTGTGACGTCTGAAAGCGCAAAGCACCTGGTACAGTATTTCTATGACCTCGAATCTTTGAACTATGAGCGGATCCCTGAAAAAAACAGTGTGAGCCGCCTAGGCTGGATTGAGGATGAGGGTTTTTCGCCCTACGTGGAAGAACTTGTATTTGACGGAGACGCAAATTTTCGAACTTTTTTTGAGAGCGTGAAAAAACGCGGCAGCATGGAAAAATGGCTCGGCATGGCACGCGGCATCCGGCAGAAGAGTGTATTTGCCCGCGTTATCCTTGCATCGGCGTTTGCGTCTGTGCTTGTAAAGCCGCTGGGCGGTCTGCCGTTCTTCGTACACCTTTGGGGAGGCACGGAATCCGGCAAGACCGTGGGCCTTATGCTGGCAGCCAGCGTATGGGCAAACCCTGAAATCGGGCGTTTCATCCACACATTCAACAGCACTGCGGTTGGACGGGAAAAGTCTGCGGCGTTTGTAAACAGTCTGCCTCTGATACTGGACGAGCTGCAGATCGTAAAGGACAAGCGGGAGTTTGACAAGGACATCTATATGCTCTCGGAGGGTGCAGGGCGCACCAGAGGCACGAAAAGCGGAGGGGTGGATAAAACCCCTACCTGGGCAAACTGCATCCTTACAAGCGGAGAAATGCCTATTACAGGCGCGGGCAGCGGCGGCGGTGCGGTAAACCGTATCATCGAAATAGAATGCCGGGAAAAACTGTTTGAAGACCCGCGCGGCGTTGCAGATACCGTTCGTAAAAACTACGGCTTTGCGGGGCGTGCATTTGTTGAGCACTTACAACAGGACGGTGCAATGGAGCGCGCTGCCGATCTGTTTAAACGGTACAGCGTACAGCTTGGCGAGGGAGATACCACGGAAAAGCAGGCTATGGCTGCGGCGCTTGTGCTTACAGCCGACAATCTTGCAACAGAGTGGATTTTTAAAGATGGCCGCGCGCTCACAGCCGGTGAAATCAGCGAATTTCTGCGAACCAAGGCAAGCGTTTCAGCGCATGAGCGCGGATATCAGTATTTATGCGAAACGATCAGCCAAAATGCGAACAAGTTCCTTGGCGGAGATGCCCCGGTGAGCGATGTTTGGGGACGGCTGGAGGACGATGATACGGCGATCGTGATACGGAAGGTATTTGATTCGATATGCGCAGACGGAGGATACAACGCGCAGGCGCTGTTGAGCTGGCTCGCGCAGAACAACTACCTGCAAACGAGCAAACCGCATCTGACGAAGACTGTCAGAATCAACAACATCCCCACCAGATGCGTGGTTTTGAGGCTCCCGCAGCTTGAAAATGACGATTTTGAGCCTTTGGGCTACATTCCGGACTGATTTGTAACCACTCAAACTTCTACTGGTTACGTTTTGCGTTACAAAAAAATGGCTCAACAGAGCCAAAAATCAGACCTTGTAACCACTGTAACCAGTGTAACCACTGTTTTGATATACATATCACGTACGAAACATATATGCTGGTAAAAAATGGGTTGTGTGTGTTCGCGCGTATAGGAGTTTCCACAAATAGTGGTTACAGTGGTTACATACCTTGAAAAATGGCTTTGCAAAGCCAAAAAACACGTAACCAGTGGGGTGGTTACAAGGTGGATACGAGTGGTTACGATGACTGAGGAAAAAACAATGGATTTTAAACAAATTGAACATTCCGTGCTGAAGTTTGAACCGATGCCGGATAACGCGCCTCTGCATGAACAGATGTGTTATTTTGCGCTCAGACATCTCTATGAGGATTATAGACGAGGCGTTGTGAATGTGCAAGCGGCGCATGATGAAAAGGTACGGCTTCGGAATGCATTTGAACGAGCTGTCAGTACAGAACATACCCGTGACATGCTGCGAGATGAATGGCAGACCGGATTAAAGGTGTCGAACGAGTTTCGCATTCGGCTGCATAAGGCGCTGGAAAGCGGAGAAGGAATTGACGTGCTGTTTCCACTAGCCTGCACATGCATTGCGGCTATGACTGGCGATAAAACGCTGTTGGGCAGCGAAGTAAAAGAAAAGTTGAAAGCAAGACAAATAAGGATGGATGACGTGTGAACGCAAGATACAGGGATAAATGCCTATCTGTAAAAGAGCGGCAGGCAGCCGCCTATGCTGCAAAACGGGTGATTGAAAAGCAGTTGGATGACGTTGCCAGGCGTGCACAGTATCTGTGGATGTGCGCAGCGCTCAATGCCGGATTTACTGCTGAGGATATCGAGCGAATCCAATCCGAGATGCCGCAGGTATGCGAGAAATACGGTGAGCTGCGGGCTGACAACTGCGCGGATTTTGCGATGCTGAGAGATTTGCGTGAAGCTGGTGTAGACGTAGCCGATATCGAGGATGAGCTATGAAAAGATGGGCGTAGAG
>CDZQ01030994.1_pt1 | contig 42212 bp, 43 predicted proteins | sample 554831 | NCBI WGS metagenome assembly CDZQ01 (sample SAMEA3182112, study PRJEB8094) | gut metagenome | biome: human; feature: gut; material: Stool; isolation source: human stools | place: Canada | collected 2013-05-06 | reverse complement strand
GCTTCTGGGGTATTCTGAAGCGAGAACGATATTATGGCAGGCGTTTTACCACTAAGCATGAGTTGGTTCAAATGATCCAGGATTACATCCTTTACTACAACACAAAGCGAGTGCAGCGCAATCTGGGCATCTTGACACCGATGGAGAAGCATGAGCTTTGTCTCGTTGCATAAAAGCGACCAGCAGCGCTTAGCTGCTGGCCAGAAAAAATTTATATTTTTTCACTGTCCTCTTGACGGGGTGCGGTTCATCATACAATCTGTCCGGGTTTTGTCTGCGGCCTAAAGATAAGTTTAATTCTTTATTTTATATTGTATTCTTTCAGCTTTCTATACAGAGTGCTTAAAGAGATTTTCAAATATTTAGCGCATTCCTTTTTGCCTTTGGTGTTATCTTCAAACAATCTAAGGGCGTTTATAATCTTATTCTTTTCACTCATATTGGACGAATCTTTAAGAGACATATCATATGAATCCACATCTTCATAGCTGCTATCGGCATTTTCTGTGAGGTATGACGGCAGACTTGCAGCCGTCAGTTCCCTTCCCGTTTCCATGTTAACGGCATATTCGATAACATTTTCCAATTCTCTGACATTGCCTGGCCAGTTATTTTTCTTTAATATCAACATAGCTTCATCATCTATGCCTTCTATCATCTTGCCCAGCGGTGCCATATTATCTGCCAGCTCATCTACTATGTCGTCTGTCAAAGGAGCTACAGATGAACCGTCCTGGCCTACTATTTCTGTTGTAATTCCCTGTTTCAGCGTGTGAAGCATCTCTTTATTCCTGAATACCTCAAGGGCTGAATGACTGTGGGTATTTATGAATCCTGGAGAAAGGCAAAGACCTGTTCCGTCAATCTCCTTATCTGCTTTTTCTTCTATTTTCAGAGCAATCTTTGATATGCGCTCTTTTTCAATCAATATATCTGAAATAAAAGGAAAGCTGCCAAGTCCGTCGTATACTTTCACATTCCTGATAAGTGTCCTCATTTTTACCTCCTTTTTCCTTTGAAGACAAAAGCGTTTAATTTTTCGGTTTTATGGTTAAGCATTTTTCATGCCAAGGCCGGCATCACTTTTATCGTTCACCTCAATTCCCTATTTTCCAACGATTTACTATTTTGTCTTTTTATTTTTTATACGGTTTCATTTCGAACCTCGTTCTGTAAACAATCTAAGTCTAAAGGATTTTGCAGATGTTCTATTAGGTAAATATAAATAAAAACGCCGGCAAAATTTTCAAAACCCGAAAATTTTGCCAGCGTTATTCTTAAAGTATCAATTTTAATTTTCTAAATTCTTGCCACAGCAGTTTTTATATTTCTTTCCGCTGCCGCAAGGACAAGGGTCGTTTCTTCCTACTTTCGGAGTTTCTCTCTTGAAAGTCACAGGTTTCTGTCGTTCCTGAGGTTTCGGCGCCGCCTGCGGCATGGTCTGCTGCCCTCCTGCCGGGCGTGTTCCTCCTTCATCTCTAAACTCATCTTTACGCTCTTCGCCGCCGATTATAATCTGTCTTCTTTCTGTTCCTGTATTAAGGGTAGCGTTGTAGCAGTAGCGAACAGCCTCTTCACGAATTTCGTTAACCATAGCCTCAAACATATCAAAGCCTTCTGCTGCATAAGCGTTGGCAGGATTTATATGGCCCAATGACCTGAGCCCTATTCCCTGTTTCAAGTCATCCATGGCATCGATATGATCCATCCAGCGATTATCAACAACACGCAAGAGAACCATCTTTTCTATCTCGCGCATACGATCTTTTCCGTTCTCTTCTTCCTTCTTATCATAAAGCTTATGGAAGATAGCCAGCACGTCTTCTTCCAGTTTTTCTTCCGTAAGGTCAGGTATTTGCTCATCAGGATAAGAAATTCCCGGGAAAGTGGCCGTAATTCTCTTGAGATTTTCGTTGAGCAAATCCATATCCCATTCTTCGGCAAACTTGCTGGCGACAGTAACTGAAGCTATGGCATTTTTCACCAGATCGGTCATCATCTCCATGATATATTCCTTGATATCGTCTCCAAACAAAACTTTGCGGCGCTGTTCATATATGATTTCACGCTGTTTGTTCATGACATTGTCGTATTGAAGCACGTATTTTCTTATTTCAAAGTTACGTCCCTCCACCTTTTTCTGAGCATTCTCTATGGTTTTGGAGAGCATTCCCGCCGCTATGGCTTCTTCCTCCATTCCCATTTTGCCCATCAGGTTCTGAATTCTTTCGCCTCCGAAGAGTCTCATCAAGTCGTCTTCAAGTGAGATGAAGAATTGTGTCATACCCGGGTCGCCTTGACGTCCGGAACGTCCTCTCAGCTGATTGTCGATACGTCTTGACTCATGTCTCTCTGTACCGATTATGCAGAGGCCTCCCAAATCTCTGACCTTCTGCTGCTCGTCGGCTCTTTCGTCTTTGTATTGCTGCAGAAGTTTTCCAAATACCTCTCTGGCATCGTTAAGCACCGGGTCAGTGCTGGTTACAAAGCTGGTTGCGAAGGAAATCTGTTCCTCTGTATATTCCAGCTTTTCCATTTCTTTCTTAGCCTCAAACTCAGGATTGCCTCCAAGGATTATATCCGTTCCTCTTCCTGCCATGTTGGTGGCTATGGTAACGGCTCCCAGTCTTCCGGCTTCGGCAATTATCTGCGCTTCTCTTTCATGCTGCTTTGCATTCAATACATTATGCTTTATGCCTTTTTTCTTCAGCAAAGAACTGATAAGTTCGGAATTTTCGATGGATATGGTGCCCACCAGCACAGGCTGGCCTGTGGCGTGTACCTCTTCTATCCGCTGAACTATGGCTTTCAGTTTGGCATTGAGCGTGGCGTAGATTGCGTCATCCATATCCACCCTTATTACAGGTTTGTTGGTCGGGATGACTACTACATCCATATTATATATCTCTCTGAATTCTTCTTCCTCTGTCTTTGCCGTGCCTGTCATACCTGCCAGCTTGTTATACATACGGAAGTAGTTTTGCAAAGTAATTGTAGCAAGAGTCTTGGACTCAGAGCGCACGAGAACGCCTTCTTTAGCTTCGATAGCTTGATGAAGACCGTTGCTGTATCTCCTTCCGAACATAAAACGTCCGGTAAACTCATCTACTATGACGATTTCACCGTCTTTGACGATATAATCCACATCGCGTTTCATAATATTGCGCGCTTTCAAAGCTTCTATGACATGGTGGTTGATTTCCATGTTTTCCGGATCACCCAAGTTCTCTATGCCGAAATATTTTTCACACTTGGCTACGCCTTCGTCAGTCAACGTTACCTTCTTGTCTTTCTCTTCTATAGTGAAGTCTTCCTCAATTTTGAGCCCTCTGACACAGCGGTCAGCTCTCTGATACAAATCCGTGGATTTGTCGCCTCTTCCTGAAATTATCAGCGGAGTTCTCGCTTCATCTATCAATATGGAGTCCACTTCGTCCACTATGGCAAAGTTAAGTTCTCTCTGGGTCAGCTGTTCTTTATAGATGACCATGTTGTCTCTCAAATAGTCAAATCCGAACTCATTGTTGGTACCATAAGTGATGTCTGCAGCATAAGCAGCCTTTTTTGCTTTGTCTGACATTCCGTGAACAACGCATCCTACAGTTAGGCCTAAAAAAGTATATATTTTTCCCATCCATTCGGCGTCACGTTTAGCAAGGTAGTCGTTAACGGTTACCACATGGACGCCTTTGCCTTCCAGCGCATTGAGATATGCTGCCAAAGTGGCAACAAGAGTCTTTCCTTCACCGGTTTTCATTTCGGAGATTCTTCCCTGATGAAGAGCTATACCTCCTATTACCTGTACCTTGAAATGTTTAAGGCCAACGCTTCTCCAGGCACCTTCCCTACACACTGCAAAAGCTTCAGGAAGCAGATCATCCAGCGTTTCTCCTGCTTTGAGCCTTTCCTTAAATTCCCCCGTTTTGGCTCTCAGCTCTTCATCGGTCAAATCTTCCATCTGAGGTTCAAGCGCCATTACTTTATCTGCTATTTTCTCTAATTTTTTTACTTCTTTGGAGTTTAAATCTCCAAAAACTTTTTGCATTAAGCCCATTAGAATTCCCCTTTCTATTCTTCCTCTGGCACATCACTTACTGTCATATTTATTTCGAGCGCCTTTCTCTCGTCTGCCTTAGTGACTGCCACGTCAAATTCTTTGTTATCTGCTATATATACAAAGCTATCTCCTACTTCAGGAAGCTTGTCTATCTGTAATATCACCCATCCGTTGACGGTTGTTGCGTCTACCTCTTCATCTATATCAAAGTAGTCAAACATTTTATCTATGTTGGTACTGCAAAGGACTCTATAGCTGCCATCCTGCTGCTGCACGATGTCCTGCAGCGCTACTGCATCATGTTCATCGTAAATTTCTCCTACCAGTTCTTCTATAATATCTTCCATTGTAACAAGCCCGTATGTTCCTCCATATTCATCTACGATGATAGCTATGTGCGTTTTTACAGTTTGAAGTCTTTTTAGCAGCTGTGCTATCCTCATGGAACCGGCTACGAAAATTACAGGCTTTATATATTCCGAAACTGAGGCTCTTCCTCCTTTTATATAGTTGTGGAAATCTTTCTGATTCAATACCCCTATGATATTATCCAAGTCGTCTTCATATACAGGCAGTCTGGAAAACCCGGTTTCCAAGAACAATTCTGCGATTTCATCCTCATCCTCATCTATTTCGATAGCTTTTATATCTACTCTTGGCGTAAGTACATCCCAGGCTTCCAAATCGTTGAACTCTATAGCGTTTTGTATGAGCTCGCTTTGTCCTTCATCTATCCCGCCTTCTGTCTGGGCTTCTTCTACCATGGTTAAAAGCTCATCTTCAGTTATAGGTCTGATGCCGTCAGCATTGAACAATTTTGCAATAAGTTTTTTCCAACATGAAAAAATCCAATTTATAGGTTTCAATATCAGCATAAAAAACCTGATTATAGGCGCAGAAAACATTGCAAATCTTTCAGGACTTTCTTTTGCCAGGCTCTTTGGCGATATTTCTCCGAATATAAGGACTATCACAGTAGCTACTGCTGTAGCAATAGTTGCTCCGTATTTTGGGTAAAGTTCAAGAAACATAACCGTCGCTATGGAAGATATGGCTATGTTTACTAAATTGTTGCCAACAAGGATGGTTGAAAGCAGATTGTCGTAATTGTCAGAAATTTCTAGCACATCTTTTGCTTTCTTGTCACCATCTCCCGCCATATTTTTCAATCTTATCTTATTGAGAGACGTAAATGCTGTTTCAGTAGCTGAAAAATATGCAGAAAAAGTAACAAGAACGACAATAGCGATTATACTATAAACCAAATTGTTCTTTTTCCTCCTTAAATGATCTATGCGGACATTTAATCTATGCGGACATTATAACACACTCTTCCCTTAAAAAAAAGTCGGCGTTTTAGTTTTGATTTTCTTTTTACTTTCAGTTCGCAACAATAAAATTCCATGATGGTCGAAGAATATAACACCCCCACCATTGTCACCTTTGTTTATTATATAGGTTGACATTATGGTGTGCGAAATATATAATTTAAATAAAAATCAAACTACCAAAATACGAGGTAAAACTATGTCCACCAAATTAAAAATTCTTGAAATATTTAATGAAAGAGGAAGTCAATATATTTCCGGTCAAGAACTAGCCGACATATTGGGTCTTTCTCGCAACTCCGTATGGAAAGCAGTCAAAAAACTTCAAGAGCAGGGATTCAACATAGAGAGCAAAGCCAGCATCGGATATCGGCTGGCTCAGAGCAGCGATCTCCTTTCCGGCGAATATATACAAGAAAATCTATCTTTTCCATGCAAAATACACCTTATGGACAAAATAGATTCGACAAATAACTATGCAAAGGGGATTACAGATCTGTCAGTTCCCCACATCGTTTTAGCTAACGAACAGACCAAGGGTAAAGGTCGTCTCGGACGTTCCTTCTACTCCCCGCCGGGTTCAGGGCTTTATATGTCCATCGCCTTTAAAACGGATTTTGAGTTAACCAAATCCATGCTCATAACTACTCTTTCTGCGCTGGCTGTCTGCCAGGCCTTTGAAGAGGTCGTCGGCGTAGGTCCTAAAATCAAGTGGGTAAACGATATATTTCTAAACGGCAAAAAGATATGCGGTATTCTCACAGAAGCAGAGAGTAATTTCGAAACCGGCAGTATTGATAAAATTATCATAGGTATAGGAATCAATTGTTTTTCTCAAGTTTTTCCTGATGATATAAAGGATAAAGCCACTTATATAGAAAATCCAAAAAAAGAATTCAGCCGCAATCAACTGGCAACGGCTATTATTGAAAAAATATTTTTCTACATAAATAATTTCGACAGAAAAAAGATAATCAGAGATTACAAATCTCGCTCGATAATGCTTGGTCAGCCTATACTTTTATATGGGTCCGCATTCGGGGATCTCCCTGAGAACGGCGGTTCAGGTACCAAGGCACGTGCTATAGATATAGACGAAAACGGTGGGCTGGTCGTCGAGTACATGGAGGGGCGCCATGCCCGAGAAATGGACACAATTACCAGCGGAGAAATCACAATACGGAAGGACATATTTTAATGGATAAAGCAAAACATACTATGGCTAAAACGAGTTCGGATTCAAGCAGAGGAATGCAGTCACTGGTTTTGGCAGCGCTTTTCGCAGGCTTAACAGCCATTTGCTCGTGGATAAACATACCGCTTTTCTTTACACCTGTGCCTGTAAATCTAGCTCTCATAGGTCCCTATCTGGCCGGTCTAATGCTAGGTACCAAATATGGCAGTCTGAGCCAGTTGATATACGTTCTGCTTGGATGCTTGGGAGTTCCTGTGTTTGCGGGTTTCACCGGAGGAGCAGGAGTCATCGCCGGACCTACCGGAGGCTTTATAATCGGTTACGTGGTATGTGCGGCCATCTGCGGTTTAAATATGCGCAAAAATGGATTCAAGCATAAGATTATGCTGATGATCTTTGGATTGTCAGCCTGCTACAGCTTAGGACTAATATGGTTTATCTTTGTCACAGGTTCTTCGCTCTGGGCGGGGCTCATCTCATGCGTAATTCCTTTCCTGCCAGGCGACGCAATCAAAATAACAGCAGCTGCGCTGTTATCCAAACAGCTTTCAAAGGCCGTCAAGATATAAATGGCTTCAAATTATGAATATACCTATACGCCGCCAAGGAGAAATACCACCAGTATACCGGCTGCAATCGGCAATATGACCCAGCCGTTTTGCTTTCTCAACACGTTGATTTTTCAGCTTTTGATTTCTTGTAATTACTTTTTCTGTTAATTTTTTTGTGGTGTCTATTGACGCTTCAGTTCATCACAGTCGGTAATATATGGATTTAGTTGTTTTTTAAAAACCGCCGGAATTCGGCAGCGTCCCATAAGGAAGTAAAAAGAATTTTGGTAGGAACCGGCGTGTCAGGTCACGCCGGTTCCGATTCGTTTAGGGACTCCCTTCCAATCTTCAAAGGGATGCGGATTTGCCCCACATAGGTGAAATACAGGTCAATTTGCACCTGCTTCCTTCCGTTCTCCCTTACCGGACTGTGTACCACGATCCTGCTCACAAGCTCATTGAGGATGGCGGCGTCGAGTTCCGGAATATCCAGGTACTTGTCCACCAGCTTCAGAAACTCGTTTACATCGGAAACCTGCCCGGCCTGTGTTTCAATTTCCCGTTCCAGTACGGCGGCAAGCTGCTCAATCTCTGCCTGTTCCTTCTCATATTGGCGGGATAATTTTAAGTACCGGCTGTCAGACAGCTTTCCCAGCACATTATCCTCATAGATATGCTGGATAATCCGGTCCAAATCCTCCATCCGTTTTTTCGCCCCGGAGAGGGCTTTCTGCTTTTCTGCCAGTTCTGCCTTGCGGCTTTCCTCGTCCTGCGCCAGCATTTCCAGTTTGAAATCCTTCCGAAACATACGGACATAACTCAATGTCTGCCGTATGGTTTCCAGCACAATTCGGTAAAGCACCTGTTCCCGGATATAGTGGATTTTGCAGGTGCAGAAATACAGCTTGGCTCCGCAGTCGGCGCAGTAGAGAAGACCGGAGAACATGCTGGTTCTTCCTGTCTTTGTCGGCCTGCGTTTGTTCTTCCGCAGTTCCTGTACCCGTTCCCACTGTCCCTTCTCAATGATGGCGGGCTGGGTGTCCTCAAAAATGCGCTGGTTCTCAACCGGGTTTTCCATCCGCTTTTTGAATTTCAGGGACTTGGTATAGGTCTTGAAGTTCACGGTACAGCCCGTGTACTCCCGCCGCTCCAAAATTCTAAGCACGGCGTTGGTATTCCAACGGTATAGGTTCTCCGGCATAGCCCAGCCCTTTTGCCTGGCGTGATAGGCGGTGACGGTCAGCACCTTGTCGGCTGTGAAGATTTTTGCGATCTGCATAGGGCCTTTCCCCGCAATGCAGAGGTTGAAGATACGCTGCACCACCTTTGCCGCTTCTTCGTCTACAATCCATTTTTTTGTCCTGCGGGTCTTTTATGTACCCATAAGGCGGATTGCTGGCGATATGCTCCCCAGCTTCGCCCCGCATCTTTACCACTGCCCGGATTTTCTTGCTGGTATCCTTGGCGTAGTAGTCGTTGAATACATTTTTGAACACCGCAAAATCATTTTCCCCTTTGGCGCTGTCCACATCGTCGTTGATGGCAATAAAGCGGACGTCATAGGCAGGAAAGATGAAATCCTGCAATCGCCCCATGTAGGAATACTCCCTGCCCAGCCGGGACAGGTCTTTGACAATTACAGCGGATACGCTGTAATCCTCCACAAAGAACCGGGTGTTCCGAAATCCATGATCGGCGGCGTATTTGCTCAGCAGGGCTTTCTGAGACGAGATTTGTCAAGGAGTGTTTTTGCAAAGCAGTGTGCAATTCGCATTGACAAGCAGCAAAAAGAACACTATAATAATGTCGTTATCGATAATGATGTTATTATTTAGGCGCAGAGGAGTGAAGACATGGCCAATAGGGATCATTCCCTGGATGATGGGATCATTCAGGCTGCTTATTCGGAATTTCTTGCTTACGGCTTTCAGAAAGCCTCTCTGCACAAGATCGCCGAAAAAGCCGGTGTTACTACGGGGGCAATCTACACAAGATACAAGAATAAAGACGCGTTGTTTGCCAGTCTGCTTCAGGATTTTTTTGAGACGATGCAGGTTCTCTTTACCCCCATCGCGGAAGAATACGAAAAAGCAAAGTGCAGCGCACAACCGGAAGATATCCTCCGCGCTATAAACGCCGAGGAACAAGTATATTTTCGGCTCCTGACCGAGCACCATGACGACTGCACTTTATTTTTCTGCCGCAGCGATGGCAGCTCCATGGAAACCGTGCTGCATGAACTGATGAACCGTAAAGCGGAACAAACGGTAGAGTTCTTTTCACATATCTATGGAAAAGCGCCAAATGCCGATGCGATCCGTCTTTTGATGGGCTCACAGTTCTGGTACTTCCGTCAGCTGCTGGATCAGCATATGGAGGAAGGCAGAATGCTTACCTGCTTACAGGCGGTCCTTGATTTTACCGACGCTGGCTGGCGGCAGCTATGCGATACCTTGCAATAAATCCGAAAAGTTGATTCGGACGGTCCATCCGTCCGTTTCTTACGGCCGCTGGTTAGAGACGGCTAACTAATAAGAAAAGAGTTTGCGATGATAGATTTTGAATTTGAATTCCAATATGCGGAGGCAAAGCTGCCCATCCTCCGACAGGTCGGCGGCGGCATCCCGGCGGGACGCTGCGTGGTGCTCTGCGGAGGCAGCGGATGCGGAAAATCCACGCTGCTGCGGTGCATCAACGGACTGATACCGCAGTTTTATGAGGGAGAGCTAAAAGGCTTTTGCCGCCTGAACGGGCAGGACACCGCCGGGATGAGTATCGGCGAGATCGGCGAACTGGCCGCCTCGGTATTTCAGGATCCGCGGAGTCAGTTTTTTACCGTAAACAGCTCCAATGAAGTGGCCTTCGGTCTTGAAAATCACGGTCTGCCGCAAGATAAAATCCGACGGCAGGTGGAGGAGGCCTTCCGGATCTTTCATCTGGAGCGGCTGAAGGATCGCAATGTCTACGAACTGTCCAGCGGCGAGCGACAGCTCATCTCCATCTTGTCCGCGTGGGCAATGGACACAGATATTTTTCTGCTGGACGAGCCCACGGCCAATCTGGACTTCGCCGCCACGCAGCAGTTAAAAGAGATTCTGCTTGCCCTGAAAAAGCAGGGCAAAACGCTGCTGCTCAGTGAGCACCGACTCTATTATCTTGCCGACATTGCCGACGAATATTGGGTCATGGCAGACGGCGAGATCAAAGGAAAATACACTGCCGCAGAGGCAAAGGCGTTCTCAGTGGAGCGGAGACAAACGCTTTCTCTGCGCACGCTCGACCTTGCGGAGATCACCGTGCCGGAGAAAGAGCCGCTGCCGAAAACCGCGCCGACGGCGCTTGCCGTCTCAGATGTCCGCTATACATACGGCAGGAAGGCCGGAGATACCCTCTCTGGTGTCAGCTTTTCCGTCCGTGAGCATGAGATCGTCGGCCTTGTGGGCGCAAACGGCTGCGGCAAAACGACCATCGGCAAGCTGATTGCAGGGCTTTACCGCCCCTCCGGCGGCAGGATAATGCTTTTCGGAAAGCCGCAAAATCCAAAGCAGCTGCAAAAGCAAGTGCTGTTCATCCTTCAGGAGGCGGAGTTCCAGTTCTTCACAGGCTCCGTCCTGCACGAACTGCAATACGGCCATGTGGTGACACCGGAGTTTGAAGCAAAAACGGAAGCGCTGCTGAAAAGTATGGATATGTGGGACTGCCGCGATCGGCATCCCTTTTCCCTCTCCGGCGGGCAGATGCAGCGTCTGACGCTGATGATGGCGTATCTATCCGACAAGCCAATCGTCATACTGGACGAGCCGACAGCAGGACAGGACGCGGAAAGCCTGGAGCGGTGCGCGGAACTGATCCGGGAGATGCGGAAGGAAAAGACTGTTCTCATCATCACCCACGACCCTGAGCTAATTGCAGGTGCGTGTGACCGCTGCATTGGGCTGTCGGATGGGCATGCAGAAATAGAATTACCCGTTCATTCGGAACGAGATTTGCAAGCAGCCCAGCGATATATGGAGGGCTTTCATCCTTCCGATGCTTCGGCGAAAAAACAGCATAAAGAACGATTCCACCCGGCGACGAAGCTGCTTTACTGGCTGGCCCTGCTGGTCGTGATCTCCACATCCAACAACCACTTAGTTTATGCCGCATATGCGGCACTGATCCTGCTGACCGCAGCGGACGGCTGGTTCGGAACGGCGCTGGCAGGCGGGATGAGCTTTGGGCTGCTGTGGGCGGCAAACGCTCTGCTGCCGGGCACGGTGTTTTCCTTTATGTTAGTGCTGTTCCCGCGCATCATCGCCATCGGCATTTCCATGCGGACGCTGATTGGACGAAATGAAGCCAGCCGCACCCTGGCAGCGCTGCGCAATCTGCACCTGCCGGAGCGATTTATCATGATCGTGGCAGTGATCTTCCGCTTTTTCCCGGTGCTGTCCGGAGATATGAAGCTGCTGCGGCAATCCATCCGCACCCGGGGAGTGTTCACATCGCCGCTTCAGAAGCTGCGAGCGCTGTCATCCTATATCGAAATACTGACCGTGCCGATGGCTTTGCGCGTTATCCGCATCGCCGAGACGCTGTCTGCCTCCGCCGAAACACGGGGCATCGACTTAACCCGCCGCAAAAGCAACTATCTGTCGCTTCGGTTTTCTGCGTGGGATGTTGTGTTCTGCGTCCTGCTGGCAGCATCGATCGCCGCCGGCCTTATCCTGTGATCGCCGTCTCTGCGACGTTCAACCATATTTCATTCAAAAAGGAGTCTTTACCATGAGTACTGCAAACCCCAATAAACTGAAAGTCAAGGACATCATCACCGTTGTCCTGCTGGCTCTGATCAATGTGGTCATTTTCTTCGCCAGCTCCGTCCTGTACGCAACGCCCATTACCATCATTCTGATGCCGGTATTTTTCGCCCTGCTGGAGGGCATCGTCTACTTCATCATCGGCACGAAGGTGAAAAAGCCCGGTGCGCTCCTGATTTACAGTATCGTCCGTGCCATTATGGGCGGATACCTGCCGTACATCATCCTCTTTATTCTCTCCGGTGTCATTGCCGAGCTGCTGCTGTGGAAGATGGGCTACGGCAATGCGAAAGCTCTGACCGTCAGTTATGTCATCAATCAGGTACTGGCTGCCTTCGGCAGCACCATCATTCCCTATGCGATCGCTGCCAAGGCTATGGCGGATCAGATGGTCACTGATGGCCGTCAGGACGCCATTCTTGCCGCATCCCAGATGCTGCAGTCCTGGGTGTCTGTGGCGCTGGTGGCCGGTGTGATCGTGGCGGCCTTTATCGGCGCAATGATCGGCAAGCGGATCGTGAAAAAGCACCTTGCTGCGTAATGCAGTCGAAAGGAGTTCACCATGAAAGAAATTGAGCCAAATCGCTCCGCCGCCTCGTGGCTGGCAGAGCTGGCAAAAGGGCGGTACGGCGAGTACGCTTTGAGCGTCCTTACGGCACTGCTGGGCGTCGCCTGCTCGCTTATTCCGTATTTTATCATCATCCGGCTCATCACCGCACTGGTAAACGGCACGGCGGAGCTGACGTACTGCCTGACGTTCTGCGCGTGGATGGCGGGCTTCTGGGTGCTGCGCTATGTGCTGCACAGCGTGTCCACGTCCCTCTCCCATCACGCCACCTTCCATGTGCTGGCCAATACCCGCGTCCGGCTGCTGGACAAGCTAGCGACGCTGCCGCTGGGTACGGTGCTGGATCGTTCCTCCGGCTCGTACAAGAACATTATCGTGGAGCGGGTGGACTCCATCGAAACCACCCTTGCGCATTTGCTGCCGGAGATGACGGCCAATATCGTGGGCGCGCTGGCGGTGCTGGTGCTGCTGTTCCTCGAGGACTGGCGCATGGGGCTTTCCATGCTGATCGTCGTTCCGCTGGGCATTGGCTGCTTTATGTCCATGTTCAGCGGCTATCACGAGAAGTTCCAGCGCACAGTCACCGCGACGAAGGCACTCAACGACACGGCTGTGGAGTACATCAGCGGCATTGAGGTCATCAAGGCCTTCGGGCAGTCTAAGACCAGCTACGCAAAGTTCGTTTCCGCCGCAAAGGAAGGGGCAGACTGCTTCATCGACTGGATGCGGGGCAGCCTCTTCGGGCAGGTAGCCGGAATGGCGATACTCCCTTCAACGCTTCTCGGCATCTTGCCGGTGGGCTGTCTCCTTTATATGCACGGCACACTGTCGGCAGAAACATTTCTGGCAGTCATCGTGCTTTCCTTCGGTGTTATGCAGCCGCTGATTACCGCCTTCTCCTACACCGACGACATTGCACAGGTCAAGACCATAGTCAGTGAGGTGGCGGAGGTGCTGTCCGGAGAGGATATGCAGCGTCCAAGGACGGCGGAAAGGCTGCCGTCCAACAACTCCATCGAGCTGAAAGACGTCCGCTTTGCCTATCACGATAAAGAAGTACTGCACGGAGTCAATTTGCACATTGCCCCGGAGACAGTCAATGCTCTTGTGGGCCCCTCCGGCAGCGGAAAGTCCACCATCGCCCGGCTTATCGCCTCTTTGTGGGATGTAAAGGACGGTGCCATTGAGCTGGGCGGCGTGGACATCCGTACACTGCCGCTGGCGGAGTGTACGAAGCGCATCGCCTATGTATCCCAGGACAACTATCTCTTTGACCTTTCGGTGATGGACAACATCCGCATGGGCAGAAAGGGCGCGACCGATGCGGAGGTCATTGACGCCGCGAAGAAATGCGGCTGCCACGAGTTCATCATGGGGCTGGAGAACGGCTATCAGACCGTATGCGGCGCGTCGGGCGGGCATCTGTCCGGCGGTGAAAGGCAGCGCATCTCCATTGCCCGTGCCATTCTGAAGGACGCGCCCATCGTCATTTTGGACGAGGCCACCTCCTACACCGACCCGGAGAATGAGGCGGTCATCCAGTCTGCACTGGCAAAGCTGGTGCGGGGCAAGACGCTGCTGGTCATCGCCCACCGGCTGTCCACCATTGCGGACGCCGATCAGATCATTGTTGTCAATCAAGGCAAGATCGAAGCGACCGGCACGCAGGCGGAGCTGCTTGCTTCCTGCCCGCTTTATCAAGCCATGTGGGAATCCCACATCAGCGTCAAAGACGATGGGGAGGTGGCGTAATGCTCCAGACACTGAAAAAGTTCTTTGATTTCTGCGGTGAGGACAACCGCAGAATGTTCATCGCCTCTATCTGGCTGGGTGTGGTCAGCGCCATTTGCTCTGCCATGCGTATTCCGGCAGCCGCCATCGTCATTCAGGCGCTGCTGGAAAGGAACGTCACTATGGCAACCTTATGGACGAGCCTCGGCATCATCGTGATCTCATTGATCATTACGATTGCCATCAACATGAAGTCCACCATGCTCCAGACCCGTGCGGGCTACCGCGCCTGCGCCAACAAACGCATCGAGATCGCCGAGCACCTGCGGTACCTGCCTATGGGCTGGTTCAATGACAATAGCCTGGGCGAGGTGACCTCCGTTACCACCAACACCATGGAAAACATGGCGAATGTGGCTACCCGCGTGGTAATGGTCACGACCCGCGGCTTTCTGACCTCCGGCATCATCGCGGTCATGATGTTCCTCTTTGACTGGCGTATGGGGCTTATTACGCTGGCGGGACTGCTGCTGTTCTTCGCCGTCAACGCCGCCATGCAGCGGGCGGAGCAGGCTCTTTCCCAGCGGAAGTTCAATGCCGACGAGCGGCTTGTGTCCAAGGTGCTGGAATATGTGCAGGGTATCGCCGAGGTCAAGAACTTCGACCTGACCCACGACTCTGCCACGCAGGTACACGGCGCTGTGGAGGAAGCACGCAGGGCTTCCTTTGCCATGGAGATCCCGTCGGTACTTTATATGCTGGCGCAGTTTGTTGTCAACAAGCTCACCGGCGTCGCCGTCTGCGTGGCCGCCATCGTCTTTTACTTCGGCGGAACGATGGAGCTGACAAACTGCCTTTTGATGCTGATCTGCTCCTTCATCCTCTTTGAGCAGCTGGATTCTGCCGGGAGCTTTTCAGCTCTGTTCCGCTCCATCGACATCGGCGTAGATAAGGCAAACGCGATTCTGCGTGTGGAGCCCATGGATATTGATGGGGAGGATCTGTCGCCGGAACGGGAGGACATCACCCTGTCCCATGTGGATTTCTCCTATGACAGCAAGCCCATTCTGCACGATGTGTCCCTGACCATCCCGGAGAAAACGACTGTTGCTATCGTCGGCCCCTCCGGCTCCGGCAAGACCACGCTGTGCAATCTTATGGCGCGGTTCTGGGACGTGCAGTCAGGCAGCGTGAGCCTTGGTGGGCACGATGTGCGGGAGTACAGCTACGACAGCCTCATCCGCAATTTCTCCTTCGTGTTCCAGCGGACCTATCTTTTCTCGGACACCATCGCCAACAACATTCGCTTCGGAAAGCCCGATGCCTCCATGGAGGAGGTGCAGGCCGCTGCAAAGAAGGCGCGGTGCTACGACTTTATCATGGCACTGCCGGACGGCTTTGACACCGTCATCGGCGAGGCAGGCAGCTCGCTTTCCGGCGGCGAGCGCCAGCGCATTTCCATCGCCCGGGCAATTATGAAGGACGCGCCTATCATCATTCTGGACGAAGCCACTGCCAATGTTGACCCAGAAAATGAAAAAGAGCTGATGGAGGCCGTCTCCGAGCTGACCCATGATAAGACGGTCATCATGATTGCCCATCGGCTGAAAACCGTGCGCCATGCCGACAAAATATTCGTTGTCGATCACGGTGAGATCGTCCAGCAGGGCACCCACGACGAGCTGGTTGCTGTTGACGGGCTCTACCGCCGCTTCGTGGTGGAGCGGCAGCAGGCCGCCGGGTGGAAGGTCTGAAGAAACACAATCTAAAAAATATGAAAAGAAGCTCGTATCAGCTATTGACCGATACGAGCTTCTCCGTTTATTTCTGTTTTATGTAGTGTTAGAGTCTCAGTATTCGTCACTTCCTTCCCACCAGCAATGTTGAACCGCGAAGCATCAGGCGTCTGGCCTCCTTCGGTGTCATGAAGCTGCCGTCGGTCGTGTCGATCAGCTCTACACGCTCATAGCCCATATCCCTGAGCTTTTGGACAAACGCCTGCATATCGCCGTATCTACCGGGCGACATCAGGTCGTGGATAGCAAATGTTCCGCCCTTTTTCAGCACGCGCAGCGTTTCCAGCAGAAGCTGCTGCTTGTCCTTTCCCGTGATATTATGATAGACATAGTTGCTGGTCACCGCGTCGAAGCTCTCGTTGGGGAAATCCAGCTTTACGGCGTTCCCGCGCCTGAACAAAGCGTTCTTCACGCCCTCCGCAGCGGCGTTTTTTTCGCACAGCGGCAGGGTGAAGGAGGCGTATTCCTTGCCCCAGCGATCGATACCGATCATTTTTCCCTGGGGATTGCGCTTCGCGCAGGCAATGGTCAGCGCACCGCTGCCGCAGCCGATGTCCAGTCCCACGCCGCCCTCCGGCAGCGTGATATGCTCCGCCGTGCCGTCAATGATCTGCTTTGAGAGCTTGTGCTCGCCGTCATAGGAAAAGCTCCGATAGGCATACACGCACCACTGGGTGTACTTTGCACAAACGACAAAGGCAATGCCGAACACCACTCCCAGCACGACGCGCAGCTTTCCGCTCACACAAACACCGAATGCGCCGAAAACCAGCAGCAGCGCAAGGGACAGCACCGTTCCCGCGATGAGCGAAACCAGCATTCCCTTGGGGATCCAGTTTTTGTAGTCAGGCTTCATATTCAAGACTCCTTTTTTTATTAAGTGTGATTTCTCTCATAAACCGCAGCCGCGATGCACCAGATCACGATGGCGGTATTGGTACTGCTCTGGCTCATTACGGACATCCATGTGGCTGTCGGCACCTGCATGGCCTGTGCAATATCAGGAACAGCAACCAGCAGAAGATTCCATGTGACCGGATGGAAAACGAGCATCCGCCTGGGATAACGGGTTTTACCGACAAGCAGCATCACGAAATGGATCCCAAAAAACAATAGCATCGGAACATACATGGGGAGGATTGCGGGGAGCCGGCAGCCATCAATATCCCGCCGATTGCGCCAAGAATATAGCATTGGATAAACGGTTTCTTTTCTTCCTTCTTCATCTTCTTCATTCCTGTGCATTTATTTCATGATCTTCATGCAAAAGTCGCAGCGGTCATCGCCGCGCCCCAGCGTTTTTGTTCGATGCCAAATGAGCTTCGGATGAAGACCGGTGTAGCTGATGTCGTCGCTGTCGCAAAAGCAGCAGCACAGCTCAGGACATCCGTATGCCACGCAGGTGTCATGATATGGACATTTCATCATATCCACACGCCATATACCGTTGCCGACCTGCAGCTCCTTTGAGTCAAAGCCCGCCGCCGGGCCGAAAACGCTCCGTGTGGATTTGGCAAAAACGCCGGGGACAAGGCGGTAAAGCCCCGGTATGTGCAGCAGGGCTGCAAGCTGTTTGTGCCTCGTTCTCGCCGGCTCCTCCACATAGCCATGAACGGTTTGCAGAGCCTCCTCTTTCGGCATGACCCGCTGCAAGGTTTCGTAGGCCGCAATGCCCGGTAATATCTGCCGTTTGAGGTGGTATTGCTTCTCCTTGCTTGCATCTGCATTTTCAGCCAGCAGCACATTCAACCGCGCATCAAAAAATGCATTAAGCTCCTTGGCCTGCGAGGGAAAGCACTGTGCCGCAGTCTCCCGAAAATCACGGGAGAGATAGGTTTCCTTCATCGTCCTGCCTCCTTCCCAGCTTTCACGAAGCTCTTCTTTTTATACCCGCAGTCGCAGTATGGGCCGCCGGAGGCGAGGGTGTACTGCCGCACAAAGTCGGTCACGCCGCCGGCTTCGCTCATGGTGTAGTCCAGGTGGCACAGGGCGGGGGTCAAATCGTACAGCCCCAGCTTTTTCATCAGCACACAGATACCGCATTTGGTGAAGCGTCCCTCGTAGCCGCTGCCGTCGGGATATTCGTAAAACTCCATGTTCCACGAATATGGGTTGAGGTCGGCGGCTTTCAAGGTGGCGGTCGCCTTCATGCCGGAAATATCTTTGGGGGTAAACTTGTTTTTTCCGCTCTTGCGGCAAAACCATTTCATCGGCTTTGTCATCATGGCTTTTGCCGTATTCGTACCGTAGCCGAACACCGCTGTCAGCTGGTTTCGGAAGGACGGTGCAAACAGCGTCCACATGCCGAAAGGCATTCCGGCGTATTTCATCGTAAGTATCTCCCGGCCTCCGCCTCCAGCGCCTGCCACACGGGATAAGCCGCGCCATTCTCATCAAAGAACTGCTTGATATCCCGATTCAGGGCGCTCATTTCGTCTATGGCGTTCATGGCGTGGTCGGAGGCACATAGTTTGCCCAGTGAGGTGGCGCACATGAGTTTAAAGAAGCGCAGACAGGTCTTGCGGTACTTTTCGCTCTCAAAGTCTGCATCCGCCTTTGGCAAAATGTCGTGTCCCGCATTGCGTATGGCACGGTAGCCTTCAATATTGGCATCGATCACCCGTCCAAGGTACACCGTATTTCTCCTAAGCTTTTTCAGGTCGCCGTCCGTCTTATAGCAGGCGAAGGCCGCAGGCATCACAAAGGCCGCATGGCAGAGCAGATAGTCCTCCATATTCGGCTCATAGACGACCTTGTATTTGGTATCGCCGAAAATCTCTCCGATCAGTTCCGCATTGGAGACCGCCCCACGCAGCTGCCCAATGGTGATTTTTTTCAGGTCGATAGAAACGACCCGGTCAGGTTCCCGATGCCTGGCAGAGAGCGCAAAGGCAAACAAGATATTTTTCTCCGGCAGTGCCGCCGCCAGTGCTCTTGCCTGCACATTGTTACCCACAAAAACAATATTTTTCGTCTGATTCGCCCGCAAGGTTTCCAGAGCAGAATCCAGCTGCGTATATCGCAGGACGACAAATATCACATCGTATCGGACATTCGGTGCCAGTTCCGTCACCACAGGAATATTGCTGACCGATGTGCGGAGGGAGAATTGATCCTTGATCCGCAGTCCGTTCTTCCTGATTTCCTCTGCCCAGTTTCCCCGGGCAAGCAGGGTCACATCCTTTCCGGCGTGAAACAGATTCCTTGCCAGATTGCACCCTAAAACACCTGCACCATATACCAGAATTTTCATTGCTTGCCTCCAAATCTGATCTTTACAATCTGCATTTTCATCATACCGTCGCCGACCTTTGCGAGAAAACGGAAAAATCTGCTGACGGATGGGTCTTTCAAATCGGTGTAGCCCAGCATATAGCCCCGGCTGGTGACCTGCAAGCGGCTATCCCACAGGGAAAGCTCGCTTTTCGCGTCCGAAACAGCAAAATATGCGCCCACGTTCTTGATTTTCGCGCTCTTAAGCCATGTTTTTGCAATCATCTTCACCGCCGTCCGATTTGCAGCGTCAAACACCAGCACGCTGCCCGGAAAAGCGTCTGCCATTTTTTGCACCAATGTTTTGACCTGCTCGGTCAAAAAGTAGTAGAACACCCCGGAGGCAAAGAATACCGCGCCGTTTGAAGAGTCAATTTTTCTAAACCATTCGGTATTGTTCAAATTGCATGGGATATTTCCCTCACGCTCCCCGGCGGGCAAAAGCTCGTTACGCACGGCTATGACATCGGGAAAGTCCAGATTGTAAATTTTACAGCTGCCGTTGTCGCAGCTTCTTCCAGTGCTGTCCAGCCCGCAGCCCAGATTGACCACCGCCGCATTGGGGTGAGATTTCAGATAATCCCGCACCTCAAAAGCAAGGTCATTCTGCCGCATGGCCACCTCCAGTGAACCGAAACGCTGCATCAGGCTGCGGGAGTTTTTCTCCGCCTCTGAAAAATCGTAGTCGATCTCGTCAATCAGGCGAACCGCTGTTTCGTCCCGGTAGAGATTCGGATATAGTTCTGAGCAGACCTTCCGCGCATACAGCGGAATGATCAGCGTCTCCTGTACGGTGTTTTTCTCGATTTTATATTTCATATTCGTACACCATCGCGTATGTTTCAGTAATGCAGTGTTCCATGCAGAGCGGGTAAAACGGAAACCACACATCACAACCGGTCTCGCGGCAGAGCTTGCGCATCACAGGCAGGTCGCCCTTATCGGGGCCGATCACCATGCCGCCGCCAAAGAAATAGAGAATCGCGCGCTCGGACGGCTTCGGATGCTCTCGCACGATCAGGCAGGGAAAGCCGTTTACCGCGATCGTTTCATAATATGCCTTGCGGTCGGTGGGCGTAAAAACGCCACGATGCCGTTTCTGCTTTTCAATTTCCTTTCGCAGTGCATCCTCCGGCAAGGCGAACGCCTTTTTTGCGCCGGAGAGCTTGTATACGCTGCGTAAGATAGATGCAAAGATACTCATGATTCAGCCCCCTCATTTCCACGCCGTGATGCACAGCCAGCTTTTCTTTTTGTGTATCTGCACATCGTGAAAGCCCGCCTGCTCCAGATACGTCTTCAGCTCGGCGTCCTTGTAGATGGTCATGCCGCCGATGATCTCCGTCCACTTCTTGTCCTTGTCCGTATCGCCGTTGCTTTCGTTGCAGATGAGTAATGTCCCGCCGGGCTTCAGCACCCGGTAAACCTCCCGGAAGCACTGCGGCAGATCGGGCCAGAAATAGACGGTTTCAAAGGCCGTCACCGCATCGAACCAGTTATCAGCAAACATCATATCCGCCACGCTGCCTTGCAGAACAGCGCAGCGTCCCTCCGCGATGGCGACCTCGTTGACCTTTTTGGATTTCTCCACACTGACGGGGGAATAGTCAATGCCCTTGACAATACCCTCCGGGCATTTTTTCAGAAGTCTCTTGATGTTCGCCCCGCCGCCGCAGCCGCAGTCCAGCACCTTGGCATCCGGAGTAAGCTCCAAAAAGTGAAGTCCCCACCGTGCCACAGGACTGTGCCCCAGGTTCATCATGGCGACCATGATTTTCCCACCAAGCCCCACAGGCTTTCTGGTGTTTTCAAAAAATGACATCTTATCACACCTCCAATTTCACACATTCCGCATAAGTCAGCGGGAAGGATGCCTTCAGAACAGCGCTTTTCCGCACCACCCAGCCGTTTTACCGTAGGAAGGCAGGTATTCCTCGCTCGTCCATCTGCTGTGGAGAGGGAAGCCTGCCAGCTTCATGAAAAAGGCTTTGACCTTGCCGGGAAACGAATTTCCCGCGTGGGTGAAGGTCGGCGCGATGTGTGCCGCCGCGTTCACGATGTGTTTTGCAATCAATCCCGTGCCGGTCGCCAGCTCCAGCACCGTTTTATGCCGCACAATTGGCCGGATCAACTCATACATCTCGTCATACGCCGCCCGATCCTTTCGCATAAAGCGGTCGTACCGACCGGCATTTTTGTCCCAGAAGTCCTTGTGTTCCTGCATCGCTATCATTCCTTTCGATGTTAGATTAACCTAACCGATGCGTGCATCCGAACGGTTAGATTGCGCTAACCATTACACCTTGGAAAAGCCGCATCTCTGCGGCCTTCCGCTTATTTAAATAACTCCCTGCAAGCGCCGTACACCAGTGCTTCCAGCACCTGCGGATACAACTCCCCAATCTGCTCCTTATGGGAAACCGTGAGGATCAGTCCCCGCACCGTCGCGGCAGCCAAAGAGGCGCCGCGCTTTGGCATCAAATCATATTTTTCCAAGAGCTGACGAATATGCGTTTCGTCATCGTGGTAATGTTCCTTTTTGACGCCCTCCGGCAATCTCTGTAAAAGCAACTTGGCGTCATGTTCAATGAAAACCATGTCGCCGGTATCGGACAGCCGCCGGCAGACGGCAAGAACCGCCTTTGCCGCACGCTCCGACGGCGGCAAGCTGTTTGCTTCGCTCAGTGCATGGTCAGCCACTCCGTAAAGCTCGGAGTGAACGTTCTCCAAAACCGCGAAAAAAAGCATTTCTTTGGATTCGTAGAATTTATAGAACGAGCCCTTTGCAATACCGACCGCCTTCGTCAGCTGCTCTACGGAGGTTTTCTTCATCCCCAGCGTGACAGCACAATGTCTCGTTTCCTTCAGCAACGCCTTGCGGAGCTGCTCAGTCTCGTAATCGGTAAAAGCCAAGGTCGCACCCTCCTTGAAATATGACCGTTTCGGTTCTTCTGGTCATATTATACCGCGCTTTTTTCTGTTTTGCAAGAGGTGCGGAGAAAAAATCACTAATCAAAAGGGGTGCAGCGTTGCAGAAAGAGACGCTGGAATTCCGGTAATCGTTGTCGCCGCGGTAAAAGAAACTATATCGTAAAAGGGCATCAGAGCGAAGCATCCAAACGCTGCGTTCTGATACCCATTTTGTTTCATATTGCACAGATGGGTTGATTGCAAGAAAAAAGCAGGAATTAACACAACATGAACGACAAATGATATCTGCAATAATCTTCCTGTGGAACGATCTGCACAACGCTCGACGACGTGGCCCATGTATAGAGACGGCGACTCGTATGAGCCGCCGACTTTTACGTGATTACCGCTCAGGGTCACTTCTTTTTCGTTTGCTGATTGAATTTCGATGCTGCTCCTGCCTTTTGTGAGCAATGAGTTGTCGCGCCTGCCGTTCTTCTACATCCTCTCCGAGCAGGCGAGACGTTTCCTGTTTGGCACTGAGCAGCATAATAAGAGATGGCTTCTCCTGCATGGCATCCTCTAACTGCTGTTCTGCCGCCTTTTCCTGCGCAGGACGGATGACCTGCCGTGCTTTGTACAGCTCTACCGGGTCAAAATCCGCAGCCTGCGCTTTCAGCTCGGCATATTCGGTCAAAGCCTTATCCAGTTCAACGGAATATTTCTGTTCCCGCGTCTCCAGCTTTTTCAGACCGGCCTCCATGGTGGCAATATCCTTGCGGAATGCCTCTGCGCCTGCATCTTCTGCATACTCAAATTTTTGCAAAAGGAGTGCCTTTTCGAAACGCAATTCCTCTAAATCTTCCGTCAGCTCTGTCAGGGAAATTTTCTTGACATCATCTTCTCCTGTCCCTACGAGCTGCATGAGCTGACAGCAAACAGTTTTCTCTCCAAGCTCTTTTTCACCCTCAGTGATGAGCAGAAGGAGGTGCTGTATTACCTGTTCGTCAAGCAATGCAGCACCGCACGGCTTGCCGCCATCCGTGGACAGTCCGACCGAAATATTCGAAAGCTGCGGATGACCATTCAGAAAAAGCTGCAAAAGCGGATGTATGAGCATCTGAGCGAAAAGCTGGAAAACGATCAGGGTCTTACGCTGCGGGAGCGCGAGTTCGTGGAGGAATACGAGGCGCTGCTGCAAACCATGGGCAAGGATGCCGTGATCCGCAGGGAGAACAAAACCGAGCCGAGAAAAAAGAAAGCCGTCCTTGACGATGCCAAGGACGGTTGATACAATGGTAATATAGTTAATATATAGATGGATTACGAATTGAGAGGAACAGCGTTATGAACAATCTGTTTGCGCAGTCCCGTTCCCATTGGGTGCGGTATGACCGCTATGAGATCAAGACCGGCATGGACGGAAAACGCTATATCATGCCGGAAAAGACGGCAAAGCCCGACATCTATAACCCGCTGAAGGAATCCTCCGAGATGGTGCTGGAGGCGCTGAATGTGGGGATGCTGATGATGAACCGCAATCCGGAGGATGTGGTGGAAAAGGCAACTCTGGCCTTTGTGACCCATTACGGCCTGTTGGGGCTGATGACGGCACTGCCCACCACGCCGTCATTTATGGACTATGAGGCAGTCTATCTGCCGAAGAATCACTTCATCAAGGAAGAAAGCATGGCGACAGAGGACTACCTTGCTCTGTTCTATCCCTTTGACAAATTGGATGTGGTAAAGCGGGGCGTGGAATCCAGTTGGAATGTTTCCGGGGATAATATGATGATCGCCCTGACGATGACCTTCATGGATGAGCCGATGGCGAAGAACATGAGCTTCCAGCGGGAGTATGCCGAACCTTATGACTGGGTAGCACAGCAGTTCAAGGATTGGGCGTTCACGCTGACCACCTCCGTTTTGTACTATAACGACTACGACAGCATTGATGAGGACACAAGAAATCTTTACCGCAAGGCCATGGCTGCCTTCGGCGGCATTGCGCCTACCTATCATATCGAACTGCTGGAGAAACCGACCATCTATTGGGACTTCCATTCGTTGCTGCTGGGCATCCAGATGATGTTCAGCTTTATGATGGTGGACGATGCAAAACCCCTGCGGCTGTGCAAGCACTGCCAGAAGGTGTTCCTCGGCAGTCGGGCCAATTCCGCATTTTGCAGCGCCCGGTGCAAAAATCAGTATAATGTCTATAAAACACGGGCTAAGAGCCGGGAGGATAAAGAGAATGGATGAGAATATGGCACTTACCCCATACGAGACAAGAGAAATTTTGTTTTATAAGACCGATAACGGCGACGTTAAGGTTGAAATCCTGCTATATCAGGAAAATTTATGGCTGACGCAGGCAAAGATGGCGGAGCTGTTTGAGGTGCAGAAAGCTGCCATCTCAAAGCACCTGAAGAATATCTTTACCTCTGGTGAATTGATGGAGGGTTCAGTTGTTTCCGTTTTGGAAACAACTGCGGCGGACGGGAAAAACTATCCCACACGGTACTATAATCTGGACGCGATCATTGCGGTCGGTTATCGGGTGAACTCCAAAAAGGCCACCATGTTCCGCATCTGGGCGAACAGGATACTGAAGGAGTATATTATCAAGGGCTATGTCATGGACGATGAGCGCCTGAAAGAGCCGGAGAACTTCTTTGGGAAGGATTATTTTGAAGAACAGTTGGAGCGCATCCGCGACATTCGTTCTAGTGAACGGCGCTTTTACCAGAAAATCACGGACATATACTCCCAATGCAGCGCAGACTATGATGTGGACAGTCCTGTTACAAAAGAGTTTTTCGCCACCGTACAAAACAAACTGCATTATGCCATTACAAAGCACACCGCAGCGGAGATCATCTATGACCGGGCAGACAGCACGAAACCGAATATGGGGCTTACAACATGGAAAAATGCACCGAGCGGCAGAATCCGAAAATCCGATGTTGTGATAGCGAAAAACTATTTGGATGAAACCGAGATGGGAAGCCTGAACGAAATTGTCACGATGTATCTTGATTATGCCGAGCGACAGGCACACCGTGGGAACATCATGTATATGCAGGATTGGGTCGCACGGCTGGATGCGTTTTTGCAGTTTAACGAGGAGGAAGTGCTGCATCATAAAGGAAAAGTGACAGCGGTCATTGCAAAAGCCTTTGCCGAGAGCGAATTTGAGAAATACCGTGTCATTCAGGATCGGCAGTATCAGAGTGATTTTGACCGACTTGTTGCCAGCACCGAGGACAAGGATTAAAACGCAGAAATACCCGTTATCGGCCATACAGCCGATAACGGGCATTTGTCATTCATATACAAGCTCGGTCAAAACGATTTCCTCGGCAAGGCTGCGGATGCTGTTCATGTGGCGCACCCATTCCATTTGGGCAGATGCTTTGAGTGTTTCGGTCACATCTTCCTGCTTCGCCATTGCAGAAACGATGATTTCCATACGCTCGTTGCAGGCTTGGTCGTTCTCCGCAAGATGCCGGTGCAGCGTTCCGCTTGTGAGCAGGTTTGTGTAGAGAATGGGGCGATGTTCTTTCAGATAGCTGCGGCGCATACGCCCGTATTTGCCAATCTGATATTCTGATTCATCTGGCAGGGAGAGGTTTGGAATGAGATAATCGCCCTCCTGACGGTAAGTGCCACCCATCTGCTCAAATATTGATTTCATATAAATCAGCTCCTTTTTGTGTTGATTTCCAGTGGTTATACGGACTTTTCTTCTCCTTTCCTACAACTGCTGTTCCATTCACCACAAATGAGCCGCAGTCATATGTATTAGGTGGGAGAAACCACCCTCTACATAGTAACTCTTGGTTGGTAATGGAATTGCTTTCTCCGTCCAGAGCGTCGTCCTGGCTCAAGCGGCAGTATAAAGCGGTGATTTTCTCTGGCTGCTGGTTCATTTGCTTCTCCTTTCTGTTCAGGCAGCCAAGTAAACGGTTGCCCTTATTATAACGCTCCGATTGGCTTTTTGCAGCTATCTTTCCGGTTCTTTCTCTTTCAAATCTTTTTCCATCAGCCGCTTCAGCTTCTTCACGATCCCTTCCGAGCCTTTTTCCGCAAAGTGGGGAATGACCGTATAGACGGTATTCCCCTCAAAGAAAGGATAGCTGCTGCCGCCAAGGTCAAAATAAAACGCCCCATCCTTGAAGTGCTTTTCCATCCGTTCCCCTACTGCGGGGTCAAAGTCTTTCAGCAGCTCATACAGCTTTTGGTCATCAATCATTGGCGCTCCTCCTTTCTTTAGCTGGTAGATTCAGGGTGATCACAGCCGGTCTGCCAAGCCCCTGTTTCCGGCGGAAGATCAAACCGCAGGATTCCAGTTCATGAAACACCCGTGTTGCCACCTGCCTGCTTCGGCGAAGTTTCGCTTTGGCGTCCTCCACAGTAAAGTACAGACGGATAGTCCCATCTGCTTCGATGTATCCTTTCTTCCTGGAAATCCCCGCCCGGTCTAAAAGCAGGGCGTACAGCACCTTGGCGTCATTGGATAAATCCAGGGGGATAAGGAATCGTGGGAAAATGATATAAGACGAAATATCGGTATCTGTTTTGTATGGAATCATAAATTCTCCTTCCTATCCATTCATCGCTATGATAGATAGATTGATATTGACTATTTTGTATTTAACTCTTTTTTATTAACTACCGTCTAAATCCGGGCTGTCTGACAGGCGGGAAAGCCACGGACTGAAAAACAGGATATGGGCGCTCCAGAGCGTCAGCTTTGCCATGTTCTGAAAAACCAATCCTGGATATTCCCGTTTAGGTCAGGAGCCTGTGCGGACAATTAGAAGCTCGTTCTGGGCGGGCATAAGGATTTATCCCTCTATCCCGTTGACCGGTGCTTGCAAAGCCCGCAGAATCAAGCCTTTTTCGTCTCTAATTGTCCGCAGGCAGCGCACCGTTTATGTTCTTTCCGATGAAGCAAAGCAGTCACCAGAGGTTCATCCAAAGGCAGGACAGCGGCACGGAACCAGTTGCACAGCAGAGAGTAGGAAATGCTTTGCACGCAAACGCATTCTTCTCCATCGTCAAGGGCAAGGCAGTTCCCGCTCTCATAGTCGTGACATTTTTAAGGGTGTTTTTATAGGTGTTTTCGCAAAAAAAATACCACCATGGCCGTTTCAAGCCATGATGGCATTCCTCAGATTTCAAATTTATAGCCGACGCGGCAGATAATAAAACTGGAAGAAATAAAGACTTTACGCCAGCTTCCAATTCTGGCTCTCCGTCTGTAGCTTCACCATTCGGGCATATAAGCCGTTTTGCTTCAACAATGTTTCCGGTGCGCCTTCTTCGGCCACAGTTCCTTCAGAAAGCACCACGATTTTGTCTGCTCCGGCTACGGTGCGCATCCGGTGGGCAATCACCAGCACCGTCTTATCTGCGATCAGGCGGGAAAGGGCGGTTTGAATCAGGGTTTCATTCTCTACATCCAGCGAAGCGGTAGCCTCATCCAAAAGAATGATCGGCGCGTTTTTCAGAAAGGCCCGCGCGATGGAAATCCGCTGCCGTTCACCGCCGGAAAGCTCGCAGCCGTTTTCCCCGATGTTGGTATGCCAGCCGTCCGGCAGCTTTTCGGCAAATTCATCTACATTAGCAAGCCGTGCTGCCGCTAACACCTGCTCATCAGTAGCGTCTTTATTCCCAATTCGTATATTCTCCAGAATGGTATTGTCAAACAGGGTAACGTCCTGAAATACAATGGAGAACAGGGAAAGCAGCGTCTCCGGGTCAATTTTGGAAATATCCATGCCTCCCACGGTGATCTTTCCCCGGCTCACATCCCAAAACCTTGCAGCCAACCGGGAAACCGTTGTTTTGCCGCCGCCAGAGGGCCCTACCAAGGCCGTGACTTCGCCCTGTTTAGCGGTAAAGGAAACATCTTTCAATACGGTTTCTCCTGTGTTATAGGCAAAGCCTACATGGTCGAAGGTAATGTCATAGCCTTTGTTGGAAAGTCTGTTTTCTCCCTGCTGAATCGGATGATCGAGGATTTCATTCATGCGGGCGATATTAGTGCGGGTGCTGATAACCGCCGCCAGATTTTGCAACGCCCCTTGCAGCGGATCGTAGAGCCGTGAAACAACCAGCAGGAACAGGAAGAAGGTCAGCACATCGAGACTGCCTGCTATCAGCAGAACCGAGCCTGCCAGCGCAACGGTGGCAATTCCCAGCTTTAATATGAGTGAAGCGGATACCACAAAGGCCGCCAACCCAAACTCATTGAGAATGGAACGATGTTCCACGGCGCGGATTTTCTTTTCCAAGCCTTTCAGGTATTCTGCTTCGGCGTTGTTGGCTTTTAAGTCGCGCACAGTTTCAATGCACTCTTGAATCCCGTCGGCGCAGGCCATCTTTACATCCATCGCTTTCTGATTGAGCCGTTCCTGCACCTTTGCGGAGAAGCCTACAATAGCAAAGGCAACCGGCAATACCCACAGCGCCGCTAATGCCATGCGCCAATCGAATACAAAAAGGCTAATGGAAATTAAGACCGTAGAAATAATGGAGCCTGCCAGTTCGGGAATGAAGTGGGAAAAACTCTGCTCCAAAAAGGTGCAGTCGGCCATGATGGTGCTGGTGAGATCCGCCAAATCCTTTTTTCCAAAGAAGGACAAGGGAATTTTCCGCAGCCGTTCGGCCAGCGTAATCCTCCGCACACCGCTTTCTGTATAAGTGGCAAAGTAGGTAGCGTTGTATTGAAAGTAAGTGGTAAGCAAGATCAAACCAATGCACACCACGCAGCCCACGATGTAAAGAGCAATTTTTTCGCCGGGAACACCGCCATTCATCAAATCGCCTACTAAAAAATACAAGAGGCCCACCGGGAACATAAAGGAAAGATTTTGAAGAACGCAGGCCAGACAGCCTTTCACCAGATCTTTCGCCCCCTGCTCGGAAAGGGCATATCGCTTTTGAAGCCTTTTAATCACTTTATTGTACCTCCTTTGCAACTTTCCATTGAACAGAAGTTTGATAGTCCTGCCACATGTGGCTGAAAACGCCGCCTTTTTCCAGCAGCTCCCGGCTCTTGCCACTCTCTGTGATCTGCCCGTCCTCAATGACATAGATTTGGTCTACGCCAGCTACGGTAGAGAGACGATGGGCGATCATAATCACCGTTTTCCCCTGTGACAGCTTGGAAAAGGCTGCCTGTACGCGGGATTCATTATCCGGGTCGGCAAAGGCGGTGGCCTCGTCTAAAATTACGACAGGCGCATTTTTCAACATCACGCGGGCGATGGCAATCCGCTGTTGTTCGCCACCGGAAAGGTACACACCTTTTGTCCCTATCACGGTGTCTGCGCCTTGGGGCAGCTTTTCCAGAATATCGTCACACTGGGCATTGTGGAGGGCAGCCATGATTTCTTCGCGGGTAGCATCCGGTTTGCCCATACGCACATTTTCCAAAATCGAGGCTTTGATTAGGCGGCTATTCTGGAATACAAAAGAAACTGTATTCATTAGTTCCTCTTTAGCGATGTGTTTCACATCCACGCCGCCAATTTTCACCTGCCCGTCTTGCGGGTCAAAAAACCGGCAGATCAGATTGGCAAGCGTGGTCTTGCCACCGCCAGAAGGTCCCACAAAAGCTACCGTCTGCCCTGCGGGAATTGAAAGGGAAATATCCTTGATGACCTCGTTTTTTCCATCATAACTGAAATGAACATGGTTAAGCTGTACCGAAGCGTCCTCTGGGTGTTCCAGCTGTTTTGGTTCTGCAAGCGGCTTAAGATTCAATACGCTGTCGATTCTCTGCAAGGCATCGTCTACAATCATGGCGTTTTCGCTCTGGAACATGATGCGGGTGAGGGTAACGGAGATAATGGGCGTAATGATGATATAGAACATGAGATCCAACAGGAAATCCTTGGTAACGCCGCCTTGGGTAAAAATCAGCGCACCGGCAATCAGCGCGGCAAAGACGCCGTTGATGGCTGCCGTATAGAACATCATGGGTGCTCGAAGCTGCTTGGTATAGGCAATCACCCACACCTTATACCTATCAATGGAATCCTTGAATTTTTTGAAGGAGAATATGGTCTGCCCGAAGGTTTTTACAACGGGAATCCCCCGTACATACTCTACCGCTTCATTGGACATATCATCGAGAGCGTTTTGGTATTCTTTCATTTTTTCCTGCATTTTCTTTCCGGTCATCGTCATCATAATCAGAAAGCCCAGCACTACCGGCACAAGGCTCAAAAGTCCCAGCCGCCAGTCGAACACCAGTAGCAGAACCAAAAGGCCGCATGGCGTCGCAATGGCATTGGCACGGTCGGGAAGCTGATGCGCCAGATAGGTTTCGGTGGCGGCGCTGGATTCATTGACGATCTTGCGGAGCCTGCCGCTGCCGAATTGCTCTGCAAACCCCAGCGGCAGCTTTACAATATGCTCCATCGTTTGTAGGCGCAGGTTGGTGGCAATGCGGAACGCCCCTTTGTGGGAACACATCAGAGCGCCTATGTAGACCAACACCGCGATCACTGCGAACAGCACCGCCATCCAGCCGTTACGGGTCAGGTTTTGCGCATGGCTGAAATCCGGCGCAACTGCCAACACTTCCTGCATGACCTTCCAGATATAGTAGAAAGGCACTAACGCTATGAGGGCGCTGATGGCCGAAAGCACCCAGGAAGCGTAAGTCAGGTATTTGTGGTTGCCTGCAATCTGTAGCAGGCGTGACAGATTGGATTGTTTTTTCAAAGAAGATTCCTCCTTTTCTTTATTTCATCTATGATAAAGAGAACACAAGCGCGTCCTTCTTATATCCGTATAAGTTAGTTATCGCTAACTCGTGGGCAAAAATTACAGGGCGTTACTGCCCCATAATTTTCATCCATCCGGCTGTATAGAAAGCCCGCATTTCCTTCACATAGTTTTCTGCGTCATCCAGCGGCATTTCATGGATTACCAGTTCAAAAAAAGTATGAAACATGCCAGTGATCAGAATATGCTCTAATGCGGGGTCGATCTTCGGGGAAGGCCGTCCCAGTTCCTCCAGAACCTTTTGATAGGAATGTGTTGCTTCTGCTTCAATTTCCACCATTTCATCAATAAGACCGGAAAATTTGGTTCCTTCTGAACAGCAGAGGATAAGTTTGCATTCTTCCAGATGCTCATAGGCGTAATGCAGCATCTCAAACATACATATCCCAGAAATATCACCCATAACTTCTGGTTGCTGTTCGTGTGGAAGTTCGGCAAATTCCTGCTGTGCCTTCTTGAAGCAGGTAAGAATATAATCGTAATGTTTGCCTACCAGCGCTTCAAACAGTTCTTCTTTGCTTTTATAATACCCATAAAATGCCCCGGTAGTCATACCTACCGATTTGACAATGTTTCGCAGAGAAGCATCTTTATAGCCCTTTTCCAAAAACTCTGCTTTTGCGGCCTGGTGGATACGTTCTAAGGTTGTCAGATTGCCGTCTATTTTCTTCGCCTCCTTATAACGTTGTTATATATCACTGTTATATTTTATCTCGAGAGGCGGGTTCTGTCAAGAGGGAAATTACCCATAGAAGCATTTCAGAGACATTAGAGATAAAACAAGGTGAGGCAGCGTTTATACACTTCCTCACCTTTCTATTTTTCTTCAAATTTATAGCCGATGCCATAGACGCTCTTTATGTAGTTAGTCAGATCGGGAGCAACCTTTAATTTTCTCCGCAAATTGCTTACATGATTATTAACCGCTTTCCGTGAATAGTAAGTATAATCTTCTTCCCATACCAGATCCATAAGCATTTCATAGGTGAATACTCGTTTCGGATTTAAGATAAGCAAGGAAAAAATGTCAAACTCTTTGACGGTTAGTTCAATCGGTTGCTCTCGGATTGTAACAAGTCTTTGCTCTAAACAGAAGTACAAATCTCCAGATCGTGTTTCTGTTAGGGGATGGTTCATCTTCTGGGGGATAGAATATTTGCCACGGAAGATGGTTTGATTTGGTACATCAGTAAAATTGATGCAGCCTGTAGTCCTTTCAAGGACAAACTGCGCCAGCTCCCGCTGCTGATCCGCGGAAAGAAGGGTAAACAACTTTTCACCAATTTGCCTGCCGGTTTCAGCTAAATCAAATACAGCTAATTTCCCATATCACCACCACCTAACCGGCATCAAATACCTTCTTTAACTTTTGAAAAGACTCTGAGCTGATTACATGTTCAATTCCGCAGGCGTCTTGTTCCGCAGTTTTGGGATCCACACCAGCTGCTATAAGCCGTTCTGTAAAAAAACGATGCTTTTCGTAAATTTGTTCGGCAAGTTGCAATCCCAGCTCCGTTAGGGAAAGTGTGCCGTCAGCGTTTTTTACAAGATGGCCGGATTTTGTGAGTTCCTTGACTGCCCGGCTTACGGAAGGCTTTTTTACTCCCAACTGCTCTGCAACATCCACGCAGCGGACATAGCCATGACGCTGCTGCATCATTAAGACGGCCTCCAGATAATCCTCCATCGCTGATGTCAAAGCCATTGGCACACCTCCTTTCCCTATACTTGCCGCAACACATTGCGGTGGTAGCGCACTTTTCCTTGTTCGAGGTATAAAACGCAGTCAGCGGCTTCGGCAATTAAATCCATGTCGTGCGTAATCAGAAGAAGGCATTTGCCCTCCTTTGCAAGCTGTTTGAAAAGCTTCACCGTCAACCGCATATTGTACCCATCCAGTCCGCTTGTCGGTTCGTCAAATACAAGAAGGCTTCTGCTGCTGGCTGCCGCAATCGCCAAAAGCAGCCGCTGTTTCTGGCCGCCGGAAAGAGAGGCCGGGTGCCGGTTTTGAAAAGCGTCCAATCCCATTTCACTTAATCTCGCCAAAGCAGACTCTTTTCGAGCAGGTGTTTCTCTTTTTCCAATCCAGAACTCATCCAAGACCGTAGGGGCATAGAGCTGGTAATCGGAATCCTGCTGTACAAAAAAAGAATGGTTCGTGCGCCTTTTTCGTTTCAGATATTCCCCGTCAATCTGCACCGTTCCCATCGCCCGGTAAAGCCCCGTGATCGTCCGGCACAGAGTAGACTTTCCCGCGCCGTTTGTCCCGGCAATGGCAAGGATTTTTCCGCTTCTCGCTGAGAAAGAAACTTCTTCTAAAATCTGGCGTCCGTCCAGCATACAGGAGATTTCAGAAACCTGCAAAGTATCTTCCGGTTTTGACTGAAACGCGCCGCCCACCTGAAAAGCCGGTATGTCGAAGGGACGCAGCCCCATAGCCGCAAGCTGTTTTGCAGAGAGCTCCAATGCCTCACCATGGCCGTAGATGGCGGAAATCTCGCCATTCTCCATAAAGACAAGCCGGTCAAAGGAATCCCGTACATAATGGAAACGGTGTTCTGAAAGGATAATGGTATGCCCGGCTTCTTTCAGCCGGTAGAGCAGCGTACCCAACCGCACCATAGCGTCGCTGTCCAGATTTGCGGAAGGTTCGTCCATCACGATTACTTTGGATCCCATAGCACAAATGGATGCGATAGCGATAAGCTGCTTTTCTCCGCTGGACAGCGGGAATATTCTCCGGTCGAGCAGCCGGTCTATGTTCATCTGTGCGCATACTGCTTTTACCCGTTCCTGCATAACGGCGCGTTCTAATGGAATATTCTCCATGCCAAGCGCAATCTCATCGGTCGTATTAGTGGTAAAAAACTGGCTGCGTGGATCTTGGAATACACTGCCGACCATTGTGCCCAACTGATGGATTGGCATTTTAAGCGCGTCCTGTCCATCCAGAGAATAGCTGCCTGTAAGGTTTCCCGGATAAAACTGCGGACAAAGCCCGTTGAGAACCCTCGTCAAAGTTGTTTTACCGCAGCCGCTTTTGCCCGCCAGAATAATCAGTTCGCCCTTCTTAACCGTCAAATCAATGTGGCGCAGTTGGCTGTCCTCACAGTTGTTCGCATAGGAGAAGGAAATATTCTTTAATTCGATCACAAAATTCCTCCTTTCTCCAGCACAAAAACCGCACTGGCAATCAACACCATAAATACGCAAAGAGCGCCGTCCTTCCGGCTAAAATGGATGGGGCGGTAACTGATGGTTTCACCGGAAAAACGCACGCCGCGCACCGTCATAGACGCGGATAGTTCTTCTGCCACCTTTGTCGTCCTCAAAATCAGCGGGATTAAGATATATTCCACTGTAGAGGGAAGATGGGTAAGCGTATGAACCACGCCTACCCCAATTCCCCGAAACCGCTGGGAAGAACGGATGGCCCGGTATTCCCCAGCTATGGTTGGGAAAAAGCGGAGAACCACTGAGGCCGCTATCCCAACAGCTTTCGGAAAGCGCATGGCCTGCAAAGCCGCCATCAAAGAACCGGTGGGTTCTCCGGCAAGAGCCGTAGCAAAGGATAAGGGAATCAGAGTTTTCCTTCCGACAACTCCAATGCTGGACAGCATGGAGCTTACAGAAAAGGCCACACTGCTGTCCAGCAGCCTTACGCCCGCCCAACTGATTCCATAAAAAACAATGTAATACAGCATATAAGGCAGGATCTTATTCGCGTTTCCCGATACAAGATGGATCAGCAGGCACCCCAGGAACAGGCACAATCCTCCGATTTCAGAATGAACCAGCAGGATTGAGGCAATCCCCAGCAGGCAGAGCAGCAGCCATGTACGGGGATCTGGCCGGAAATGGCTCTGCTTTTGTTTTTCCATTATGCAACTCCGGCAGGCTTAAAATGTTTGCCTAACATTTTCATGCCCAGCGCATATCCGGCAATAGACAAAGCTGCGGCGGCAACTAAGGCAATGGCAATATTCTGTGGGGCAAGCCAGAATCCTTCCAAAGACGCAATAGCCGCGTCCGCACTGGCGGCGTCCATACCCATAGCCACATAGCTTTGTACCAAACTATCGCGGAACAGCAGCATGGTCAGCGTGCTGCCCATTGCATTGAGCATCCATGTAAGCGCATGAGGGATGGCAGGACGGATTTTGCTCTGATACCCGCCGCCCAGCATAATGAGTTCGTTTGCAACCGCCAGAATTGCGAAGAACGCAAATACATAGACGCTGCCCGTAAACAGGAAGTACAGTCCGTAAACCATGGGGATGATAAACTGCGTACCGATTTTCGGGCACTTCTTTACGAGCAGGACGTAGATAATGCCGTTGATTAACCCTGCAAGTCCGGGTGCGAGAAAATAGACGAGCTGCAAATTTGCAGCAAACGGCGTAGCGGTTACAAGCGCGATGGCTGTTTCTACGCAGGCCAGTAAAAGTACAATTACAAGCTCTTTGAGATTCAGAAACTTTGTTTTGTTCATTGATTTTCCTCCTAAGATTGTTTGAATGTATAGTCTCCAGCCTGGCTTTGCAGCCCCCACAGTCGGGCATATAATCCTTTTTGCCCTATAAGCTGGTTATGGGTGCCTTTCTCTACGATCTTCCCATCCTGCAATACAAGGATTTGATCGGCGCTGCGTACTGTTTTTAATCGGTGCGCAATCATAATGACCGTGCGCTCTTTGGAAATCTCGTCCAGCGCTTTCTGCACCATTGCCTCATTATCCGCATCCAAAGATGCGGTTGGTTCATCCAGCAGAAGAATCGGTACATCTTTTAAGAATGCCCTGGCAAGAGAAATCCTCTGGCGCTCACCACCGGAGAGCGTTGCGCCTCCTTCGCCAACAACCGTGTCATATCCTTCCGGCAGGGCAGAGATAAAATCGTGGCAGCGGGCTTGCTTACACGCCTTTATCATCTGTTCTTCTGTAATGCTCTCATTGCCAAAACAAAGATTATCCCGAATGGTTCCACGGAATAAATAGGCGTTCTGCATGACCATAGAAATGTTGGAAAGCAGACTGTCCGTTTGAACTTCACGAATGTCTTTGCCATCCATCCAGATATGCCCGGTCTGATAATCCCAAAACCGCGCCATCAGGCGGAGCAGGGTGGATTTTCCGCCTCCTGATGGTCCTACCAATGCAGTCAGCAAACCGGAAGGCGTATCAAAGGAAACACCTTGGATAATCTCTTGTCCCTTTGCATAGTGAAATGAAACATTCTCAAAGGAGTAGGAATTTCCGGTTTCTATCTGTTGTTCCCCCGTCGGATCGTCTGTTGTCATCACCTTGTCTAACCGCTCGCCGGAAGGAAGCATCCCGCGCAACGCGGATATGCTGGTGACAACCATCAACTCCGCTTCTACCAGTTTAGTCGCTAAAACGAGAAAGCCTGCAAAATCTAAAACAGACAGTGTGCCCCCGATCAGCAGATAAAGCCCAACTGCAGCCGTAACGGGAACAATGAACTTTACCAAAGAAGAACATAAGGTGGACAAGCTGCCTGCCACTGCTTCTTCTTTCAGCGATTCATCCCGCAATTTCCTCATAGCCGTTTCCAAAGAATGAAAGCCGTCTCCTGTACGGTGGTATGCCTTCAGGTCTTTCATACCATGAAGATATTCATTGATTTGTGTAGCTGCATGGGTTTTTGCCTCCATGACCTGCCGACTGTGTTTTTCTTTGATTCTGGCAATTCCGAACATAAGCGCCGCGCAAACCGGCAGCATACCAAACATGGCGACTCCCATTCGCCAGTCATACAGACAGATCCATACAATGGAAATTGCAAGCAGCGCCCCAACGCCAATGGGATAGGGCAGCCAGTAGCAGAGCGTGTATTCCACATTTGAAAAATCATTGGCGAAGGAACTAATCAGCTCCCCCGATTCTTTGGATGAAAAGAATCCCAGCGGCTGTCGGCGCAGCTTTTGGATATATGCCACACGCTTTTTGGCCGTATCGCTGTAAGCGCGCCCATAGGTGAAGTAGTAGGAAACCAGCTCTACCGCGTATTGAAGCAGGATATATCCCAAACCTATGGCAGCAAGCGTGATAAGAAACTGCAAATCCAATGTGTAAGGCGGCACAAAAGCCTGCCCCAGCGTATAGATTGCCATATACGCCAGAATTGCTGGAAGCATACTGCACGCCTGCGAAAGAAACAGCCATACGGTGGGCTGAATGATTTCCTTCGGTCTATGGAAGGTGAATTGCCGGATTATCTTAAACATATACTGCCCCTCCTTTCATCCGCCAACTTTCGGTTTCATTCTGGATGTCCCACAGATGGGCATACAGGCCATGCTTTTGAAGCAAGTCTTTGTGCGTCCCGCTTTCTTTCAGCCGTCCGTTTTCCAAAACGAAAATCATATCTGCGTCTTGGATGGAGTAGAGGCGATGCGCGATCATCAGAACTGTTTTTCCTTTCAGTAGTTCTGCCATACCTTCCCGCAATGCAAGCTCGTTTTCTGCATCCGTAAAAGCCATCGCTTCATCCAGCACGACAATCGGGGCGTTTTTCAGAATCGCTCTTGCAATGGCAATGCGCTGCGCTTCTCCACCGGATAATTTGTGCCCGCCGTCACCTAATTTGGTGTGATAGCCTTCCGGTAATGCTTGAATAAAATCGTGGCAGCGTGCGGCCTTTGCAGCATACTCAACTGCTTCTTGAGTTACATTTTGGTGCATGGCGATATTGTCGTACACACTTTCAGCGAATATATAGGTATCTTGAAATACAAAGGCAACCGTATTCATAAGCGCCTTGGTGGAATAATCCCGTATATCCTTTCCACCAATGGAAATGCTTCCGCTATCCACATCCCAAAATCTTGCCAGCAGTTGACCGGCTGTGGATTTTCCACCGCCCGACGGTCCGACTAAAGCCGCGAAAGAACCAGCCGGAATGTGCATTGTGACATGCTCTAGCGCCATGCGCCGCAGAGGGTCAGCCGCTTTTTGGTAGGAAAAACTCACATCCTGAAAGCTAAGCTCCGCAGAAACCGGCGGGGTATCGCACGTGCCTTCCGCTATCGGTTCCATCTTCATAACGTCCTCGATTTGATCCATCCGCACAGCCAGATTCCGAAGATCTGCGCCAAACTCCACCAATTCCATCAGTGGGCTGATGACTGCCGGGCCGACAATCAGAAACATCAACAGTTCCATCATCAAGCTGTGATCGCCGGGATTCAGATACAGCAGGACACATCCCACAGCCAAAAGAAAGGCCAGTACAGAAAGCGTGATGGTTTTGTAAGCGCCGTAAATAGGCGTAACCCGTTTCAGGTAGGCCATTAGGCTTTTTCGGTTTTTTTCTATCAGGTTAGTTAGCCGTAAAGCTGCGGTCTCTGGCTTTCCAAAGATTTTTTCTTCTTCCATCCCGGACACATACTCTGAAAACGCTGCGTCCAGTTCTGTGGAAGAACGGTTGAGATCTGTCCAAATCTTCTGCCCCCGTTTTCCTCCAAAAGCCGAAAATTGAATGATAAACGCAAGCAACAATGGGGCAACAATCGTCAAGGCAAGCGGCACATTGATGGAAAACAGCAGCACCAACAGCGAAACCAGCAAAAGACCGGCTCCTATAAGGTTTGATACATCGTGAGCAATAATATTTTCCATTTTTTCTATGTTATCGTTCATGGTCTTTTGCACCGCGCCGGACTGTCCACCCGTGAAGAAGCCCAGATTCAGCCTGCCCATGTGATTTAGAATCCTCATACGCAAACCATAAAGCGCATGAAAGGCACAGGAATGGCAAACAAAACTGCCGATAATTGAAAGCACTATGCCAACGGCAATACTTGCCAGCGTAATTCCCGCCCACAGCCATGCAGCGGACACGTCTACAGCCGTATTGTTTAAGGACGCTTCCAGAAAGATACGGACGATTTGGTAGATCGTATAGAATGGAACGCCCGACAGCAATATGCTGACAGAGGAACAGGCTACGCCAATGATATATCGGGCAGAACTGCATCGCGCGGTTTGGAATACCCGCAGGACAGCGTTTTTCTTTGTCTCTTTCATAGTTCTCCTTTCTCTGCCTTTCAGATTTGCTGTTCGGAAAGACAAGTGTTTATCGTTGGTTAGCGCAAGCTAACCAACGGACATTATGCAACACTTCCTGCTTTCCGTCAAGCGGCCTTACAGCGCCTAAAACACAACGCTATTATCCTATGCTGTTCGAAAACCCCTTGATTTTAAGCGGTTTTCTTGATATACTTTATCTCAACAGTTAGTTTTTGCTAACCAAAAATCGTGCCAAAATAGAAAAAGATGTGCCATTTCCGTATAGAGGTGATTACTATGATTACAATTCATAATATAGATGAAACATTGCTGTTTTATGGTTCTCTGGGAGCCGAACAAAAAGAAATTGGGAACTGCACTTTGTTTACTTTTTTCGATAAGACTTCCTATGTCCGGTTTTGGGGAGATTTGCATGGTTTTTGTGTGGCTTCTGTTGACGTTATATTTCCAAAGGATATAGTGTTCCGTTCGCAAATCCAACAGAGATATATAGGAATCGGCTTTACGGAAGAAGGACAAATGATTAGTTATAACCGAAAATCCGAAATGAGGAAATCCCGCAACGGCATAGACTGCTATGTTTTTAATTCTCCGGTTCCTCTTTTTATGAAAATATCCGGTGGGCAGCGACTCCGGTTTCGGGGAATGTATTTTCAGGAATCTTTTTTTCGAGAAAATAATGTGTCTCTTTATGACAGCTTTTGGGAGGATGCTAAACAATCTCTAACCTGCAATGAGATTCATTCGCCGGAGTTGTTATCTGTCTATCGGCGTATTGAAAATTGCCCACTTGCAGGAGACGCATTTCAGCTTTGGATGCGTGGACAGGGATTGACTGCTGCGAGTTATCTGCTGGATTTGATGCAGCGATATACTTCGGCTTCGCCTGTTTACCTAAGTGAAGATGAAATTGCAGCCGTTTTACAGGCAAAACGATTGATTAAAGAAAACATCGGCAGTGTTCCCACAATTCTTGAACTTAGCAAAAGGGTTGCTCTTAACAAAAACAAGCTCCAAAAAGCATTTCAGCTTACAGAAGGCAAAAGCATTGGGGAATACATTCGGGCATTGCGGATGGAACTTGCTCTGGAGCTTCTTGAAAAAAGCGATATGTCCACTGGCGACATCGCAAAAGCAGTTGGCTATCATGGAGTATCAAATTTCTACCATATCTTTCAGCAGAGATTTGGAGAAACGCCGCAAACAGTTCGGGTATTGCTTCAAAGCAATTAGAAATTCAGCTATATTCATAGGCTGTTTTCACAAATTGGCAAGCAATGCAAACATATACATGTTTTGCGATTTTGGCCGGATTGCACCGGCCAAAATGCTTGTTGAGGGATTCCCCCCAAGCCCCCAAGATCGTCCCCTTCGGTGACGGCTGCACGTCCTGCGGACGCTGAAAAATTTTAAGAAGCAAAAGAAAACCTCTATGCAAATGGTTCGTCCATTCACATAGAGGTTTCATATTTCCCGTTCACTTGGCATAGGTTAGTATTTTCGCAATACTTCTTTATGCTCCTCTGCCATTTTTCCGGCGGTCTTTTATTCATAATAACCGGCAACTTTTTCTTTTATTATATCCATGACCTGCTCCCAGCCCTCTACGCAAGTCCAATCCTGAGCCAAATTGACTTTGATTATTTCATAAAGCCATTCTTCATAATATTTTATGGCTCCTTCATAATCAAGGCCGCGCTGCTTAAGCTGGTTTACATCGAATTCAGCAAAGTCTGCAGTTACCTTGCATCTGGTCCTTGGTTGTTCGTTTCTTCCTTTCGGAAAATCCATGACCGCTATTTCCACATAATTATGGAAGGGCGCATCAGGTAAAAGTTTTATCTCTTTCATAATTTTGTTCTGCACCTCCGGCATTATTTTATGCTGCCGTCGGGATTAAATACAGGTAATTTTTCCAAATAGATTATATCTTCTCTATCAGCTGCTTCGCCCTCTGCCAGCACAGCCATACGGCCTACAATGTTGCCGCCTACCTGGTCAACCAGCGTCTCGATCGATTTCAGGGATTCCCCTGTACTGATAACGTCGTCTACAATGAGTACTCTTTTTCCTCTCATCTGCTGTGCTTCTTTACCGCCGATACAAAGGGTCTGAATGTGGTCTGTGGTTATGGAATCTACCTGAGTAGTTATTATATCTGTCATATATAGCTTAGGGCCTTTGCGGGCTACGACATAATCGTTCACCCCTGCCTGCCTTGCCATTTCGTATATAAGTGGTATGCCTTTTGACTCGGCAGTTATCATTATATCAAACTCAGGAGCTTTTTTGAGCAGTTCTGTTGCTGCGGCTCTGGTAATCTCTACATCGCTGAACATTATAAATGCCGCAATATACAAATCGTCGTTTACTTTGCACAATGGCAGCTGTCTCTTAAGGCCCGCTATTGTCATTTCATGATACATGGGATCGCTTCCTTTCTATATCTGGTATACGAATCTGTTATTCTGTATGGATTGCAGGAGCCTTCCGTGCAATCGAAAAATCACGATATTATTATACTCATTTATATTTTTCCATGCAAGTATCAAAAATCAAGACTGCAAGACCTGCTGCAATGTGTTTAGCCGGCTCGTTTTTCAGATATCTGCGTTGTCTGGGCTTACGGAAAAAGTATGATTAAAGCGAACATGAGCATGCTGACAAAAAAATCAATTTTTTCATTTTTTTACATCAACAGGCGTCAAATGCAGGTCGAAATTCGTCGAAATCCAGCCTCGACTGACTTTTTCTTGTAAAACTTGAAAAAATGTCAGTCAAATCATCGATTTGATATGCTCCCCTTTAGGTGGACAGTTGAAATAATAAAACTGTTTAACTGGAGAGGAGTTTTATCATGCCTAGAGGAATATTACCAGAAGTGAAACTACACGCTGTAAAAGATTACATTTCAGGAAACGGAACACATCAATCACACGCCAGCAACCTTGGAGTGAATGAAGCCGCATTTAAAAAATGGGTTGACAAGTATAAAACATTCGGAGAATCCGCTTTCCTCAGAACAGGTCACAACCAATCATACTGTGCCTCCTTAAAAAAAGATGTAGTTAAAGCGTATCTAAACGGAGAAGGCTCCTACAGGGAGCTAGCGGTTAAATATCGAATTTCTTCAGGAGATACAGTCAGAC
>CDZQ01017501.1_pt1 | contig 42260 bp, 43 predicted proteins | sample 554831 | NCBI WGS metagenome assembly CDZQ01 (sample SAMEA3182112, study PRJEB8094) | gut metagenome | biome: human; feature: gut; material: Stool; isolation source: human stools | place: Canada | collected 2013-05-06 | reverse complement strand
AATTGTAATTGTACAGACATACAAGACCGTCGATGAGAGTTAAAAAAACAAAAGCCTCCATACTTTTTTGAAAAAGGTGATACTTTGTATCACACTTTTGTCGTTTAGGTATAATTGTTTTAATGACTTTGCAAAAGAAGGGCAAAGAAGAAAAGCGTTCAAAGGGTATTCAAGGGTATTCAAGGGAGGGCAGCAAAACTCATTGACATTTAAACATTTTTACAGTATAATATTCGAGCGTATGTGTATGATTGAAATTTAGATTTACACAAAAAGATATCAAAATTTAGAAAGGAGTCTTAAAAATGAAGAGAACTTATCAGCCTAAAAAAAGACAAAGAATGAAAGAACATGGCTTTAGAAAGAGAATGAGCACTAAAAACGGCAGAAACGTTCTGAAAAGAAGAAGAGCAAGAGGAAGAAAGAAGCTCACTGCTTAGGTTTTGCTGATAGCGCCGCCAGGTTTGAATGATTATGCTTAAAAATAATGTTTTGAGAAAGGAAAAGGATTTTTCCGCTATTTATAAAAAAGGCAAGTCTGTAGGAGATAGGTATATCGTATTGTTCTATAGAAACAACAGACTTGGCTACAACAGAACAGGGTTTTTAGCAAGTAAAAAAGTCGGAAATAGTGTAAAAAGAAACAGAGCAAAGCGATTGATGAAAGAGAGCTATAGAAGTTTAGAAAAAAAACTTCCTGAAGGATACGACTTCATAATAATCGCCAGAAACACAATTTGCGGTAAAAAAATGGCAGATGTAGAGAAATCTCTGTTTTCTGCCTTTAAAAGAGCCGGGGTAATTAAGGAAAAATGAAATATATAGGCAATTTTTTTAAAAAGATTATGATCTTACTTATAAGATTTTATCAAAGATTTATTTCGCCTTTGTTTCCGCCTACCTGTCGGTTTTATCCTACCTGCTCCACATATTTTATACAAGCTTTAGAAAAATACGGAGTAATAAAGGGTAGTTACTTGGGAATTAAACGAATTTTAAAGTGTAATCCCTGGCATGAAGGGGGATATGACCCTTTAAAATGATGGAGGAAATTAATGGGTATTTTAGCAAATCCTTTGGGATACTTACTCTCCGGACTTTACGATTTGATAGGTAATTACGGACTTTCACTGATAATACTTACCATTATCGTTAAACTGGTACTTTATCCTTTCTACGCCAAGCAGATCAAATCAATGATGAAATTGACTACTTTGCAGCCGAAGATGAATGAAATCCAGCAAAAGTACGGAAGAGATAAAGCTCTGATGAATCAAAAAATGGCAGAGTTTTATAAAGAAGAAGGCGTCAGCATGTATGGCGGATGTCTTCCTATGTTGATACAGATGATAGTAGTAATGGGTCTTTTTACTCTTTTGAGAAATCCCATGAACTACATAAATTCAGATAAGATGTTATTAGCTATCCATGAGAGTTTTCTGTGGATCAACGACTTGGCGCAGCCTGATAAATGGATTTTACCTATAATAGCCGGTGTTGCTACATTTGTAGCTTACGCTTTTTCTCAAACAAGTCAGATGAATTCTCCTAATGCTCAGCAAATGAAGGGTATGACTACTATGATGAAGTATTTCTTCCCTGTTATGATCCTTTTGCTGGCGAGGAGCTATCCTGCAGGATTGGCGATTTATTGGTCCGGAAGCCAAGTAATACAAATTTTCTATAATATTCGATTTGCCAAGTTGAAAAAGAAAATGGCAGAAGAATCGAAGAAAAAGACTAAAAAGAAACCTGTAAAAGCGTAAGTTTTTGTTGGAGGAAAAAATATGGCAGATTTTTCTGAAAAGTGGGGAACGGATGTAGATACAGCTGTTCAATTGGCTTTGGCTGATTTAAAACTCACTATAGATGAAGTTGACGTCACTGTTTTAGAAGAACCATCCAGAGGCTTTTTCGGGATTGGTTCTAAGCTCGCGTTGGTTAGAGTAGAAAAGAAAAAGAAACCTGAAGAAAAACAGGAAATTAAAAAGACAGAGACGCCGAGAAAGGAATTTAAAGAATATAAAAAAGAACAAAAAGAAACCAAAAAACAGATAAATAAAGAACCTGTAATAGAGGAAAACGAAGAGGTTGCCGGCATTGCGGATGCTATCCCTGAGGAAAACCTCAAACCTTGTGAAAATCACATAGCTCTTGACTTTCTGAAAGAGATTACAGGCGAAATGGGACTGGACCTTGATATTAGCGCTAAAGAGGGAGAGGACTCCATATACATCTATATACACGGAAAAGACTCTGGAACAATAATAGGCAAAAGAGGACAGACTCTTGACGCCATACAGTATCTTACCAGCCTTGTCGTTAATAAGGATAAGGAAAAATACACCAGAGTTGTAATAGATGCTGAACATTACAGATCCAAGAGGGAAAAAACTCTGGAAGCCTTAGCTCAGAGACTTGCCAACAAGGTGATTAAGACGAAGAGAAGCGTAAAGCTGGAGCCAATGAATCCTTATGAGAGAAAAGTTATTCATTCGACTCTTCAGAATAATCCTAAGGTAGTAACAAGAAGCGAGGGACAGGATCCATATAGAAGAGTTATAATCGAACTGAAACAGTAAAGTAAGAGGAGCTGTCTTGTCAGAGGCAGCTCTCTTTGTAATTTTAAGCATATATTTAAAGTAAACAAAGCGATTATTGGTGATTGAGATGAGAGAAGACACTATTGCAGCTATTGCTACAGCTCCGGGAGAAGGAGGCATAGGGATAATTCGAATAAGCGGAGATAAGGCCTTTGAAATTTTGGAAAAGGTCTTCGTTCCTGTATCTAAAGAAATTAAACCCAGAGTTTTGCAATACGGTCATGTGATAGATTATAAAAACGGAAAAGTAATAGATGAAGCCATGGCAGTATATATGAAAGCTCCGTATTCTTATACGACAGAGGATGTGACGGAAATCCAGTGTCACGGCAGCATAGTCTCTTTGAGAAAAATATTATCTCTCGTATTGGAAAGCGGCGCCAGGCTGGCAGAAAGAGGGGAATTCACCAAACGCGCTTTTTTAAACGGAAGATTAGATTTGACTCAGGCAGAAGCCGTAATAGATCTGATAAAAGCAAAATCCGACAAATCCTTTGATGTAGCCCTTGAGCAGCTGGAAGGAGCCCTTTCTGCTAAGATAAAAGACATAAGAGCGTTGCTAGTAGATGTGCTTGTCAATCTGACTGTCAATATAGATTATCCTGACGAGGACATAGAGGAAATGACCTATGAAAAACTGTTTAAAGATGTTTCCGATATAAGGGATTATATTGACAATCTTTTGAAGACAGCTGATACGGGAAAAATTTTAAATGAAGGACTTAAAGTCTCTATCGTAGGAAAACCTAACGTAGGCAAATCCTCTCTTATGAATGCCCTAATCGGAGAAAACAGAGCAATAGTTACGGATATACCGGGAACTACCAGAGACACCATAGAGGAAACTATTTCCGTAAGAGGAATACCTGTTGTAATCACTGATACAGCAGGGATACATGAGACTGACGACTTGATAGAACAAATAGGAATCAGCAAGAGCAAGGAATCTTTTAACAACGCGGATTTGATTATATTTGTGATAGATAGCAGCCAGGAACTTTCTCTCGAAGATTTTGACATAATGAAGCACATCGGAGAGAGAAACACCATAGTGCTGCTTAACAAAACAGACAAAGGACAAGTAGTTTTACGAAAACAAATTGAAAATGAGATAAAAAATGTATTTATAATAGAAAGTGCGGTATCTAAGGGCATTGGCATCAAAGAGCTGGCTGACAGAATAGAAGATTTGGTGTACGCAGGCAAGGTAAATCAGCAAAACAGCGTCATGGTTACCAATGTGCGCCACGAAAGAATTTTAAAAGAAGCTTTTACCGCGGCAGGAGATGCTTTGCAAATGATTGAAATGAAGCAACCTCTTGAATTTATAGAAATAGACGTAAACAGATGCTATGAGCTTTTAGGTGAAATCATAGGCCAGACAGCAACTGACGATATAATAGAAAAAGTTTTTGAAAGATTTTGCCTTGGAAAATAACTGACTTTCGAAGGTGTTGATGTTGATAAGAGGTAAGCGAAGTGGAACACATTTTGATGGGTGAATATGACGTAATAGTTGTGGGAGCAGGACACGCAGGGTGCGAGGCAGCTTTGGCTGCAGCCAGGATGGGTAAAAAAACCCTGATGTTTTCAATGAACCTGGAAGCCATAGCCATGATGCCGTGCAATCCTTCTATAGGAGGAACAGGCAAAGGTCATCTTGTCAGAGAGATAGACGCTCTCGGAGGAGAGATGGGAAAAAACATCGATAAGACATTTCTCCAGAGCAAGATGCTGAATACGGCTAAAGGGCCTGCGGTACATTCTTTGAGAGCCCAAGCTGATAAAAACAGATATCACATAGAGATGAAAAAAACCATAGAGTCGACGCCGGGCCTTGATATGAAGCAGGGTGAAGTGACTGACATATTAGTTGAAGATGGCAGAGTTTGCGGAGTTGTGACGAAGACTTTCACATGTTATAAGGCTAAAGCTGTAATATTGGCTACGGGAACTTTCCTGGCAGGCAAAATTTTTATAGGCAGCAGCGCTTTTGAAAGCGGTCCCAACGGATTGGCGCCATCCAACGAACTGGCTGTCAATTTGAAAAAGCACGGAATCAAATTGCGCAGATTTAAAACGGGGACTCCTGCAAGGTGCCTGGGAAGCAGCTTGGATTATTCGAAGATGACAGAACAAAAGGGCGATGAAAAAACAGTTCCGTTTTCTTTCATGAACGACGAAGTGGGAGAAAACAAAGTTTCTTGCTGGCTGACATATACAAATGAGGAAACGCACAAAGTTATAAGGGCCAACTTTCATCGTTCAGCGTTGTTCGGGGGACAGATAGAAGGGATAGGCCCTAGATACTGCCCGTCCATAGAAGACAAAGTAAATCGATTTGCCGACAAAGAAAGACATCAGTTGTTCATCGAACCGGAGGGACTGGACACTGATGAAATGTATATACAGGGCATGTCCTCCAGTTTGCCGGAGGACGTACAAGAGGCTTTTTACAAGACCATACCGGGTCTTGAGAATATTAGAATCGTAAGACCTGCCTATGCCATAGAATACGATTGCATTGATCCGCAAGATTTAAAGCTGAATCTTGAGAGCAGATTTATAGAAAACCTTTTTTGCGCAGGACAATTTAACGGGAGTTCCGGATACGAAGAAGCAGCAGCTCAGGGTCTTATGGCAGGAATAAATGCATGTCTTAAGATTTCCGGCAAAAAACCGCTGGTCCTGGGAAGAAACGAGGCTTATATTGGCGTTCTAATCGACGATTTAGTGACTAAAGGTACAAATGAACCTTACAGAATAATGACGTCCAGAGCGGAATATAGGCTGGTTCTAAGGCAAGACAACGCAGATTTGCGTTTGACAGACAAAGGATATGCTGTGGGGCTTGCCGGTGAAGAGCGATATGCGCGCTATTTGAAGAAAAAAGAGAACGTCGAAAGAGAAATGAAGAGATTGGAAGAAAAAACTTTCTTGCCTTCGGAAGTCAATGATTTTCTTGAAACCATGGGAACATCTGCCGTTTCCGGAAGGATATCCATGGCTGAACTTCTCAAAAGACCTCAGATTACTTATGAAAGTTTGAAAGCCATAGACGACCAAACAAGACCTTCTCTTTCATATCACGAAGTGACCCAGCTGGAAGTGCAGATAAAGTATGAAGGATATATAAACAAACAGCTGGCACAGATTGAAAGATTCAAAAAGCTGGAAGATAAGAGACTTCCTCAGGACATGAATTACAATCTTGTAGAAGGGCTTAGAATAGAAGCTTGCCAGAAATTAAATCAGATTAAGCCTGAATCCGTAGGACAAGCCTCCAGAATTTCGGGAGTCTCCCCGGCTGATATAAACGTACTTCTTATATATCTTGAAAAAAAGAGAAGAGGCGGACAATGAATCAACTGATTGATTACTTTAATGAAAACCAAATACCGTATTCTGATGAAATTATCAGAAAGTTCGACGCTTACAGAAGCGGAATATTACAGTGGAACCAATTTGTCAATCTTACAGCCATAAGGGATCCGCAGGAGTTCACCGTAAAGCATTTCATCGATTCTGCAACATGCTTCTGCCTTCCTGAATATGCGCAGGCTGATAAGATTGTAGATATGGGAACAGGCGCCGGATTTCCGGGAGTGCCTCTTGCTATACTGTCACCGGAAAAGGAATTTGTTTTGGTGGATTCGCTTAATAAGCGGCTGAAAATAATACAGGAATTGTGCCAGACCATAGGCATTAATAATGTTACCACTATCCATAACAGAGCAGAGGATATGGGCAGGGATTCCAGGCATAGGGAAAAATACGATATGTGCGTTTCAAGGGCTGTGGCAAATTTAAGCGTACTTTGCGAATACTGCCTGCCTCTCGTCAAGCCCGGAGGAGTGATGGCAGCCTATAAAGGGGCGGACGCAGACAAAGAATTGGTAGAAGCTAAAAACGCCATGAAAACTTTAGGCGCTGCAGAGTATAGGATTGAGAAAACTGCCATAGGCCAAGAGGTCAGCATGCATCGTATATTAATCATTAAAAAAACAGGAAAAACTCCGTCGAAATATCCCAGAAAAGCCGGTACTCCGGCGAAAGAACCCTTAAAATAGAGTATTTTAGGGGTTTTTAGCTTAAAAATTTTTTCATATTGCCCTCGGGAAATGTTAAGCTTTTCCCAAGAGGAGGACAGGAGGTAGATATACATATGGAAAAAAGGAAAAGGGGTATTTTAAATTTTATAACCGAACAATCCGCGCAGCCGCAAGTAATAATGGTTCCTTTAGAAAAGATAGAAGCAAACCCGCAACAGCCGAGAAAAATTTTCAAAGACGAAGGAATGGAGGAATTGACCGGCTCTATTAAGGAATATGGAGTTCTCCAGCCGATAATATTAAAAGATGAAAAAGAGCGCTATACCATAATAGCAGGGGAAAGACGGTATAGGGCTGCGCAGCTTGCCGGTTTGGAAAAGATACCGGCAATAATTAAAACGATGGAAACAAAGGAAGCGGCGCTTATAGCTTTGGTAGAAAACGTCCAGCGCGAAGATTTAAACTTTCTGGAAGAAGCCAGGGCTTATAAAAAACTTATGGATGACTTCAACCTGACACAAGGAGAAATAGCAGAAAAAGTTAACAAGCGCCAATCCACGATTTCCAATAAAATACGAGTTTTATCGCTGCCGGAAGACATACAAGAACAGCTTGTTGACAACCGGCTTACAGAAAGACACGCAAGGGCCCTTTTAAAGCTCAAAGACGATGAAGACAGAAAACAAGTCATGGAACGTATTGTTGCCAACGGGTTAAATGTGAAACAAACAGAAAAGCTAATAGAAGACGTGCTGGCAAAAAAAGAAGAGGCTTTGCGAAAAAGACGGAAGGTAAATTATATAAGTTATAAGATATATTTGAATACAATAAGAAAAGCTTTTAATCAAATAAGAGAAATGGAAAATAATGTAAAAATGTCCCAAGAAGATAAGGGGGATTTTTTAGAAGTAAAGATACTTCTCCCTAAAAATGATAGATGTTTCACGTGAAACATCTATTTTTTTTCTTATTTAATATGGAAATATCACATAAAATATTATATAATATCATCATATTCAAAGTAGGAGGAGTTATTTTGGGAAAAGCAATAGCAATATTCAATCAAAAGGGCGGCGTCGGAAAGACAACCACTAATATTAACCTAGCAGCATGCCTGGCCCTGAAGGGGAAAAATGTTTTGATCCTTGACATAGACCCACAGGGAAACACTACGAGTGGAATAGGCGTGTCAAAGAAGAAACTGAAAAAAACTGTATATAATATTTTAGTAGATGACGAGTTCGATCCAAGAGAAGCCATAATAAAGACTTCAGTAAAAAACCTGGATCTTATTCCTGCCAGCGTAGATTTAGCCGGTGCGGAAGTAGAACTGGTGCAGATAGAAGGGCGTGAGAAAGCACTGAAAAACGGTTTGGACAAGATAAGAGATAATTATGATTATATTTTTATCGATTGTCCGCCTTCCCTCGGTCTTTTAACTATAAACTCTTTGGCAGCTGTAGATAGCGTTCTCATTCCTATACAATGTGAGTTTTATGCGTTGGAAGGAGTGAGCCAGTTAGTAAGCACCATAGAACTGGTAAAAAAAAGCTTGAATCCTCAGCTTGAAGTGCAGGGAGTAATATTGAGTATGTTTGACGGAAGAACTAATCTTTCCGCGCAGGTAGTGCAAGAGGTAAAAAAATATTTCGGTGGCAAGGTATATTCTACTGTAATCCCGAGAAATGTAAGATTAGCTGAAGCTCCGAGTTTCGGCCTCCCTATAACGGAATACGATCCAAAATCCCGCGGAGCAGAAGCTTACACGGATTTTGCTGAAGAGTTCCTTGAGCAGGAGGAGGAGTAATATGTCTGCAGCAAAAAAAGGAGGATTGGGAAGAGGACTGGAGGCTCTCTTTGCAGATGTACCTGTAAAGGAACCTGCAGCGGAAACAGTTGCTGAAAGACCCGTTAAATCGGATGAAAAAAATGATGGTGATGCTGTAAAGTATATAAAAATCCACGATATAATGCCCAATGTCAACCAACCCAGAAAAACTTTTGACGAAGAAAAAATAGAGGAGCTGGCTAACTCTATAAAAGAACATGGCATAATTCAACCGATAGTGGTAAGAAAGCATAAAAACGGATATGAAATAGTAGCAGGAGAAAGAAGATGGCGAGCCGCTATGAAAGCAGAGCTGGCAGTGGTTCCATGTCTTATAAGAGAGTTGAATGATGAGCAGAATATGCTCATAGCCATAATAGAGAACATGCAGAGAGAAGACCTTAACCCTATCGAAGAGGCAGAAGGGCTTCAACAGATGATGGGCAATTTCGGGATGACTCAGGAGCAAGTCTCAAAGAGCGTTGGAAAAAGCAGACCGTATATAGCCAATTCCATGAGACTCTTAAAACTCCCCCAATATATAAGAGACAGCATTTCAGAAGGAAAACTTACAGCAGGCCATGGACGCACACTGATAACTATTCCGGACGAGAAGAAACAAGAAGAGATTTGGGAAAAGATAATCGATGAAGGACTGTCAGTACGTGAGACAGAAAAATTAGTGGCCTCTGAGGGAAAAACAAAAAAAAGAACTCCGCTAAAAAAGAAAAAGAACCCGGATGTTTTGAAAGTGGAAGAAGAACTAAAAACTGCGCTGGGAACGAAAATTTCTATTAGCGGTACACAAAATAAAGGTAAAATAGAAATAGAATTTTATTCCAAGGATGATTTAGAGAGGCTGATAGAACTGTTGAAATCACTTGGATAGGAGAGGATGTTTCACATGAAACTTTTAATATTATTGATGGTGATTTGGAATACGATAGCGTTTATAATGATGGGAATTGATAAACGCCGGGCGATAAAGGATCAAGAGAGAATAAGTGAAAAAACACTGCTTATCAGCGCTTTTATAATGGGAGCCATAGGAATTGGAGGCGGAGCTCTCGCATTCAATCATAAGACAAACAAACCGTTATTTAAGATTGGAATACCTCTGGCACTTATTGTAAACGCCGGAATAATATATGGATTAATACATTTTAATATTGTATAGGATATTTTTATATAAACGCCCCTGTAAAGGGGTTTTACTTTTGTAAAGGGAAAATGGCAAAGGGAAGCGTTAAACCATGCATCAGTTAGAACAGATAAATAAACTTACTGACAAAGTATTACAAGAACTAAAATCCATAGGAATACCTGTATCAAATAATATTGAAAAAGTTGTAATTAATACAAGAACTAAAAAAAGACTGGGAGCCTGTAAGAAAAACGTAAATTCATCCGGAAGAGAAAGCTTTATAATTGAAATATCTGCAAGAGCCTTAGCGTGCAAAGAAGAGCAAATCTGCAATATAATCGCACACGAATTAATTCACACATGTCCCGGCAGCTTTAATCATGGCAAAAAATGGAAGAAATACGGAGAAAAAACAGAGGCGCTTTTAGGGTACCATATTAAAAGGACTGTAAACTTAGAAGAAATGGGGATAAAATCAGATAAAACTTCTGAAAAAGTAAGGTATACAATAATATGCAAGAAATGCGGCCAAAAGTTTGAAAGAAAAAGAAAATGCCCACTGGTAGAACATCCTGAAAATTACAGATGCGGAAAATGTGGTGGAAGGTTAAAGTTGCTATAGAAACACACTATATCTTGTAGATGAAAAAAAGCTGTAAATATGATATTATAATATAATAAAAACTTTAACATATTGAGATTATCACAAAAACAACACTTAATTAAGAAGGGCGAATGTTAAAATATTTATGTGTTTATTCTCGCCTGAAAAGAACGGAGAGTATTATGGCAAATATGTCCAATAAAAAAGTCATATCGTCTTATGTTCCGTTACCTATCTGCGTTATCAACAGACAAGGTAAAGTTTTAAGTGCAAGCGATAGGATAAATGAAGTATTTATATATGATGAAATAGTTGACAGCGATATTTTTACGCTTACAGGAGTAAAGGTCGCAGAGCTTTTTGAAGCCGCCGCCAGTGAACAATATCCTATAATTAAAAGAAACGATAAAGCATTTAGGCTGGTTACAAAACTTATCGATGAAGACGGAGAACAATTGCTTTCGGTGTTGTTTAATGACATAACAACTTTTGAAGAGCTGAAGGAAAAATACAATGATGAAAAACTGTGTATTGCTAAAATTCAAGTAGATAATTACGATGAACTTATAGCAGATATGACGGCTCAGGAAAGGCAAAATCTTACCAATGCCATAGACAGAATAATAAGAAAATGGGCAGAGAAAGCTAATGCCAGCATAAACGAGATAGATGACAACATTTATATAGTAACTTTTGAGCAATACTTTTTAGATAAATTGATAAACTTGAAGTTTAGTATTTTAGATGAAGTAAGAGATCTAGATACCAGCGCTGATTTTCCTGCAAGCCTGAGTATAGGAGTAGGCGCAGGTGGAAAGAATCCTGCTGAAACTGAAGAATATGCAGATGCAGCTTTAGACTTGGCCTTAGGAAGAGGAGGAGACCAGGCAGTAGTTAAACGCAACAGAAAAATAGAATACTTTGGCGGAACATTACAAACCGTAGAAAAAAGAAATAAAGGAAAATCCAGAATCGTAGGCCACGCATTAAAACAACTGATAGACCAATCAAAGAAGATATTTATAATGGGCCACTCAAATCCTGATATGGATTGTTTCGGTGCGGCCTTAGGAGTAATGAGACTGTGTGCCATAAGAGATGTGGAGCCATATATAGTTATAGACAATTACAAAGATGCTCTGCAAATCATATTTAAACAAGCAAAAGAGAGTGATGAATATAGATTCATAAATAGCGAAAAAGCTAAAGCTTTAGCGGATAAAGAAAGCTTAGTCATTGTTTTGGATACTCACAGACCAAGCATGGTTGAATGCCCTGAACTTCTTGAAATATGTGAGAGAGTGGTAGTCATAGACCATCACCGTCGTGTAGAAGAATTTATCGAAAACCCGGTTTTAGCTTATATGGAATCGTACGCTTCTTCTACATGTGAGCTGGTTACGGAAATTCTTCAATATATGACCAGCAAAAAGGCACTGATAAAGTTGGAGGCAGAAGCGTTATTGGCTGGAATCACCATAGATACTAACGGTTTTACGGTAAAAGCCGGAGTAAGAACTTTCGAAGCTGCTGCTTGGTTGAGAAGGCAAGGAGCGGACCCAACAGAGGTAAGCAGATTTTTCCAAGAAGAAAAAGAAAGCTTTACTATAAGAGCCAAAGCGTTAGCGGAAGCAATTTTTTATAAAGAAGGAATTGTGGTTTCTCTGTGCGGAAAAGCGCATCCAGACGAACAAGTGATTTGTGCTCAGGTGGCTGACCAGCTTTTAACCGTAAGAGGCGTAAAAGCCAGCTTTGTAGCCGGAGTAAACGGGGAGGGAAGAACGGTAATAAGCGCAAGGTCTCTTGGAGAAGTAAACGTACAGACCGTTATGGAGAAATTTAACGGCGGCGGACACCTTACTACTGCTGCCGCTCAAGTAGATATTTCACCTGGAGAGGCTATTAGAAGAATACTTGAAATAATGGAGGTTGGACAATGATAGTTATTTTAAATAGAGATGTTAAAGGAACCGGAAAAGCCGGAGATGTGGTTAAGGTAAGCGACGGATATGCAAGAAATATGTTGCTGCCTAAGGGATATGCAAAAGAAGCCACGGAGGGAAACATAAGAAGTCTCGAAAAACAAAAGGCTATAGCAGCTGAAAAAAAAGCTGAAGAGAAGGCTCGCGCTGAAGAACAAGCAAAAAAGATAAGCGAACTTTCTGTAACCATAAAAACGAAAGCCGGAGACGGAGGCAAGATATTCGGCTCCATAACCTCAAAAGATATCGCTGAAGCTTTAAACAAGCAGCACGGTATTGACGTGGATAAAAAGAAGATTCAAATGGAAGCGCCTATAAAGCAAACAGGCGAAACAACAGTAAACGTAAAATTATACTTCGAAGTCAGCGCCCAATTAAAAGTGATAGTTGAGGCTGAATAATTTCAAACCAAAATTCTTTAACATAAATTTATGGGAGAAGAGTATGGAAAGAATACCGCCACACAATGAAGAAGCGGAAAGGTCAGCGCTTGGAGCGTGTATGCTCAGCAAAGAAGCTTTAATGGACGTAGCAGAAGAAGTTAGGGCCGAAGATTTCTATAATGAAAGCCATAGGGAAATATTCAATTCAATAATGAGGTTGTACCGAGAGAATATTTCAGTAGATATGCTTACCGTATGTGAGGACTTGAAAAAACAAAAAGCTTTGGATATGGTAGGCGGAAGAACATATATTGGGACACTTACTTCTGAAGTCCCTTCAACTGCCAACGCAGGGGATTATGCTAAAATAGTCGCAGAAAAAGCTATGATGCGGCAATTGATTTTTGCTTCGGAAGAAATAGCGGCAAAAGGATATGAAGATAAAGAAGACACAGAAGGACTGATAAATGCCGCAGAAGCCAGCATTTTCCGCATTGCGCAAAAGCGTCAAAAAAATGATTATGCCAAGATTCAAGACGTATTGATGAAAAATCTCAAGATGATTGATGAGGCCGAAAGAAATCAGGGAAATGTTATAGGACTTCCTACAGGATTTAAAGCTTTGGATGAAAAAACTTCCGGCTTGCAAAAATCAGATTTGATAATAATAGCGGCTAGGCCAGGCATGGGAAAAACAGCATTTGCTTTAAACGTTGCGGCACAAAGCGCAGTTAAAGCAAAGGCTTCTGTATTGATATTCAGTTTGGAAATGTCACAGGAGCAACTGGGGCAAAGGTTAATAGCCATGCAGGCAAGAGTTGAATCTGAAAAACTTAAAAAAGGGAATTTAGAGAGAAAGGATTGGGACAGAATAAACGTTGCCCTTGATGAATTAAATGAGACAAAGATAGTAATAGACGATACTCCGGGAATTTCTATAATGGAGATGCGGAATAAATGCAGAAGGCTTAAAGCAGAGCAGGGTCTTGACCTTGTAGTAATAGACTATCTTCAACTGATGACTTTTGACGGCCGGGCAGACAGCCGCCAGCAAGAGGTCAGCGCCCTTTCACGGCATTTAAAGTTACTGGCAAGAGAGATGGATTGTCCTGTTATCGTACTTTCCCAGCTGTCAAGAGCACCCGAGCAAAGACAAGATAAAAGACCGATGTTGTCGGATTTAAGAGAATCCGGCTCTATCGAACAAGACGCCGATATAGTCATCTTTTTATACAGAGATGATTATTATAACGAAAACAGTGAGAAACCAGGTGTTTGTGAAGTCAATTTGGCGAAGCACAGAAGCGGCCCTACTGAAAGGCTGGAACTTACGTGGGTGGCTAGATACACCAAGTTCAGCGACAAAGCGTTATGATGGAGGTACAAAATGATTACCAAAGATATGACCATATCTCAAGTACTGGAGCTTGAGGGAAATTATGAGAAAATCTTTGAAAAGTATTTCATGACTTGTTCAGGCTGTCCGGGAGCATATAGAGAAACTCTTGAAGAGGCGGCAAAGGGGCATGGTGTAAATCTTGAAAAACTGCTAGCCGACTTAAACGAAGAAAACGAAAGCAGAAGAGATAATGAGTTTTAAGAGAGAAAAGATAAAAGATTTTTATTTGCTTTCTACCGATGTGGAAAACATATTTATAAATGAATATATGCCTGAAGCTCCGGGAGACTACGTGAAGGTGTATTTATACGGACTCCTTTACAGCCAATACCAAGAAGACATGACATATAAAGAGATGGGAAAGCAACTCAAGCTTACCTCAAAACAGATAGAGGAGGCATGGGACTATTGGACCGGCATGGGTGTGATAGAAAAAAAACATCAGAAAGGCAGCTTTTCTTCGGAGTATGATATAGAATTTAAAAATTTAAGAAGCCTGATGTATGGCATAGAAAACGACGGTGAAAGCATTTCATATGAAAAAAAAGATGAAGAAGCTTTTGAAATGACTTATGAAAATGCGCCGGTCTACGATAATGACCTTAAAGATGTACTTTATGAAGTAGAAAAAATAAAAGGTTCGCCTCTTTCAGCCAAAGAGACCAGAGAAACCTTTTCCTGGGTAGAAGAGCTGGGAGCGACGAAAGAGGTTGTTTTGGCGGCTGTGGCTTATTGCTTTGAAAAAGGAAAGACAGGGTTTAGCTACATCAGCAAGGTAGTTACTCAATGGACTGAAAACGGTTTAAAGACAGATGAAGATGTAAAAGCTCATCTTGAAAATATAGAGCAAAGCTTTGCCAGATACAAAACAGTCCTTCAAAATCTGGGCATTAACAGGGGAGTCACAAAAGCAGAGAGAGAAATAATAGATAAATGGTTTGATGAGATGGGATTCAACATGGAAAGAGTCATTGACGCGTGTTGCAAGGGCTCATTTATACCGACGCCGAATGTGCGGTATGTAAATGGAATATTAGAAAAATGGTATGAAGAAGCCAAAGCTGACGGTCGGAATGTGAACAACAAAGTAACCGTTACTCAAGCCGACTTGAACAGATATTATGAATATCTCAGAAAAAAGGCAGAGGAAGAAGCAGAAGAAAGAAAAAAAGAAATCTACAACAAATTACCTAGAGTTGCAGAGATAGATGGACAGCTTTTAGAGCTGGGAAAGAAAATATCAAAGAGTGTTCTTGGAGGAGATTTAAAAGCAAGAAATGAAGCAAAACAGCTTATGAATCTTTTGGAAGAAGAAAGGGCTGTATTGCTTACAGAAAATAATTTTGAAGAAGATTATACAGACATCAAATATTCTTGCAGTAAATGCAATGACACGGGGATTACGGAAGACGGAACCCGTTGCTCATGCACAAAACAGCGAATAGGAGAAGCAGAAATATGGCAAAATTTATCTTCAGAAAAAAGATAAAAGAAAACCCCCCGGAAAAAGAAGATAATCCAGTAAAAGAGAAAAAGAAAATAAAAAAGGCAAACAAGAAAGAACTCTGGAACAAAACGATAGCTATTGCAGGGAATTCAATAGAAGCTGTAGACGAAATATGTGATGAAATAGGCAAAATTGCCGATGCAGGATGGAATTTGCTTATTTCAATATGCGCTTCACTTGTAAATGCCATCGATTTGGCCGGCGATATAGCCGAATGGTTTGTACTTAAAGTTCTCGTTATCAGTGGAAGAAAGGTCCATGACGGAAGACTTAGGGTTATAGAACACAAAAGAGCAATAATCAAGGATGCATCTATAATCGTACTGGCAATTACAGGCATGGTCGGAGTATACGCATGGGCTACGGATTATGAATATTCATATAACGGAAGACCGCTGGGCATTGTAAAAGAGCAGTCCGACGTTTTAGAAATATTGGACATTGTAAACGATGAGCTGTCCATGGAATACGGTACAAACATCCAGATAGACCCTGAAACAGATATTACATTTAGGCATGTAGTTTCATATGGAAGAGAAATTGACAGCAGTGATCAAGTACTGAGACGGTTTACTTATATGGATGAAATCCAGACGGAAGCTTATGCAATAAAATCCGATGGAGAGGTTATCGCCATAGTTGAAAGCGAACAAGTTGCTAACAACGTTTTAGAGGAAATACGCAATATTTATACGAAAAAAGATGATGATGTAGAGTATGAATATGTGGGATTTGTGGAAGACGTTACGATAGAACCATACAGTACAAAGCTTACTAATGTATCCAGCTTCGAAAGAGCTGTTGAATCAATAAGAAGCGGAGGACAAGAAGCCACAGTATATACTGTAGTTGAGGGCGATAGTTTGTACGGCATCTGCGACAAACTGGGAGTAAGTTTGAGCCAGCTGCAAGAGATGAACCCTGGGCTTTCTGAAGATACTATGCTTCACGTAGGCGATACTCTTAACTCACAGGAAGAAATCCCATTGCTTACAGTGGAGACGATAGAGGTTTCTACCATGGCTGAAAGCATTCCGTATGAAACGGAATATCAGGAATCGGACGCTTATTATGAAGGAGAAACCTACGTAAGCAGGAGCGGTTCCAACGGAAGAGCCAGCGTTACCGCAAGGTTGACCAAACATAACGGACAAGTTGTAGAAAGAGAAGACTTAAGTACGGAAGTTATCATAGAACCGGTAAATGAAATAATAATAAAAGGAACCAGAGAAGTACCTCCTACAATAGGAACAGGAACATTTATAAGGCCTGTAAGCGTAGGAATTTATGCAGGATACGGCTATAGATGGGGCAGAATGCATGAAGGTATAGACTTGGCGGCTTCTACCGGAACACCGATAAGGGCCGCTGATGGAGGAACAGTTACTAAGGCAGGATGGCATAACAATTATGGATATATGATAATCATAAATCACGGAGCCAATACTCAGACGTTATATGCACACTGCAGTCAGTTGCTGGTATCGGCAGGAGATAGGGTTTATCAGGGACAAACCATTGGTTTGGTCGGAAATACCGGAAGAAGTACCGGACCGCATTGTCACTTCGAAATCCATATCAATGGAAGAACAGTAAATCCGGCTAACTACGTATAATATTTATTACAAGGCCGGTTCTTAACCGGCCTGTGTTTTGCATATAATCTATATACATTCATCAAAGAAAGGGGAATGTATACAGATTATGGAAAACCATTATATTTCTTTAGAAAACAGAGAAAAGATCACTATCAGCCAAGTTGTAGACGTGGATGCATTTGATGAAGATACGCTTTGGGCGAACCTTCAGGATGGAGGCATTGAGCTTACCGGAGAAAATCTGAATATAGAGAAGTTAGACCTTCAAGAAGGGCTGCTGATAGTTACAGGCAAGATTTGTTCATTATCATACACAGAAAAGAAAATCAAGGAAAAAAACAGATTTTTTAAGCTTCCGGGAAAGAGATAATGTCATGACGGAGCTAATTAAGAGTCAGCTATGCGTGATTATAGTTATGACATATTGCGGTCTGGCAGCAGCCTTGATTTATGATTTTTTTACTTTATTTATCAAACGAATTGTAAAGAAAAGCAAAGTCAGCAAGATCATCATTCGAATTTTCGGGTATTTGGTGATAGGCATGTTGGCTGCTGACTTTTTAATGTACTGCCAAAATGGTAAGGTTACTTTCCTTGGTCTTGTATGCTTTGCCTTTGGCCTTTGGTTGTGGAGAAAATTCTTTTATGGTATAATTGATATCGGTGAGAAAGATGAGCAAAAAGGGGAAAAGACTTAGGGAGTTTGAGAAAAAGAATAAAACTTTCAGCGTGAGAGAGAGCAGAAAAAATGACACAAGCCGCGAAGACATGTCATCAGAAGTTATTACTTTTGAACAAAGAAACAGCAGATCCGTTTCCGGCACAAAAAAAGAAAAGAAAAAGAAAAAAAGGGTATGGAATACAAGAAGACTTGTTACCAGCGGCTTAATAGCGCTTTTTATAGTTATCGCAGGGATTTCTGCTTTTAGACTCATAAAGCTTAATATAGAACGAAATAACCTTGTGCAAAAACAAGCAGAACTTAATCTTATAAAAGAAGAACTTACAGCTGAGCTTGAGCATATAGATTCTGCTGAATATATAGAGCAGCAGGCAAGAAAAAACCTCAGACTTATAAAAAAGAATGAGATACTTTTTGTTCTGCCTGAAGACGATTCAGAAAATACAAAGGATTCCGATTCCGGAGAGGAACAAACAAAAGATGGACAAGCTGAAAATTAAAGAAGCTATTGTTGTAGAGGGAAGAGATGATACGGCGGCTTTAAAAAAGGCCGTCGATGCGTTTATAATAGAAACCCATGGATTTGGTATCTCACGGAACACATGGGACTTGCTGGCCAAAGCATATGAGGAAAAGGGACTTATAATAATGACTGATCCTGATTTTGCCGGCGAAGAAATAAGGAAAAAAATTTCCGCAAAATTTCCTAACAGTAAGCATGTATTTATGCCAAGAAAAAAAGCTGTAAGAAAAGGTGATATTGGAATTGAAAACGCTGTGCCGGAAGATATTGTGAGTGCATTAAAAAAAATAGCTTTCACACAAGATGAAGGTCGGGAAGAATTTTCAATGAAAGATATGGAAGACGCAGTTCTCAGCGGAGGTCCGGGAGCAAAAGAAAGAAGAGAAGCTTTGGGCGCTGTGTTGGGAATCGGTTACGGGAATAGCAGCAGCTTTCTGAAAAAGCTCAATCGCTTTGGAATTACCAGACAGCAATTTGAAAAAGGATTGAAAGATATAGATAAAGGAAAGACAGTATGAAACTTTATCAAAAATCGGAGATAGAAAAGATAAAAGAAAAATATGGGTTTAAATTTTCTAAAAATTTAGGCCAAAATTTCCTGATGGATAAAAATATAATAGATAAAATAATAGAAGGAACTGAAATCAACGCTGAAGATACAGTGATAGAAATAGGGCCCGGAATAGGAGTTATAACGCAAGAAGCAGCTAATAGAGCCAAAAAAGTTATAGCTGTAGAAATAGATAAAAGTCTGATTCCCATTTTGGAAGAGACTCTTGCAGAGCACGACAATATTAAGATAATAAATGAAGACATTTTAAAGCTTGATTTAAATAAAATAATAGATGAAGAGAATGCCGAAAGTGTGAAAATTATTGGAAATCTTCCTTATTATATTACAACTCCTATAATAATGAAGATACTGAACGATGAAGTTAAGGCAAAGAGCATTACGGTAATGATGCAAAAAGAAGTAGCAGAGAGAATAAAAGCCGAACCGGGCACTAAAACATATGGTGCAATATCTGTTGCAGTGCAATACTCTTGCCTGGTGAAAAAAATAGCAGATGTTCCCAGAACAGTATTTGTTCCTCAGCCGAATGTTGACTCTACGGTACTTAAATTGATACCGAGGGGAAAAGGGGCAGTAGAGGTTCAAGATAAAAAGCTTTTCTTTGAGTGTATCAAGGCAGGCTTTGGACAAAGACGCAAAACTCTTTCCAATTCCTTGCAGACAATAAGGGGGACAAGCAAGGAAACAATAATTGCCAGTCTGAATGCCGCAGGGATTGAACCAACAAGAAGAGCAGAGACATTAACTCTGGAAGAATTCGGAAAATTATCAAATGAGGTGTATAAGAGATTATGAACAATGAACAAAACAATGAACGCAGATTTGACAAATTTGAGAAACTCGATCGAAAAGTAGAACAAACTATTCAAGAAGTGGAGACGATGACTTGGCGTCAGAGACTTCGCAAGATGACCCATAACAGTTTCGCTGTGGCTGCGATATGGGCTATTATTTTAAATTTACTTATAGAAACACTGGGAAGATTTCCGACCACTACAATTTGGGGCGGTCTTCAATTTATGGTGCAAGAACCGCTGATATTCTTGTACAACACGATGATAATCTTCGCAACGCTTGTTATAGCATCTATATTTAAACGGAGATTGTTTGTGTTTACAGTTATTACCATTTTCTGGCTGATAATCGGTATAGTCAACGGAGTAATACTTACTCAGAGAATGACGCCGTTCACGGTGAAAGACTTAAGCATCCTGGATGATGGTATTACTATAGTTACAAATTATCTTTCAACTGCACAGATAGTAATGGCAGCGGCAGGCGTAGTGTTTGCTATCGGGCTTTTGGTGCTTCTATACATAAAAGGACCTAAAAAAGCATTACCTGTAAAATGGAAACGCAATCTGATTGGCATTGTCATTGTTATTGGTGCGACTTTTGGCATGACATCATATATGATAGGTTCGGGAAAAGTAGAAACATTCTTTGGAAATCTGGCCTACGCTTACAGAGATTACGGAGTAGTTTACTGCTTTACCAATACATGGCTTAACACAGGAATAAGCAAGCCGGAAGGATACAGTAAAGAATCAATATTGGATATATTCAGCCAGGAAGAACTGGGGGATGATAACGCCATGCTCCTTGAGCAAAAAGATGAAGATGAAAAGCATCCTAATATTGTATATTTGCAATTAGAATCGTTTATAGATCCGATGACCATCGAGTCTATAGGATTGGATAAAGAAGCATGTCCTAATTTCAGAAAACTTGTAGAAAACTATCCTTCCGGCCAGTTAACTGTACCGGCTTGCGGCGCCGGTACTGCCAATGTAGAGTTTGAGGTGATGTCGGGACTGAGCGTAAAATTCTTTGGTCCCGGAGAATACCCTTATAAGTCGGTTCTTAAAGAAAAGACCCTTGAAACTATAGCATATGATTTGAAAAGCTTAGGATATTCCACCCATGCCATTCACAATCACAGAGCTGTTTTCTATAATAGAAACACAGTCTTTGCCAACATGGGAATGGATACGTTTACAAGCATTGAATATATGAATAACGTTGAAAAGACACCTAAGAATTGGGCTAAAGATGATGTCTTGGTAGAATGTATGCTTGATGCACTTAATTCTACCCAGCAGAGAGATATGATATATACTATATCCGTCCAGGGCCACGGCAAATATCCTTCAGAACAGGTTCTTTCCGATCCGGAAGTAAAGGTTACATCTGCGCCTACAGAAGAATTGAAATGGAAATTTGAATACTATGTAAATCAAATTTACGAGATGGATCAGTTCATAGGCAAGCTGGTAGAAGAATTTGAGAAATATGATGAGCCTATAGTTCTCGTAATGTATGGAGACCATATCCCTGCCATTGACTTGACAGAAGAAGATCTGGAAAACGGAAATCTTTATGGAACAGAGTACGTAATATGGAGCAATTTCGGGCTTGAAGGCGATGATGAAGACATGTATTCTTACCAACTGACATCTCATGTCCTTGAAATGCTTGACATGCAGATAGGAACCATATTCACATACCAGCAAAATCATAAAAACAGTGAGACTTACCTTTCTGACTTAAAAGCTCTCGGATATGACATGCTTTACGGCAAGCAATATATATACGGCGGCGAGAATCCGTTTGAGCGAGTAGACATGAAGATGGGCGTTAACGATATTAAGATAGAAAGCGTCGTTAAAATAGGCGATAAATATTATATAAAGGGACAGAACTTTACTGAGTACAGTAAGATAACTTTAGACGGCGAAACCTTAGACACCATATATTTGGGAGAAAATATTTTGGGACTTCTTGAGGATGTTAACCCTGAGGACGCTGATAGAATGAAGGTCAGCCAGATTGAGAGAAAGGGCAAAGAAATTCTCAGCACTACGGAGTAAATAAAAGGGCAGCAAGGAGGCAATTATGGAAAATATTTGTACAGAAAGATTGTTGCTTACACCTTGGCGTGATTGTGAGCAGGATGCTAAGGAACTATATGATTATGCAAAAGATAAAGACGTAGGTCCTAGCGCAGGATGGAAACCCCATGAAAGCGTGGAGGAATCCAGAGAGATAATCAGGCAGCTCTTCATTAAGAATAATACGTGGGCCATCAGAGAAAAAGTCAGCGGAAAAATAATAGGAAGCATTTCCCTTGAAAATGACAGGCGCCGTGAAGATGTCAAAAGCATGGAGATGGGATATTCACTTTCCAAGGAGCATTGGGGAAAGGGATATATGACAGAAGCAGCCAAGGCGGTTATGGACTACGGTTTTGAGAAGTATGGGCTGGTAGTAATGGCCATCTGTACGTCTCCTACCAACAAGAGATCGCAAAGGGTCATAGAGAAATGCGGCTTTAAGTACGAAGGTCTTCAGAGACGAGGATATCATATATACGATGGAACAGACAGAGATAATTTGACATTTTCCATATTGAGAGAAGAATGGCAGGCGCAGAAGTAAACGGAGAACGGGAAAAAGTTGAACTGATAAACAAAGGAAAAAAGTTGAACTGATAAACAAAGGGGAAAAGGGGACATGGCAAAATTCAAGAAAATATTTTTTCAGATCGTTTGGATTTTAATTTGTGCTGCACTTCTTATCGCAGTAGTCAGCCTATTTATAAATCAACATATAAAAAATCAAACAGAAGATGATATTTTATATACGGCCACCGATTCAGAAGGAATAAGCCAAGAGGAAGCTAACGAGCTTATCAACTTCGGCGCAGATTGTATAATCGTGCTGGGAGCAGGAATTACCGACAGCGAGACCCCATCTCCCATGCTGAAAGACAGATTGGACTTGGGTATTGATTTATATAAAAACGGCGCAGCTCCTAAAATTTTGTTAAGCGGAGACAACGGCCAAGTGGGTCATAATGAAATTCACGTAATGCTTTCTTATACAAAAAAAGCAGGAGTTCCTGAAGAAGACATTTTCTGCGACCATGCAGGATTTTCTACTTACGACTCAATGTACAGAGCGGAGAGCATTTTCGGAGTAAAAAAGGCTTTTGTTGTCACACAGAAGTATCACGAGTATAGAGCCCTTTACATAGGCAAAAAACTGGGTCTTGAGGTCAAAGGTGCTGCGGCGGATCAGGAAAGATATGTTGGACAAGTCATGCGGGATTTCCGCGAATATTTGGCAAGAAATAAGGACTTTTTCAAAATGATTAAAAATCCGGGCTCTCTGCTTGGCGGAGAAAGTATTCCGATAAGCGGCAGCGGCATCATAAGTCATGGAGAATAAGTAACAGAAAACTTCAATACTGCATATAATAAAAAAGGAAAAAATAGAGGACCAAAGATGAGAATAATCTTAGGGTCCTCTGTTTTTATATTGCAGACTCAAGGCAGGTGAAATAATTGATATATCTTGACAACGGAGCTACATCCTTTCCAAAACCGAAAGGAATGATATCGGCTATGGAAGAATGCATACTCAACTATTGCGGCAATCCCGGACGATCCGGTCACAACATGTCTATGAAAACAGGTGAAGAGGTCTATCACGCCCGCAGGTACGTAGCTGAGCTGTTCAATATAGAAGAGGCAGATAGACTTATATTCACTAAGAATACCACAGAAGCTCTAAACATGGGATTGTATGGCTTCCTTGAAAGAGGCAGTCATGTCATAACTACATCAATGGAGCACAATTCAGTGCTCAGACCTTTAAAAGCTCTTGAAAAAAGGGGAATATGCCATTCGATAGTATCAGGAAACCAAAAGGGAGAAATAAATCCAAAGGATATAGAAAAAGCCATAAAAAGCAATACCAAATTAATCGTAGTTACTGCCGCCTCCAATGTAACAGGCACAAAGATGCCTCTAAAGGAAATTGGAGAAATAGCTCGAAAATATAAAATAGCATTCATGGTAGATGGTGCTCAAGGGGCAGGCTCTATGGATTTGGACGTGCAGAAGCTTAACATAGATATGCTTGCAATACCGGGGCACAAAGGTCTCCTTGGCCCGCTGGGAACAGGATGCCTTTATGTTGCTCCCGACTTAAAGATAAAGCCCGTTCAGCAGGGCGGAACGGGAACAGAGTCAAAAAGCCGCATTCAGCCTGAGGACTTTCCCGAAGGCTTTGAATCCGGCACCATCAACGCTCCTGCACTAATAGGCCTTGGATACAGCGCTAAATTTGTTCAGAAAATAGGAGTCGAAGTCATAGGAAAATATGAAGAGGATCTCATAACTTACCTTGATGAACAGCTTTTAAATATGGATTTTGTCAGTCTGTATGGACCGGAGGCTTTTAAAAAAACAGGGATTTCCCTGATCAATATAGATGGGATGGAGGCTGAAGAAGTTACGGCTATATTAAACAGCAAATATGATATAGCTGTAAGAGGCGGCTTTCACTGCGCAGGCCTCGCACATAAAACCATAGGCACGTGGGAGAAGGGAGGCGTTCGTATAAGTGTCGGCCCGTTTAACACCAAACGGGATATTGAAAAAGTGGTCGATGCTGTTTGGCAGATAGGAAGAGAACGTAAGGCTGAGTGAAGAGAACGAAATTGCCAGGGTATCTTTTAATAACACTTGTTATGTGCTATACTTGAAGCAAAAAAAGAATTCACGGAGGAGAGTGCATGGAAGATAGGATAACGTTGACGGAGGCATTCAGTGCTCTGGCAGGATATGGACCGGCGTTATGGTGCGGTGTGGCCGCTGCGATCGCAACATTTATTGTAGAGATAATCCTATGCAAGAAAGGGATACTATTTGCCGGGGCAGACAAGAAACTTGCGCTTGCAAAACAAAGAGGTCACATGTTGACTGCCTCGAGAACGAGTTTACGATTCCGAGACAGAGAACCGGAAGGCACGAGCACAAACCGGATTTATATTGCCAATTACGAATATACAGTAAATGGAAAGCGCCATACTAAGCAAGTCACATCCACCAGTATGAAGCCGCCGCTTACAATTACGCTGTATTACCTTAACTCTCCAACCAAGGTCTTTTCGGAATATGACTTAGGAAAGAACCCTTTGCAGATTTTGCTGTATATCGTTCCGGTAGTGGTTGCGTATATTGTAGCGACGGTGTTAGGTTTTGAACCATAAACTGATAAGGAAATTGATAGTACGGGGCATGGCGCATCGAAGTGTGGTCGTACCCCGTGCATATGCTTTTTATCAAAATACTATTGACATTTTTACTTCAGGGCAGATAATGTACTAGGGTAGACAAATTTCGAAGAATGTGATAAAATATTTTCCATTACGGGATGTGGCTCAGTTTGGTAGAGCGTTGCGTTCGGGACGCAAAGGCCGCAGGTTCGAATCCTGTCATCCCGACCAAGAAATTAAAGGAGCTGTCTCAAAATTAAGCGATCAGAGACAGCTCCGGCCTATAATTATGCGGGTGTAGTTCAATGGTAGAACGTCAGCTTCCCAAGCTGGTCACGAGGGTTCGATTCCCTTCACTCGCTCCACCCATAGCGCCCAAGTGGGCGCATTTTTTAATGATGAAACAAGAAGGGAAGAGAATCCTCCCCTAAAGTAGAGGCAACTTGCAGTATAGCAGTCAATACAAATCAATATCGCAGGGGGGGATATACTTTTAAGAGAAAATCATGATACAAAGTATCAATTTTTTGCAAAAAAAGTATGCTTTCGTCATACCTTTTACGATTTTCGTATACTTTGTATCATGTTTTTCAATAAAAAGTATTATTGGCGGCGGATCTAAGCATGCCATTCTAAGCTAGACGATCTAAGCATGCCATTCTAAGCTAGACGATCTAATCATGCTCTTCTAAGCCGGCCAATAAAGGCGTGATTTTCTAAGCTGGTCAATCTAAGAAGATTGTGCTATAACAGAATTAAGTAACGCACCAACAATGTTAATACGCGTTGCTTGTAGCAACGAAAACATTTTCATATACTAGCGGTAACGATAGAGAGAAAGAAGGTTATCCATAATGTTAAATGAAAATATTAGAGCAATCAGAAAATCGAAAGGACTTTCGCAAGATGAGCTGGCCATTAAATTAAACGTAGTGCGGCAGACCGTTTCTAAATGGGAAAACGGATTATCAGTTCCTGATTCCGATATGTTGATCTCCATATCGGAGGTGCTTGAGACTCCGGTAAGCGTTTTGCTTGGGGAAGCTGTTCCCGAGGCCAAAGCTGACGATTTAAAAGCGATTTGCGAAAAACTTGAGGTTATAAACCTGCAGCTTGCGCAAAGGAAGAAAACAAGGCAAAAAATATTTTTTTGGATGCTTATCACGTTATGTGCAGTTATAGTAGCGGTTTCGGCAGTCATCATAGTATTGAACAGCCCGTACCTGGGCTGGGATTACAGCGACCCCGAAACCGCGGTTTTCGGAACAGCCTATCACGTCTTTGAATGGCTGTTTGTCAGACTGGCCCCTGTCGTATTCATAGGAGCGATCGTCGGAATCTTCCTGATTCGCAAAAAAATATAGAAAAATTTGTGTTTCACAGGGCGGTTCCTTTTTTAGGGACAAAAAATTTAGTCATGTCAATTTGTTCATGCTTTAAAAGCTCAACCTTGTTTTTAATTCCGCCGCCATAGCCGGTTAAGCTTCCGTTGGAGCCGACGACTCTGTGGCAAGGAATAATAATGCAAATAGGATTCCAGCCGACAGCGCCGCCCACTGCCTGGCTGGACATTCTTTCAATGCCTCTGTTTTTGGCTATAATCTTTGAGATATCATGATAAGTTAAGGTGCTTCCGAAAGGTATGCTGTTCATGATATCTATTACTTCTTTTCTAAAGGGCGTTAAATTGTTTACCTTGTATTTTGGGATGAAATCCGGATTTTTTCCGCTGAAATAGGCGTCCAGCCATCGGCTGGTTTCTTTGAAAATAGGCAGCTCTTTTTCTTCACAGTCGGTGATATGCTTTGAAGCGTCTCTTGAGCCGACAAACCATAGTCTTGTTAAATATTCGCCGTCGCTGTTCATTAACATATTGTCAAAATTTTCAGGTGTCTCATATATCCATTTGTATACCATAGTTACCTCCCGCATATTCTTTCTGTACTTTTTTTTTGCACTTTCTTTCCGCATACTCTTCCTATATTTCCCACAAACCGATAGTCAAATAAGTTCTATACGGCTTATATTTATCAAAAATTTTTACGTCTCTTATGTCCTTTTCTTTAAAGAGTTTTTTGACAGCATAATCGGTATCCAACAACACATCTGATTCACTCATAGCCCTCATAGCTACATAATTTGCAGTCCATTGGCCAATACCTTTTATCCTCAACATTTTATCCATTACATTGCGGTTATCGATGATTTCTTTAAAAGACATATTTTCGTAGACAAGAAAATCTGCAATGCCCTTTATGGCGTCCGCCTTTGGCCGCGACATTTTTAAAGCGCATAGTTCATCATAAATATTATCAAACTTTGATATGTCTTCAGGGATGGGAAATATGTATTCCAGCCCAGGGATAGTTGTTTTTAGTTTTTTGCCGTACTTTTGGCAAAATTCGGATAAAACCTCTGTGGCGTTTTCGACGCTTATTAATTGACCCATGATAGCTCTGGCAACCATTTCAAAGTCGTTTGATGAACCGGGAATTCTGGTGCCTAATTTAAAACAGCCGGGTATTATATCATTTGCGCTCTTTAAAACATCGTATACTGCATAAGGGTCAGAGTTTAAGTCGAATATGTTTTTTACAATACTCAGTACCTGGGGCAGAACTCTTACGAGGTTTTCGGAGATGGTTACTTCCAATGCTGACTTTGACTCATTGTTAGATACAATTATATAACCGTAAACATAGGAGTCATTCTTTTTAACGGCGATAGTTTTGTAGTATTTATTGTTTTCAACCTTTTCAATTTTAGGAATAGCTCGGCGATATCTTATATTTGCTTTTAAATGAATCATTAAACCCGCGCAAACTTTTAAACCCCGATGCATATGCCACATCTAGGATGTTTAGATTTGTGTCCGTTAACAAATTTTTGGCTAATAGCAATCTTGAGGTCTCTATGTAATTTATAGGAGAGATGTTCAGCTCATTTTTAAAAATTCTTCTTAGATGACGGGCGCTGATGTTTAATTTTAACGACAAGTCCTGGAGAGTATTATCTTCAAGAAAACCATCATCAATTAATCTTAAAGCTTTTTTTAGTATCTGATGAGAAGAATCCACCTTGGCGTTTCCGGGAGCCAGTTCCGGCCTGCATATGAGGCATGGTCTGTAGCCGTTGACCTCTGCTTCAGCAGCACTTTTATAAAAGATGCAATTATCTTTTTTAGGCATTTTAGCGTTGCATACAGGTCTGCAATAAATGCAAGTTGAAGAAACTCCCATAAAATACTTTCCATCCAGCCTCTTATCTTTTGATTTAAAAGCTTCATAAAAAGAATCAAAATTTTTGCCGTCCATAATTTTCTCCTCTGACTGAATTATACCACAATTCAACTATGTTTCTAGCCGTTTTCGGACATATAAACACATTGACAAGGGATAGCGCTCTGCTATAATCAAAATGTTAAAGGAAAAATTTTTATAAAACTAAGGAGAAAAACAACAGGAGGGAATAAATGGATTTGTTGAAGCAATGCCAAAAATGGATAGAAGAAGGGAAAGAGCAGAGAGTAATTGAAGAAATTGAGGCGATGCCTGCTGATGAACGAACGCCGGAGCTGGACAGCGAGCTGGCAAGGGCATACAATTGCTTGGCAGAACCAAAGGATAAAGGCCTTTTCGAGAAAGCAATCTCTTTGCTTAAACTCCATGAAGAATATTTTGCAGGGGACCACAAATGGAACTACAGGATGGCATATGCTTACTATTTTTTGGGGCAAGAGGGTCTTGCTCTTAAGTATTTTGAGAAGGCGTTGGAAGCTCGTCCCGGAGACAAAGATACAGAAGAGTTTATTGAAGATTGCCGGAATCGTCTTGCGCTTCCATGGTTTGAAAAGAATTTTCGCAAAAGGACACAAGACGCATGGATAGCCTTTCAACGAGAAGAAGAAACCTTGCGTCTATTAGTGGATGCCCGAAAGCAAGGGGACGAATCTGAAAAAATAATCGCACGATTTGATAAAATACTAAAAAATGCTTTTACAGATGTTGCCTTCGAAGTGGGATTTGATGGAAAAAAATATCAATTAACGCTGATTCCTGAAGGAGATAAAAGCAAACTGTTTCCTTTAGTCTATTTCCAAAAACATGCTCCGGCGGCCGTACTGGAATGTTGGGATATTTGGGTAGGACGGCAAGCGAGCAAAGGCTTTGATTTGCAAATCGACAAGGTGCGCGTGTCAACAGAAGATGTGATGGTGCGGGTTGAAAAAACCAGTAACAATAGCATATCTTTGACACTTTATTGTGAAAAGCTCATTCCTTTGCTCCATGAAAATGAAAATAAAGCCTGGTGGATACTTTCTTCTCTCACAGATCAAGCATTAGGAGAAATTAACGCTATCGCTTTGATAGAAAGTTTTGACGTAGAAGAATATCTTAGAAAAGGAAAAGATTATGTATCTTTGTCGGACCTTTTGCAGGTGATAAAAAATATGGGGATAGTTCTTTGTTCAGATGCTGAAGAATATTTAGAAAACAGCTATCAGACATATGAGATGGAACCTGTCGAGGATACCGATGCCGACTGGAGGCTGGACACTTATATCGGAACTACTCGTTTGCCGGCTATCATTCAAGATTATTTGATGAATGAAAGCAGAGTGGTCGATGAATACCATGCAGATGGCATTGCAGCCGGGTTTTTAATTTATCCGTTGAATAGTTTTTCCGGAGATGAAAGAGCGAAGGAAATATTGGATATGCGAGATGCTCTTGAAGAGGCAATAGCAGAAGCGGCAGGAGAAGATGCAGTGACGTTTTTAGGGGGAGCCACGGGACTTTATTGCGGATATCTGGATTTTATAGCGTGGGATATTTCTCCGGTGTTAGAAGCAGCAGAAGACTTTTTCAGGAAAAGTGGATTAGACTGGGCAGCTTTTCATTCTTTCCGCCGAGACGTAAGCACAGTTAAGCTGTTCGAAAAAGAAGCTTATGATGAAAATGGCGAAGCGGCGGAAGATCCGCAGATAGACCCGCAGACAGGTTCTCTTTTAAGCCTGCAAGATATAGAAACGCTGGAATCCTTTGAGGAAGACGGAAGAGGATATTTTTATAAAATGCTGGACTATTTGATGGATTTTATTGAGAGGGGAATTTCGTCCGGCAGATTTACAGAAAAGCAAGCTCATGAAGACTTGCAGATAGCTTTATGGCATGCTTTTGCCTGCCTGAACATAGATGAGTACGAGTATTATTATCGGGGAGCGCAGTGGATGCCTGCTTCAGAAAAGAACGCTAAAGGATGCGGCAAATGGTACTACCGATATTCTGTAGCCCTGATGTATTGCGGCAAACTGGAAGAGTCCTTAAAATACGCTCGAATGGGAATTGAAGAAGAGCCGGAATATCCGTGGACATGGCTTCAAATAGCTAAGTTGGAATCTCATTTTGGCAATAAAGAGGGAGCTTTAGAGGCAGTAAAACAAGGCTTGGATTTGGTTCCGGATGATTATGAATTTATCACTTTGCAAAGAGAAATTACAGAAGGCGCTACATTGGAGCAGATGGAGTACCATTGGATAGACCCGTATTTCGATTACAATCTTCAAGAAGGACTGGACGATGAGGCTGAAGCTAAGATGCAGTCAATTTCTTGCATATTAGTCGATGCAGAGGGGCTAGCGAAATTTAAAGAGATATTCAATACGGAAGACACAGATTGGGTAAAAGATTCGCCTTATTGCAGTTTCCATTATATTGTGGGAGAGACAGAAGTGGAACTGGTATTCTGTATGAACGAGGCGGGACTTTCAAAACTGAAGAAAGAATGGCTCATTGCGCAAAAAGAATGTCTGGATGAAGGAAAATGGCTTAATATGCCGGGACCTGAAGGAGAGACAGGAGTATTAGACACAGTCTTTTTCAGACTGAACCATACTGTAAGCTTGATATACAGGGCACAGAAACAAGCGGAAAAAGAAGGCGAAGAAGATTTCGTCAGAGAAGATGAAAAGACAAGATACTTCCAGGTTTGGCTGAAAGAGGACGGAACGCCGGATGGACCTCCTCTCGAAATCGTAACGGGCGAGGATTCCAAGCTGGAACATGTTAAAGAGCCTCAGCTGTTAGCGGAGGAATTTGATTTAGAGGCTTATACCCAGGAAGAGATGGAAGCCATAGAAAATCATATCGAAACATATTTGGGACCTGTAAAAAACGTTTTCCATGAATTGGTATCTACAGATATCCATGTAGACATATGCATTGTTAAACCAGGAGCAGGGAGAGATTACTATTCTCTTGTCACCATGGGAATGGGAGCTCATCAGATGAACGTTCCGGAAGAACTTAAAGACCATCAGTTTGACAGGGCTGAGATGATTATTGCCCTGCCGTCTGATTGGAAGCTGGACGAAGAGTCTTTGCAAGATGAAAAGTGGTACTGGCCTATCAGATTATTGAAAACCCTGGCCAGATTGCCTATTTCCAACGATACATGGCTTGGATGGGGGCATACTTTGGACCATCAAAAAGCCTTCGCTGATGATACAGACTTGTGCGGCGCTTTGCTGGTATCTCCTCAACAGGTAAAAGAAGGAGGAGAAGCTTGCTATATCGGTGATGGGAAAGTCATTAATTTTTATCAGGTAATACCTCTATATCGCGATGAAATGGATTATAAACAAGCCCATAACGCAGAATCTTTGCTGAAAAAAATGGACAATGTCAGCTTCGTGGTTCATCCTAACCGTCCCAACGGACTTACGTCTGAGTCAATAGAAGACATTACCTATGATAGTTCCGTTATGGATGATGGAATGTGGCATGTGGAAAGCATATATGAGAAAAATCTTCCTGTAGATACCATAACAGCCTACAATCACATGGCTATATACCTGCGTTGGTGCATTGAGCATAATCTGATGAGTATGGAATTCCTGAATCAATATTGGAATGAAGCTATGGAAGTGAAGCTTACGCCTGATGAAGTTGATTTGAGAGTGTTCATAAGGGATAATTTGAATGGACAGCTTACTTTTGACCTTTTCGATGAAGAGGGAGAAGCATTCTCCAACTATTATTACGGATATGGTGAAGAACCCCATTTTACTTCTGATATAGATGACTATGCGCTGAAGTATTTCGGACCTGCTCGTTATCATTCCGATGAGTTTAAAGATGAGGCATATTTATTTATCCCGTTTGATGAAGAGTATTATCGGCAAATGGCCCAAATAATCCAAGACAGATGGCAGTGCTGGCAGAATTTGGACATAGGTGAGGAAACAGAGCCTTCAGAATTGGCGCAGGCCATTATGAGATATATGGATTGCGAGTGTAAATACTTTCCTCCGATGTCAGATGACGATCCCATAACTGCCGCTTTCGGATATGCTCAAAGGCTGGGAGTCAGGGAAAGCTTTGTGCCGATACTGATAAAAACAGATGAGATCCTTTGGGAAAGTCTCATGATCAATTCAGACCCTGACAACGAAGCTTCAGAAGATTATCAGTTCAACGAACAGGCAGTGGCAGAGTATCGCCGTACTGTTTTAAAAAATCCTGTTAAAGACGGGAAAGCTGTTTTAAACGGCATGACAAGACAGCGAAACATTCGCCTTGTTGAGGATGAATGGTGTGCAGACGCTGTGCAAATGACAGGCGACAGGCCAATACAACAATTTTCATCATATTGGGATCATCAGACAGGAATGACTTGCCCTCTGATTTTGGCAAAAATACCCGTAGATAAGCCTTGGGACGTTTTTGCTTATTTGCCTTTCGGCGGATGGAATGAATGTCCCGGAACAGAAGATTTGAGGGCAATTTCGAAATACTGGTATGAACAGTATGGTGCGGTCCCTGCTGTTATTACCCATGACGAGTTGGAATTCAGATTGACAATTCCGGCTCCGGCAGAAAAGGTTATAGAACTCGCCGAAGAACATTATAGCTTCTGCCCAGATACCATAGAACAGGGACCGGAGAATATTACGATCACCCAGCTGGCAGACATTCTCAGGAAAGCATATGTTTGGTATTTTTGGTGGGATTGATAACTTCACATTTCATTTAAATGTTGTAATATTTTTTAAATTTATGTCAGACGGGGCTGCCTCGAATTAATTCGGGTCAGCCCCTGTGGTTTTCATACAAACTCTACGTTGGCTTCTTGCTAATATATTAAAAATATAGGCAACATTGTTTGCTTTTTTCCCTTATTTTGTATGTCGAAAAACGTCGATGTTGGCTTTTTGCCGGCATCTCGCCTGCGCAGACATCAGTTTTTGTGATTTATGTAATCCAAAATCAGATAAACATCACAAAAAGGCCAACATCTCATTTAAATATTACGCCATTCGTCACACTTCGACACGCTTTGTTGTCTAATCGGAGGTCTTGAAGAAAAAAAGCCAACGGCACTGCTCCGCCCGAGGGGGGGCTATGATACAAAATTAGAAATTTTGTAATTTTGTCAGCAATTTTACATAAAATGGAATTTTACGGGCGTGAAAACGGCGAAAAATGTAAAAAATCATGAAAAAAAGAAAAAAGTCTGCAAAACATGTCATTTTGCAGACTTTAATATGGATGCAGGACAATTCCTATGAAAAATGTCAGAAAGCCGTAGACTTAGCCCTTGCAGAACCCTTGAAGAAGCGTATGAAGCAGGTAAAGTCAAAGCCATAGGCATGGCCAACTGTTATCCGCAGATTATAGCAGACATGGCAGATCCAAATGGACGTATCTTTTTCTGTATGCTACAATTTAGACATGAAGAGGAACATGAATAAGAAACAGAAAACCTTTGCGGCGATTTTAGTCATCATTGCGGCCGCAGGAGCATATCTCCATTTTGAAAATACTTCTCTCACGATTACCGCCCATGAGATAAGCAGTGAGAAAATTCCACAGAACTTTGACGGCTATGAAATAGTGCAGATTTCAGATCTTCACAATGTCAAGTCTTCCAAGCTTACGGGAGATTTGATAAGCCGAATCAAAGAGAATAGCCCCGACATAGCAGTCATCACAGGGGATACGATAGATTCTAGACATACAGATACGGAAGCAGCTCTTGATGTTGTGCGCCGAATTTCAGAGGTATGTCCCGTATACTACGTGGCAGGCAACCATGAGGCGAGGATAGATGAGTACGAGACTTTTGCAGAAGATTTGGCCGGCATGGGCGTACACATTTTGACCAATGGTGCAGAGCAAATAAAAATCGGGGATGAGAGTATAAACATTGTCGGCATAGACGACCCTGATTTTGCTCATGAGTTTGGCGTAGAAGACAGTGAAATTGCGGCTTCTTTTCTGGAGGGGATAGAATACGACAAAGATAATTACACCGTATTGCTTTCCCATAGACCGGAACTGATAGATGTATATTCCCAGGCCGGAGTTGACTTGGTTTTTTCCGGTCATGCCCATGGAGGACAGATCAGGCTGCCTTTTGTAGGCGGTTTGATAGCTCCTGACCAGGGCTTGCTGCCTGAATATACATCAGGCGCTTATGAAAAAGGGAACACAGTGATGGTCGTCAGCCGTGGAATCGGAAACAGCATATTCCCGCTTAGAATAAACAACAGGCCTGAGCTGGTGTCAGTGACACTTAAAAGCAGGTAGTTTTTTTAAAAAGTGATTTTATCACAGATAAAGATATAAAAACGGGGTATTGTATTATTACAAAGATATGGGAGGTAAATATAATGTCAGTTATAAATGTAAATAAAAATAATTTTAAAGAAGAGGTTATCGAAAGTAAAAAACCTGTGCTTTTGGATTTTGGGCAACATGGTGCGGACCGTGCAGGATGGTAGGTCCTATAGTAGAGGAGATAGCCCAGGACAACGCTTATGGTAGTAAAAGAAGGAAAAATCGTCAACCAGACGGTGGGAGCCAGACCTAAAGAATCCATACTTCAGATGCTTTAGGATAAAACAAAACTAAAAAGATAAATTTGACAGGAGATGCACTTATGACACAAGCCTTAAAAACACTGGAAATAAATCGGGGAATAGAAGAATTTAAAAAGACGCCGAATGCAGTATTATTCGATGTGAGACGGCCGGAAGAGTATGCGCAGGGAAGGATTGCAGGCAGCAAGAACGTACCCGTTCAGATGGCCGCCAAAATTCTGGAGCAAGTTCCTGATAAAGAAACGCCTATATTTTTATACTGTCTGAGCGGTGCCAGAAGCCGGAGAGCAGCTGCTTTTCTTCAGAGAGAAGGATATGAAAATGTAACGGATCTTGGAGGCATAAGCGGATATAAAGGCCGGCTGGAAATATAACTCCGCCGGCTAATGTTAATCAGCTTTACGCTAAGCGGCGGAGGCCTTTGCTATCGATCACTTCAACGGCGCCGCGAGTGAGCTTAACCAGGTTTTCGCTCTGGAAGTATCTGAGCATTCTGGTGACCACCTCTCTGGCTGTGCCCAGATGATTGGCAATTTTCTCGTGGGTTATCTTAAGAAGGTTGCTGTTTTCCAAAACGATTTCTTCGAGAAGGAAATCAGCGAGCCGTTTGTCGAAACTTTTCCACATGACTTGCTCAATCAGCCACATAACTTCAGAAAATCTGCTGGCCATTATTTGATTGGTATAGTTGGAGAGAGCAGCTGATTCTTCCATCAGCTCCTTATAAACATCGGAAGCTATGACCAGGATTTCTGAATCTTTTTCCGCTTCTATGGTGATGTCAAATTGAATGCTTTCTATCATGCACGACGCAGAAAACAGGCATATATCCATTTCAAAGAGACGATACAGTGTGATTTCACGACCTTCATCTGAAAGTATATATGCCCGCAATTGACCGGAGCTTATGAGAAAGAGGCCTGCACAGTCAGCTGAACCATTGTGCAATACAGTTCCTTTTTCTACTTTGCGAAAAGACGCATTTTGTGTTATTTTTTCTTGCTGCTGTCTGGTCAGCTGGTTCCAGACAGGAAAATAGCTTGATATTTCCATGAGAAAACCTTCCTTTATATACGATAAGTATAAAGACACTCTGCTTTTGTTGTCAAGCGGGTAAACAGGGACTTTCACGGATATAATAATATATTGGTATTGCAGAGGGAGGAAAATATGAGTATTTTAAATATTGATAAAAAAACTTTTGATGAAAAAATGCAGAATAAATCTACAATTTTAATTGAATTTTGGGCCCCATGGTGCGTGTATTGCAAAAGAATAGGACCTGCGTTTTCAAAGATAGCTCAGCAGTATGAAGGCAAGCTGGAAATAGGTCAAGTAAATATAGATGAAGAGCCGCAGCTGGCAGAAGAGGAAAAGGTGCAGGTTGTCCCTACTTTGATTTTTTACAAAGACGGCAAGGCGGCAGCTTCCATGGAAGCGCCGGATTCAAAGGCTAAGATAGAAGCATTTATAGGAGAGATATATGGATAAAGTTTATGATATGATAGTTGTAGGCGGAGGCCCGGGAGGCTATACAGCCGCTTTATACGGGGCCAGAGCCGGAATGAGCGTAATCGTTTTGGAAAAACTTTCTGCCGGGGGACAGATGGCTCTTACTTCTCAGATAGATAATTATCCCGGATTTGAAGAGGGGATAGATGGATTTACCTTGGGAGAAAAAATGCAAGCCGGAGCAGAGCGCTTTGGAGTAGAAACAGAGCTGGCGGAAGTCTTTTCAGTAGAACTGAAAGAAAAAATAAAAACAGTGGAAACCAGCGAAGGAACGTTTAAAGGCAAAACGGTGGTTATCGCTACGGGCGCTTCTCCAAGAGAACTGGGCGTAACAGGTGAAAAAGAGCTTATAGGCCGCGGTATTAATTACTGCGCTACCTGTGACGGAATGTTTTATAAAGGAAAAACGGTAGCTGTAATAGGCGGTGGAAACACAGCTGCGGCAGATGCTTTGCAGCTGTCTCGCATATGTGAAAAGGTTATAGTCGTTCACAGAAGAGATACTTTGAGAGCTACCAAGATTTATCACCAGCCGCTGATGGACGCTCCTAATGTGGAGTTCCGCTGGAATTGTGTTGTAGATGAGATTTTGCACGATGAAAAAGTTACGGGCCTTGTGTTAAAAGATGCGCGCGACGGCAGCAAATCTGTGATACAATGTGAGGGAGTCTTTGTCAGTGTGGGAAGAAAACCTCAAACAGAGATGCTAGAAGGTCAGTTGGACCTGGACAGCCAGGGATATATCATTGCAGATGAGTCTACGGTGACCAATATACCCGGAGTGTTTGCTGTGGGAGACGTCAGAACAAAGCCATTGAGGCAGGTAGTTACTGCCGTTTCTGACGGAGCGGTGAGCGCTCATTATGCAGAAGAATATCTGGCTGCACAGAGGCTGTAGTATAGTTAGATTTTGACAAAAGGGGATAGTTTATGCAGTACTTTATTTCTTTTCTCGAGGGAATAATTACTTTCATCTCACCATGCCTTTTGCCGATGCTGCCTATATATATTTCGTATTTCGCAGGCGGAACCGAGAGAAAGACCAAGAGAACGGTCGTATGCGCTCTCGGATTCGTACTGGGATTTACTGTAGTGTTTGTCCTTATGGGTGCGCTGGCAGGCACGGTAGGAAGTTTTTTAGTAAAATATCAAACAGCTGTGAACATCGTATCGGGCATTATAGTGATATTATTTGGACTAAGCTTTATGGGAGTGATAAAGCTTAGCATATTTAAGGGAAGCAATCGCAGTGTAGATACACAAAATTTAGGATTCTTTTCGTCGGCGCTGTTTGGAGTAATCTTCTCAATAGGATGGACTCCTTGTGTGGGCGCTTTTCTGGGCTCCGCATTGATATTAGCTTCTCAACAAGCTCACGCCATGGAAGGAATGCTCATGCTTTTTACATACTCCATTGGCCTGGGAGTGCCATTTGTGCTGAGTGCGATACTTATAGATAAGCTTAAAACTACGTTTGATTGGATTAAAAGAAATTATAAAATTATCAACTTAATATGCGGAGGATTTCTGATAATTACAGGAATCATGATGGCGACAGGCACCTTAGGACGGCTGCTCGCCTTGTTAAGTTAAATTTGATTGGTCGGAATTATCCTTTGGGAGGTTTTTATGAACAGCAAGAAAAAAATCTTAATCATAGCGGTAGTTTTTGTCTTATTGTTGGCAGGGGCATTTTTGCTGTATAACAAGCTAAGCGGAAGTGTGTCGCCTGATCAGCTGGCTGCTGAAGATGAGGCTCAGAATCAGGATGAAGAAAGCGACGGGCAGCAGGCAAAAGTTAAGGCTCCTGACTTTGTAGTCTATGATAAAGACGGGAACAAAGTAGGCTTGTCTGATTATCTCGGAAAGCCGGTGGTGTTGAATTTCTGGGCAAGTTGGTGCGGCCCATGTGCAAGCGAAATGCCGGATTTTGAAGAGGCTTATAAAGAAAGGGGAGACGAGATTCAATTCCTCATGGTGAATTTAACTGATGGTTATCAGGAAACCATGGAAAGCGCCACTGAATACATCCAAGAACAGGGATTCACTTTTCCTGTGTTTTATGACACGGAATCCAATGCTGCAAATACGTATGCGACTTATTCCATCCCTATGACGTTTTTTATAGACAGCGAAGGATATATGGTAGCGAGAGCTACGGGAGCCCTAGACAGCGCAACCCTTAAAAAAGGTTTAGACATGATAGAGTAATTTTAATAAGCAAAAGGCAGAGAACGTCATTGCGGTTTCTCTGCCTTTTGTTTCTAGGATGTTTGTTGTGTAATTAATTTTGAAATCTATCAGTATTGATAAGCTCTTATGCCTTGTACCATTATTTTCTTCAGCCAGAAAAATTTTGAAAGGCTAAGCTGCACCTTTTCCCCCGGAGCAACGCCTTTTGGAGGCAGAAGCACTTCCAGCCCGTCTTTTTCTTCTGCATAATAACCGTTTTGCTTTAACTTATCTGCTTCTTCTCTGCTGACAAACCTTGCCAGTACCTCTATAAAGGAACCCGCTCAGCTGCTGCAAAGCTTTGTGTATATCTGAATATATTTTTCATCGTCGGAGGCGGCAACCTCTCTGAGCTTTTCATCTATTATCATTTCCATAAGTCATATCCTCCTTTTTTTCTTTATAATATATTGTTTCCGAATATATTACAGTGATGATGTCACATAAAAATTTTTTTGCTGGGGTGCATTAGAAGATAAGAATTTATTCATAAGGGAAATACAAGAGGCTTTCCAACTTTCTTATGTATCAGAATTTGGAAATTATGAAAAAACAATTCTTCCTAATGAAGATATAGAGGAATCTTTTAATACGAAAGGCTCTGAAGCTTATATTGCAGAAATCGATGGGAAAAGAGTCGGAGGAACGATTATCGTTATAGATGAAGAAACTGGATTTAATTCACTTCATCTTTTGTATGTGAAGCCAGACGTACAAAACTTCAGCATCGGATTTAAAATATGGACAGGAATTGAAGAACTGCATCCGGAAACAAGAATTTGGGAGACGCATACACCATATTATGACAAAAGAAATGGTGTAAAAAATCTAAGAAAATCGATATGTGGTTTTAAAGCACTTAATTTCTTATTTAAAATGGGGCATATCTCAAAGTACTAACTTTTGAGACTGCCCCTTTTTTTGGTATCCCCGGCGGGAATCGAACCCACAACTATGCTTTAGGAGAGCACTGTTATATCCATTTAACTACGGAGACATGTTAAGTTTTGAAGTCTTCGGTTAAATGGATTTTTTGGTGCTCTCCTAAAGCTACCTTGGCTTAAAGAGCACTGTTAATACGAGCAACGCGAGTATCAAGGTTCTCGTCTTTGCCCGAAATTGCAAATTTCGTCCGGCAAAGCGAGGTTCTTATATCCATTTAACTACGGAGACATGTTAAGTGATATGCATTTAATGCTTCTCTTGCGCTAATATATATTATCATATTTCACAGAAAAATAACAGATTTTTTTATTGTTATTTTTTTAATAATGTTGTATAATAAAAAAGTATTGTTAAAAAGGTAACAAATACAAGACAAACAAGTTTTACAATGACAAGTTATAGCGACAAGTTTAAAGAAAGCAAGATGGTGTTTTAATGTACAAGATATCAGATTTAAAAGAAGAGTATAAGAAAAAACTCATTACGGCAGAACAGGCTGCCGAGATGGTGAGGCCTGGCAGCAGGCTTCATTTCGGACTGGGCTGCGGAACAATTGTGGATATTGACAAGGCTATAGCAAAACGTGCAGATGAACTTAAGGATATTACGGTTATCAGCACAGTGGCAATAAGAGAAAAGCCTTTCGAAACTTTTTTGGCAACAAAGAGTAATGAACAGGTGAGGTTTGCTTCAGCTCATTTTAGCAGTAATGACAGAATGATGTCTCAGGAAGGCAGATGTTGGTATATACCTATGATGTTCTGTGAGCTTCCTTTTTTATGGACTAACAACAATAATGATATTGATATCGCCATGTTTCAAGTCGCACCTATGGATGAGTACGGAAACTTTAACTTGGGGCCTCAAGTGGCAGATATGTGGGGAGTAATCAGAGCTGCCAAGAAAATAATCGTAGAGGTAAATCAAAATATGCCTATAGCCCACGGTTATCAGACACAACTCAACCTTTGTGCGATAGACCATGTGGTTGAAGGAAGCAACAGCCCATTGGCAGAATTGCCGCCTAAAGCGCCTTCTGAAATCGACAGAAAGATAGCCTCCCACGTGGTTAAAAAAATTAAAAGCGACAGTACGCTGCAATTGGGAATTGGCAGTTTGCCTCTTTGCATAGGTCAAATGATAGCTGATTCGGATTTGAACAATATTAAGGCTCATACAGAAATGCTCACAGATGCCTATGTGGATTTGTTCGAGGCAGGCAAGCTGACCGGAAATAAGCCTATTGATGTGGATAAAGCCGTTTATACCTTTGCAGGCGGCAGCAAAAGACTGTATGACTTCATAAATAACAATCCTATTTGCTGCAATGCGCCGGTAGATTATGTAAATTCTATAGCTACAATTTCCCAGATAAAGAACTTTGTTTCTGTCAACAGCTGTATTCAAGTGGACTTGTATGGGCAAGTATGTTCTGAATCGGCTGGATACAGACAGATAAGCGGAACGGGAGGACAGCTGGATTTTGTGCTGGGCGCCTTCCAATCCAAGGGTGGACAAAGCTTCCTCTGCACTCCGTCAACCAGAGTCAATTCTAAAGGAGAAGTAGAATCCTTGATTTCAGCGGCTCTGGCACCAGGAGCTATCGTAACGACCCCGAGAATGGCTACCAATTTCATAGTTACTGAATATGGGGCGGCTGACCTTAAAGGAAAGACCACATGGGAAAGAGCCGAACTTCTGATAGGAATAGCGCATCCTTCTTTTAGAGACGGATTGATTAAAGAAGCTGAAAAAATGGGCATATGGAAAAATTCCAGTAAAATCCTATAAACATAACAAAAGCTGTAAGACATTTGCCTTACAGCTCAGAGCGTAGACAAGCCCCAGGCAGATTGTGGGATCGTCCGGGGTTTTCTTGGTTGCCTGTATATTCTTCATGCATCGCGTAATGTATCGCGCAATGAGGTTTTTGATATCGTACATGTATTTATCAGATGATGGGTTGATATCTTTATCCAGATGGCTGGCCCTATGTTTCCGATGTTGGCTTTTTCTCAGAGTAATGAAATATTAGCCAACATTAATTTTCGCGATTTGAAGGAGGGGATTTTAGAGTAAGAAGAACAAGATCTTCTGACGCAGACAAAATTTGTTGTTTTTTATGATTTTGTCAGCGAATTTACATAAAATGGTATTTTGCAGGCGAAATATTCGGCAAAAATGTAAAAATTTATAAAAATCAGGAAAAAAGTCTGCAAAACGAGCCATTTCGCAGACTTTTTTTCAAAATTTATAAGAAAAAGTCTGCCGAGGCCGGCTTTCGACGAAATTCGATACGAGTTTAAAGCCTTTTGATGTAAAAATTTAAAAAAATTTGATTTTTTGTCAGCAAGGCTCTATGACAAGAATGATACCTCATTACGCTATACATTGCGCGATACATGAAGAATATACAGGCAACCAAGAAAACCCCGGACGATCCCACAATGAACCGCACCCCGTCAAGAGGACAGTGAAAAAATATAAATTTTTTCTGGCCAGCAGCTAAGCGCTGCTGGTCGCTTTTATGCAACGAGACAAAGCTCATGCTTCTCCATCGGTGTCAAGATGCCCAGATTGCGCTGCACTCGCTTTGTGTTGTAGTAAAGGATGTAATCCTGGATCATTTGAACCAACTCATGCTTAGTGGTAAAACGCCTGCCATAATATCGTTCTCGCTTCAGAATACCCCAGAAGCCCTCCATCGGGCCGTTATCAATGCAATGTGCCACGCGTGACATACTC
>CDZQ01026847.1_pt1 | contig 42314 bp, 39 predicted proteins | sample 554831 | NCBI WGS metagenome assembly CDZQ01 (sample SAMEA3182112, study PRJEB8094) | gut metagenome | biome: human; feature: gut; material: Stool; isolation source: human stools | place: Canada | collected 2013-05-06 | reverse complement strand
GCGAAGCCCTCCACATGGTCCTTCTCCTTCTGAAGCAGGGACTCAGGGATGAGTACGGGCAGGTAGACATTCTCATGGCCCAGCTTTTTGAACTCGCCGTCCAGAATGCGCTGGATGTTCTCCCAGATGGCGTAGCCGTAGGGCCGGTAGATGAACATGCCCTTGATAGAGGAGTAGTCGATGAGCTCCGCCTTTTTGCACACGTCAGTGTACCACTGGGCAAAATCAACCTCCATATCGGTGATCTGGCTGACCTGCTTGCTTTTGTCTTGTGCCATAGCTTCTCAATCCTTTTGCAGCAAAATCAAGATTTTGTCTGAGATTCATAGACTAACATTGTATGGTCAACGGGAGAAAAAGTCAAGGCTTATCCCTGGTTTTCAGGCAATTTCCCGTCCGTGTGGGGATACCGCCATGGGTGACAAAATAAAAATTTCGTCTGTTTTTATGAATGGGTGTTGAATTGCCAGAGTGGGACAAAGGCGAGACCGTCTCTGGCTGGTGAACAGCTCCTGCCGGCTGGGGCGGACGCATATTCCGCCGCCATCTCCACATAATGTTTCCAAGCTTTGAGAGGGGCGTGGACGGGATGTGGCAGATCGGGGTATGGGAGCGGGACGAAGGGCTGGCGGGAGCGCTGGCGGCCACAGCCCAGGCGCAGGGCTGCGTGGTACGTTGCGGACGGCATCCGGCCCAGCTGATGGGACGGGATTTTGACCTGCTGGTGGTGTCTCCCCAGGCGGCGGGGTGGGCGGGAGCTGGCGCTCTGCACTGCCGGACAGCGCTGGTGCCGGGAGGGCTGTCCGCCCTGACCCGGCTGCTTCCGGCGGATCGAATGCTCAGCTATGGCATGGGTCCGGCCAACACCATCACACTATCCAGCATCAAGGAGGGCCGGGCCTGCGTAGCCGTCCAACGGGAGTTTCCCACACTAGAAGGAGCGCCGGTGGAGCGGCAGGAGTTCGTTTTAGATTACAACGGTGCGCAGCCCGACCTGTTTTTAGCCCAAGCCGGCGCACGCCTGCTGTTAGGGATGGTCCAGCCGGAACTGGGAGATGGGCCGGGTCAGGCCTTCAGTCCCAGCTGGTAGACCCGGTTGGCGTTGTCGAAGAATACCGCATGGTGGTGCTCCTCCGGTACCAGGCGGCGGATGAACTCCACATAGTTTGCCACGTCCACCCCGGGAAAATCCGTGCCAAACAGGAAGCGGCTCCAGTCCTCCACATACTCCATCCAGCCCCGCAGCTGGTCCACATAGGCCCGCTGGCGGGCAAAATAAGCGTCCAGGGCCACCGGGCCGTCCAGCAGGCCGGACAGATCGGCGCAGACGTTGGGGTTTTTCTCCAGCACTGCTGCCGCGTCCGCCAGGAAGGGGTTGCCGAAGTGGCACATGACGAACTGCACGTCCGGCCAGTCGGCGGCCACCTCGTCTAGGGTGAGGGGATGGCTGTACTTGAGCTTGCCCGTGGACCCGGCGGTCTGCCCCATGTGGACAGCCACCGGCTTATGATAGGTCCGGGCCAGCTTGTAAACGGGCGTGTACATGGGATCGGAGATATACTGGTGATTGTAGCCGGGATAGAGCTTGACGCCCACACACTGGGGGCGGCGGAGGTTCTCCTCCACCAGCCGGGCGGCCTGGTCGGGACCCAGCTGCTCCAGCAGCACATGGCTGTCCAGGCCGATGCAGTAGCGCATGGGGGCGGGATAGCAGTGGTAGTCCGGCTCCAGGCTGCGGTTGCCCATAATCACGCCAGAGACGATATCCAGCCCGCCCCAGCAGGAGAGTAGCCGGTCGGCCTCGGGGCGGCGTGTCGTTTGGGCCTGGCCGTCCTCTTGGCTGACGGGCGGTTCGAACAGGTGGAAGTGGGCGTCGATGATTTTCATAGAGGTCCCTCCTGTGGGAGATGTGTTCAATTTATTATCATACCACAGCGGCATCGGAAATGCCAGATGAAAGGAAACCTTGAGAAACGCCGGCTGTTGTGCTATGATAACGTCACAGAATTTTAACGACTTTGGAGGTAATGGATAATGACAGAAGCAGTGAAGATTCCGGAGCGCAGCCAGATCCCGGTGGAGGAGACCTGGAACCTGGCGGACCTCTACCCCTCTGACCAGGCCTGGGAGCAGGATCTGGAGGCCACCCGGACCATGGCCCAGAAGCTGCCCGGCTACGCCGGCCGCCTGGGAGAGAGCGCCGGCACCCTGTACGAGTATGTGGAGCTGGAGCAGCGGGTGGGGGAGCATCTCACGGAGCTGGCCAACTACGCCCAGCGCAAATGTGACCAGGACACCCGGGTGGCGGAAAATCAGGCCATAGTGGGCAAGGTGATGAGCCTGTATGTGGAAATCAGCAGCGCCACCGCCTTTGAGACTCCTGAGCTGCTGAAGATTCCCCAGGAGACGCTGGAACAGTTCTACCGGGATAAGCCGGAGCTGGAGCTCTATCGCCGGTACTTCCAGATCGTCCAGGACCAGAAGGAGCACATTTTGTCTGATGCGGAGGAGAAGCTGCTGGCCGCCGCCGGGGAAATGGCCCAGGCCCCGGACGACATTTACGGCAAGCTGACCAACGCCGATCTCATCTTCCCCGACGCGGTGGACGGCCAGGGCAACGCCGTGCCCCTGAGCGACGGCTCCTTCGTCCCCACCCAGATGAGCGAGGACCGGGCGCTGCGGGAAAACGCCTTTAAAACCTATTATAAGACCTACGGCACCATCCGCAACACCGCCGCCGCGGTGCTCTCCGCCCAGGTCAAGCAGCTGCAGTTCTTCGCCACCGCCCGGAAGTACGACAGCTCCCTGGCCGCCGCCGTGGCCGGCACCCGGGTGCCCCCCCAGGTGTACCACAACCTCATCGACACGGTGAACGCCAACCTGGACAAGCTCCACCGCTATGTCCGCCTGCGCAAGAAGCTGCTGGGGGTGGACGAGCTCCACATGTACGACATCTACGCCCCCATGGTGTCCGGCGCGGACAAGGTCATCCCCTACCAGCAGGCCAAGGACACCGTCTATAAGGCCCTGGCCCCCATGGGCGACGCCTACCGCGCCATCATCAAGGAGGGCTTTGACAACCGCTGGATCGACGTGTACGAGAACGTGGGCAAGCGGTCCGGCGCCTACTCCGCCGGCGCCCTGTGTCACCCCTATGTGCTGCTCAACCACAAAGACAACCTGGACAGCATGTTCACCCTGGCCCATGAGATGGGCCACGCCGTCCACTCCTACCTGTCCAACCGCAACCAGCCCCCGGTGTACCGGGACTATGTAATCTTTGTGGCCGAGGTGGCCTCTACCTGCAACGAGGCCCTGCTCATGGAGTACCTGCTGAACCGTACCACGGACAAGAAGGAGCGGGCCTGGCTCATCAACCACTTCCTGGAGCAGTTCAAGGGCACCCTCTACCGCCAGACTATGTTCGCCGAGTTTGAGCTGCGCATGGGAGAGCTGAACGCCCAGGGCACTCCCCTCACCGCCGACCTGCTCTCCAAGGAGTACAAGGCCCTCAACGAGAAATACTACGGCCCCGACATGGTGTCCGACGAGGAAATTGCCCTGGAATGGGCTCGTATCCCCCACTTCTACTACAACTACTATGTCTACCAGTACGCCACCGGCTACTCCGCCGCTATCGCCCTGTCCCGCCACATCCTGAAGGAGGGGGAGAGCGCTGTGAAGGACTACATCCAGTTCCTGTCCGGCGGCTGCTCCAAGGATCCGGTGGACCTGCTCAAAGGCGCCGGGGTGGACATGTCCAGCCCCAAGCCCGTCCAGGATGCCCTGGATCTGTTCGGCACCCTGCTGGACGAGATGGAGAAGCTCATGGAGGAGTGAGCCCTCGAAAAAGGCAAAGCCTTTTCCGAGGGGGAGGTTGCGGCCCGCCGCAGCGCACTCATTGTCCGCCGAAAGCAGACAATTCGCACGTTTGCGGGCCGAGAAGTGTTTTCGTCCACGCACATGTCGCGGCCGAAAACAGATCACAATTTTTTCGCGCCTGCGGGCGCGAACTCTGCGAGGCTTTTTGATAGCCATACGGCCCCGCTCCAATCGGAGCGGGGCCGCCTTGTTTTAGTTGGTGAAGTTGTCAGTCCTTGACCTCCCGGATGAGGACCATGGGGGTGAGCTGGGTGCCGTTGCCGCAGGGGTTGTCCGCGATCATGGCCATCAGGTCCGCCTCGCTCTCCTGGATGGCGGCGCACTTGCCCAGCAGTTCCTGGGCCAAGTCGTTGGCGTCCACGATCATCATACGGATGCCTGTCTCCCGGTAAACCTCCTCGCACACTCCGTCAGAGTTCTCCGGAATGCGGATGCCAAACTCGCCATACACGTCAAAGCAATGGTCGTAGAAGCCGTCCAGCCCGGCCACCTCCTGCCCTACCATCTCGTAGAACACCCCCCGCTTGCCGAAGAGCTTGCCAAAGCCGGCGCAGATGGCCGCCCAGATGACGTACAGTGCCCCCCGCTGGTCGATGGCGAACTGCATCTTCCAGGGGGAGTCCACCCCGATGCCGGCAGAGGAGTGAGAGGCGAATTTAGACAGGAATTTGGCCAGCCAGGACAGCTTCATGTCCGACTTGCGCACGATGCGCTTCTGGCACAAGGAGATGATCTTCTCGCTGGAGGACAGGATGTCCCCCTCCTGGTAGAAGGGGACCACATATTTCTGGATGAGGTCCATATAGCTCTCCCCCACCTGGACGAAGTGGGTGGCGATGGCGTGGCGGGCAAAGGTGCGGTCTCCCACCTGGATGTTCACCTGTTTGCCCTCGTTGGCCTTGAATTCCGACAGCTCCATAATGATACCCTCTTTATGTCGTGTTTCTTATAGTATGACCGGCGGCGGGAGCGGTCAGACCCGCCGGGGGGAAATTTTGTGCCCTTTAGTATATCACACAGACGGGCGAAGGGCAAATAAAAATTTCCTCTTGACAAAGAGGAACACTGTGCATATACTGTGTATAGAGTATATATACGATAAAACGCAAGAGGTGTACCATGGACATCATCATCAGCAATTCCTCGGGCGTGCCTATCTACGAGCAGATCGTCCGGCAGGTGAAGGGCCTCATCCTGTCGGGGGAGCTGCCGGAGGGCGAGGCCCTGCCCTCCATGCGGCTGCTTGCCCGGGACCTGCGCATTTCCGTCATCACCACCAAGCGGGCCTATGAGGAGCTGGAGCGGGATGGATTTCTCACCACTGTCCCGGGCAAAGGCTGCTTTGTGGCTCCACAGAACCAGGAGACCCGGCGGGAGGCCGTCCTGTGCCAGATTGAGGAGCACCTATCCCAGGCTGTGGACGCCGCCCGGGCGGGGGCTGTGGGACTGGATGAGCTGACCGAAATGCTCTCCACATTGTATAAGGATGAACTATCATGACAAATAGTATTGAAATTCAAGGGCTGGTGAAGGGGTACAGCTCCTTCGCCCTGGGCCCCGTGGACCTGGCTGTGCCCGCCGGGGCCATTGTGGGGCTCATCGGGGAGAACGGGGCGGGCAAGACCACCCTGCTCAAATGCCTGCTGGGCATCGCCCGGCCTGACGAGGGGACGGTCCGGATCCTGGACCGGGACAGCCGGGACCGGAGGGCCCGGGAGGATGTGGGGGTGGTGCTGGATGAGTGCCTGTTCCACGACACTCTGCTGGCCAAAGATGTGGACAAAATTTTGTCCAAGGTGTACCGCCAGTGGGACAAGGCGCTGTTCGACGGCCTGCTCCAGCGGCTGAAGCTGCCAACCAACCGCTATCTGAAGGAGTTTTCCCGGGGAATGAAGATGAAATTGTCCCTGGCCGCCGCCCTGGCCCACCACCCCAGCGTGTTGGTGCTGGACGAGGCCACCTCGGGACTGGATCCAGTGGTGCGGGACGAGCTGCTGGATGAGCTCATGGCCTTCTCCGCCCAGGGGGAGCATTCCATTTTAATGTCCAGCCACATCACCACCGATCTGGAGAAGGCGGCGGACTACATCGCCTACCTCCACCAAGGGCAGCTGCTGTTCTTTGAGGAAAAGGACCGCCTGCTGGAGGACCACGGGCGGCTGGTGTGCACCCGGGCGGACCTGACGGGGGTGGACCCGGCCTATGTGCTGGCGGTGCGCCAGGGGGAGTACTCCACCGAGGCTCTCATCCGGGACAAGGCTGCCTTCCGCCGCAAATATCCCAGGCTGACGGTGGACCCAGTGACCCTAGACGAGATCATGGTATTCCTGGAAAGGGGGACGCGGTCATGATGGGACTGCTCATCAAGGATTTGCTGTGCCTGCGCAGGCAGGTCAAGGTCTACGTCATCGCCACAGTGGTCTACGGCGGGATGACCCTGATGGGGGTGTGGGACGTGTCCTTTTTCACCTGGTTTTTCACCCTGATCGCCGCTATGATCCCCTTGTCCCTGTTTGCCCTGGATGCTGCGGCAAAGTGGGACACATACGCCCTCACCCTCCCGGTGGGGCGGAACGGAGTGGTGGCTGCACGATACCTGTTTACTCTGCTGGTGGTGTGTGTGGGGCTGGTCCTCTCTCTGGCCATGGGCGGGCTCACCATGGCTCTGGGCCGGATGGAGGACTGGGGCGGCTTCCTGATGGCCGCCAGTGTGGCCGCCGGGGCGGGACTGCTGCTCAACGCGGTAATGCTGCCCGTGCTGTATAAAGTGGGGCCGGAAAAAGCACGGATCGCCATGCTGGCCATTATGGGCGGGTTCGTGCTGGTGGTCTTTTTGGCCATCCGGGGGATGGAACAAGTGGGCCAGCCGGGGCTGCTGGCATCCATAGCCGAGGGGATCGCCGCCCTGCCCGCCCTGGCCCTGCCGGTGGCGGGGGTGCTCATCCTGGCGGCGCTGTCCCTGCTGTCCTACGCCATTTCCTGCTCTATTTTTGAAAAACAGGAGCCATGACAGAACAGGCAGAGCGCAAGCTCTGCCTGTTCTGTTGCTGAACAAGCGCAGCCTTTGGCCTTTACGAGCGAAAAGGAAGCCGCCGTCAGGCGAAACCTGACCAGGCCACGAGGTTCGGCAGGGCCTTTTGGAATAGCTCCCGCCGCCAAAGGCATACCTTCCACCGTTGCTCTCCGGCGGGAAAACCGCTATAATAGAGGAAAACAACGAACAGGAGGGCGCCCTATGCTGACCAACCGCTATCCCCACGTGTTTTCCCCCATTCAGATCGGCCCGGTGCGGCTGAAAAACCGGCTGGGCTTCGCCCCCATGGTGTGCAACAAGTGCACCGTGGACGGCACGGTCACCGACTCCATGGTGGAGTTCGTCTACCAGCAGGCGTCCACCGGCGTGGGCTATGTCACCATCGGTGATACCCAGGTGGATGACGACCTGGGCGGGGCCTTCATGGCCACCCTGAACATCGCCCGCAAGACCAGCATCCCCGGCATGATCAAGCTCACTGAGGCGGCCGGGTTCGGGGGCACGGTGCTGTCGGTGGAGCTCAACCATTCCGGCCGGGGAGCCAAGGACGATTTGACCAACGGTCAGCCCATCGGGCCGTCCGCCGTGTGCTTCCCCCGGTGCAGCCAGAACGTCCGGCCCATGGAGCGGGCCGACCTGGAGCGGGTGAAGGGGCTGTTTGTCCACTGCGCCAAACAGTGCGTCAGGGCGGGCTTTCGGATGCTCATGGTCCACTGCGCCCACAATAACCTGTTGGGCCAGTTCCTCTCCCCCCTGTCCAATCTGCGCACCGACGAGTACGGCGGCAGCCCGGAAAACCGCCGCCGCTATCCCCTGGAGGTGCTCGCCGCAGTGCGCCAGGCGGTGGGGCCGGACGTGGCCATTGAGGTGCGGGTGTCCGCCGAGGAGATCACCCCCGGCGGCCTGCAGTTCGACGAGTCCCTGGCTTTCATGGAGCAGGCCCAGCAATACTGCGATCTCATCCACGTATCCCGGGGCATCGTCTACGACGACGCGGGCATCTACACCCTGCCCACCTACCTGCGGCCCCGGCTGCTCAACGTGGACTGGGCCCGGAAGGTGAAGGAGCGGCTGCACATCCCGGTGGCGGTGGTGGGCAACTTCTCCACCTTGGAGGAAGCGGAGCAGGTCATCGCCTCTGGAGCGGCTGACATCGTATGCGCCGCCCGGATGTACCTCACCGACCACGAGATCATTCCAAAGTCCCTGGCCGGGCGACCGGAGACGGCCCGGCCCTGCCTGCGGTGCCACCGGGGGTGCATCGACAACTCCGCCCGGGGGAAGGCCATCCACTGCGCCGTCAACCCCGCCCTGGGCTTTGAGGAGCTGGAGCGCACTCTGCCCACCCCCAAGGGGGTGCGGAAGGTACTGGTGGCCGGGGGCGGCCCGGCGGGGCTTCAGGCAGCCCTCACCCTGCGCCGGCGAGGACACCAGGTGGTTTTGTGCGAGGCCACCGGGGAGTTGGGCGGCCTGCTCATTGACGCGGCGGCCCCTGCCTGCAAGGGATACATGAAGGACTATCTGCATTGGCTGGTGTCGGCGGCGGAGGGCTGTGGAGCGGACATCCGGCTCGATACCCCGGTGACGCCGGAGCTGGTGGACCAGCTGGCCCCGGACGCGGTCATCGTGGCCACAGGGTCCCGCTATCTCCGGCCCAACATTCCCGGCATCAACGGGGGCAATGTGGCCATGCTCACCGATGTGGAGCGGGGGCGCACCGTGCCGGGCCGCAAGGTGCTGGTATGCGGGGGCGGCTCCGCCGGGCTGGAGTGCGCCCTGGGCCTGGCCATGGAGGGGCACGAGGTGGCGGTGGCCGACCAGCTGCCTCTGGACGGCTTTGCCGCCGGTATGCCCTATTTCCCCCGGCTGGACCTGCTCAAGTCCCTGGCCCAGCGGGGGGTGCGGCTGCTGCCGGAGCGCCGGGTGGAGCGGTTCATCGCCCAGGGAGCGGTGCTGTCCGGCCCGGACGGAACGATGAAAGAGGAGGCGGACACCTGTGTCATCGCCCTGGGCGTCCGGGCGGATACCACCCTGTTGGACCAGCTTCGGGAGAAGTATCCCCTGGAGGTGCTGAGCGCCGGGGACGTGGACGGCGGCGCTAACCTCTATGACGCCACCCACTCCGCCCACTTCGCGGCCCTGCGCATCCTGTGAGCTGAAAGTGCGCTGAATTCACAATTCACGACTAGATTTCCGCCTGTGCCTGTGTTATGCTGATAATAGTGAGCAGCCCCCAAGGGGCCAAATATCTCAGGAGAGGAGCTTGGTCCGTGAACGTCATATCCCTGTTAACCCCTAAGGCCCAGGTGGCCTATTTATACGACGACTTCACCGTGCGCCAGGGGCTGGAAAAGCTCCGGGCCCACGGCTATACCGCTATCCCCGTCCTGGCTCGGGACGGCAGTTATGTGGGTACGGTCAGTGAGGGCGATTTTCTTTGGAACCTGGTGGACCGACAGGACAACAGCCTGCGCAGCAAGGAAAAGCAGCCTTTGAAAAGCGTAATGCGCAAGTCCTTCAACCCTCCGGTAAGTGTGGGGGTGTCCATGGAGGAGCTGCTGGAGCGGTCCATGCGCCAGTCCTTCATCCCGGTGGTGGACGACCGGGGGGCCTTTGTGGGCATCGTCACCCGGCAGAACATCATCCGCCAGCTGACCATGCCCAAGGTGGAGCCAACCCGGGACAGCCGGGAGCGGTGGGACAGAGAGCTGGCCGGCGCCAGCGTGTGACAGCGAAAAGCCCTGGGACCGGCTTATGCCGGTCCCGGGGCCTTTTCCTTTTATTCTGTGTCTTTGAGCATCAGCTCCCGCTTTTCCCAATGGCCGAAGAAGTAGTACCCCAGGCCCATAAACACGGAGATGAAAGCTGCCAGGGAGTTGCCCCACCAGAAGCCCTCCACCCCCCAGTCCAGCGCTAAGCCGAACAGCAGGGACAGGCCGATGCGGCCGATGACCCCGTCCAGCACGGCGATCACGAGGTTGAGGGTGGTGAAGCCCACGCCGTTGATATGGCCCAGGGAGGTGGCCATCAGGCAGAAGGCCAGGTACAGCCAGAAGGCCGCCCGCATATAGGGTGTGGCCAGCGCCAGAGTGCCGGTGTCGGTGGCCTGGGTGAAGATGCCGATGATCTGCTCCGGAAAGAGGAAGGACACCGTGCCCACCACTGCGAAAAAGAGGATGCACACCAGGTTGCTCACGGCGTTGACCTTTTTCACCCGGTCGATGCGCCCGGCGGCAAAGTTCTGGGCCACCATGCTGCCCACGGCGGTCTGCATGGAGGAGGTGACCACACTGACCAGGGAGTTGAGCTTGGCCCCGATGCCAGTGACGTTGGAGGCGGCTACGCCGAAGGTGTTGACGAAAGAGTTGACCACCATCATGGAAATGGTGATGGAGGCGCTCATGATGACCAGGGGCGTACCCAGCTTCAAAATGACCTTCAGGGTGGGGCCATGAATGCGGAAGGAGGACAGCCGGAAGTCAAAGCCCAGATCCTCCCGGCGGCGGTAGACGCAGTACAGAGCGTAGAAGGAGCCCACCGCCTGGGCGATGATGGTGGCCCAGGCCGCCCCCGCCGCCCCCCAGCCCAGCCCAGCCACGAACCACATGTCCAGGATCATGTTGGACAGGGCGGAGGCCAGCAGGATGAGCATGGGGCGCTTGGAGTCTCCCACCCCCCGGAGGATGGCGCACAGAGTTCCGCTGGCGGCCATAAAAGGGGCCCCGAGACAGCAGATGAGCAGGTAGGACACAGCCGAGGCCCGGGCCTCCGGCGGAATATGCAACAGGTCCATCCACCAGTTGGTGCCCACTGCGCCGATGGCGGCGATGACCGTGGAGGACAGCACGCAGAAGGACAGCAGTGTGCCAATGGTGGTGCTCAGCCGGCGGAAGTCCTTGGCTCCCACCTGCTGGGAGATGAGCACCTGGCCGCCGTTGCCCAGGCCGATGCCCACCGCGTGGATGAGAAATACGATCTGCCCGGAATTGGCCACGGCGGAGATGGCGGCCTCGCTGGCGAAATTGCCCACCGCCCACAGATCCACCAGGGTGTACAGGGACTGGAGCAGGTTGGCGCCCATGATAGGCAGGGCGAATAGCAGCAGCTGGCGGACCAGTGGCCCCTGGGTCAGGTCGCGGATTGTACTGGACTTAGCGTGTTCTTCCATAAAAAATCTCCCGTATCATCGTAAGGTAATGTGATACCATGATACGGGAAATTTTAGAAAAATGCAAATTTTTTTTAACGTTTGGTCCCTCACTCCCGCCGGAAGGCATGAATCCGGAAGCAGGCGGACACCTCCAGGGCGTCCAGCGCCTCCAGCCGAGCGACTCCCTCCCGGGGGGTTTTCCAGGCGTAGGGAGTCATACGGAACAGGTCCAGGGCCGACTTCCGGTCTAAGGTAAAATGGCAGTTCACTGGGGTGACGCCCAGAGGCGTGAAGCCGTCGTAGGGGATGTCCTGCTCCAAGTTTTCATAGGGACGGTCATAGAGCACCCGTTTGAGCTCGATCAAATGCCGAGGACCGGGAACCACATAGAGGAACGTTCCCCCGGGGCGCAGCACCCGACGGTATTCGTCCAGGGCCAGGGGGGCGAAGCAGTCCACCAGCAGGTCCACCGATGCCCCAGCCACTGGCAGGTGGTAGACTGAGGCCACGGCAAATTCTCCCGCCGGTACCCGGCGGGCCGCTTTTTTCAGGGCGCTCTTGGACAGGTCCACTCCCGCCAGCTGAAAGGAACGGCCAGCGTTATGAAAGACAGAGAAAAGGTTTTCGGTATAGTATCCCTCCCCGCAGCCGGCGTCCAGAATGGTGTAGCTTGGGCCGGCATGGGTCAGGGCCAGATCGCACAGCGCCTGCCGCAAAGGGGAGTACCAACCGCCATCCAGAAAGCGGGTGCGGGCGGCAGTCATCTCCCGGTCATCCCCCGGGTCCGCAGAGTGCTTTTTATTGGCGGGCAGCAGGTGGACATATCCCGACCGGGCCACGTCATAGCTGTGGCCGCCGGGACAGCGGTAGATATTCCCTTCCCGTGCCAGCGGGGCGGCACAGATGGGGCAGAAGAACAGACTCATGGGCTCTCTCCTTTTTCAAAGACTGCGTTCCCAAATGGGCCAAGGGCCCCGTCTCCCGTACGGGAGGCGGGGCTGGCATCAGCGCTGGAACATGATCTTTTCGCTGTTGAACATCCGGGTCAAACCCCACACGCCGATGGCAGTGTATACCAGATTGGAGGCTACGGCGATGAGCAGATAGGTCCAATTCAGCTCCAGGGCGAAGATGCCCACCATGACCTGGACGCTGTTGTAGAAGGGGATGAAGTAGGCCCACAGCTGGGCACTGGCTCCGCCGCCGAACATGGCGGTGACCCCCACCACCATGGACAGGATCATCAGGGGAGTGACATAGGTTTGGGCTTCTTTGATGGTCTTGGCAAAGGCGGAGATGAGGGAGATGCAGGCCACGATGAACAGCACCGTGGACAAGATGATGAGGCACAGCGCCAGGTAGTGGACTGGAGTATAGGCGGCACCCACATTGCCCTCCATCTGCATGAGGGTAGGCATGGACAGCAGGGTACCCACGGTGCTGGAAAGGCCGGAGAGCAGGGCGATGATGGACAAGGCGCAGATTTTGCCCAGGGCCAGGTCCCGCCGCCTCAGGGGAGTAATGAGCAAGGTGGCGATGGTGCCCCGCTCCTTCTCACCGGCGATGGATTCCGGGGCAGTGGACATGCAGCCGGAGAACAGGAAGATCATCAGCAGCATAGGCATCATGGAAGACAGGAAGGTGCCGGCGGTGTCCGCGTCAGTGGCCAGGTCATAGGAGCCTGATCCAGAGTTGATGTCGAACTTGTTGGATAGAGAGGATTCGTACCCATCCAGCAGGGCGTACAACATTTCATAGGCGGCGGAGGAATCCACACTGGCGGAATTGTAGTACAGCTCCACCGCCGGGGCGGGTGCGCCGGAGGATACCTCATAGGCGGCCACATGGTTGTCAAAGCCCTCGGGGAACACCGCCAGAAGGTCCAGCTCCTGCTCCTGGATGAGAGCCTTGGACTGGTCCGTGCCTTCGGCGGCCTGAATATCCAACCCTGCCTGGCCAGCCAAGGCGGCCACAGAGTCCGGCAGATTTATGGCCTGGATGGTGGGTACGAAGTCCTCATCCACGGAGAACTGGTCGGACAGGGCGGAGCCCATAAAGGTGTACACGGCGAAGATGAGAATGCCGGGCAGCAGGATGGTGCCTAGGGCGGTGCGCTTGTCGCCGAAGAAGCGGGCCAGCTCCTTGCGGAAAATGGTGAGCATCCCGTTTTTCATGCCCCCTCCCCCTTTCGCTCTACATACAGTTCGAAGAAGCGGTCCTCCAGGCTCTGGCCGCGGCATACTTCGTCCAGGGTGCCGCACAGGGCCATGGTGCCGTCAATGATGACCCCCACCCGGTCGCACAGCTTTTCCACCAGGGAGAAGATGTGGGTGGACACCAGTACAGTCTTGCCCTGAGTGCGCAGCTCCTGGAGGAAGTCGGTGACCACCTTAGCGGTGATGACATCCAGGCCGTTGGTGGGCTCGTCAAAAATGATGATGTCAGGGTCGTGGACGATGGAGATGACGAGGGACACTTTCTGTTTCATGCCGGTGGACAGGTCGGCGACCTTCACCTCGGCGAATTGGTCGATGCCGAAACGGGTGAACAAGGCCTGCTTGCGCTGCTTCCGCATCTGGTCGGGGACTTGATGCAAGTCGGAGAAGAAGTCATAAAGATAGTTGGGGGTGAAAAAGTCCTCCAGCTTCAGCTCACTGGTGAGAAAGCCGATCCGCTCCCGCACCCGCTCCGGCTCAGTGACGATGCTGGCCCCGTCCACCAGGGCATCCCCGGCGTCGGGCTTGATCAAGGTGGCCAGCAGACGCAGAGTGGTGGTTTTGCCCGCTCCATTGGGGCCCAGCAGGCCGAAAATCTCCCCCCGGCGGGCGGAAAAGGAAAGGTCATCCACCGCTACCTTGACCTTTTCCTTCGTTCGCTCGATCTTTTGCTGTTTGGCGGACAGCCGGAAGGTCTTTCGCAGGCCCCGCACCTGTAAGATCTCGTTCATATCGCTTGCTCCTTTTGCTCAAAGAATGTTTGTGCCGGATGCGGACAATTTGATAGACCAGTAGCTGTACACGCATTGGTTGACAGCCCAGATGAGGCACACCGCCAGGATGGGAAGCAGCCCCGTGCCTAGAAATAAGGCGGACAGGGTGAACACCAGCCACAGGCCGGCGCACGCCTTGGTGGAGGCGGAGTAGGCCTTATAGGCGCACTGGCCGGCCATCAGCTTTTCCGCCTCATCGCAGCTTTCAAACCACTTCTTCTGGAAGTGTATGTCATAGACAGAGCCCTTCTTCTCCGGGGCCATGCGCTTGCTCAGGTCCACGATGCGCTGCTGGATGAGAATGGCTTCTGCCATCGTAACGATGAAGAAGGCAGGTACACCCACCAGGCTGAACACATGAGGCGTATCCCCGTCCAAGATAGGGCCGGCATAGGCGGCCCCCAGGAGGAACATCCCGCCCAAGGTGAAGATAGCGGACACCAGAAGCAGGATGGACAGGTCGTGGTCGGCCTGCTCGGACACGGTCTCGTCCTCCCCGTCCCACCCGGCCAAGCGGCGCTTGGCCCGGAGGTACATGGGGATGCATACCAGGGGCTGGCCAACGGCACAGGCGGCCAGCAGCCAGGGAGCGATGGACAGGGAGAAATACTCCCCCGCCTGCTTCAGTCCATCGGCAATCCCGTCCAGGCCGAAAAAGGCGGCGCAGTATCCGAAGACACCCCCTACCAGGGCGGCGCAAAACAGAGTCAGCAGAAATTTGGGCAGGGCCTTTCGGTTAGCCTGCCGGATCTCGTCGTTGGGGTTGGTCATACAGTCCCATCCTCCTCCAGGATAAAGATGTCTTCCACTTTGACATTGCAGATCTTTGCCAGCTTGAGGGCCAAGGCTACCGACGGGGAGTAGTCCCCCCGCTCGATCAGACTGATGGTCTGGCGGGAAACCCCCGCCAGCCGCCCCAACTCCTGCTGGTTGACGTTCAGGGCGGCGCGGTATTCCTTCAGACGATTTTTCAGCGGCATCTTCTCATCCCTTCCCCTCCCGCTCATTTTCACCCCGGCCTTGCTTTCCCAAGGACCGAAAGATGAGAAACATGGCGATCATGGCCAACCAGACGGCAGCGGGCATGTGGCTCCCTCCCGTTGACAGCTTTGTTTGTCGTTTTGACAATTATCATTGTCAAGATGCAATATATCATTGTCAAACTCAGTTGTCAAGAGGGAATGGAAAAAAAGTCGTCTTTATGGTATACTATATTAAAACGGAAGGAAAGGCAGGTGGTCCTAAATGAGCGGAACGGACCGTCAAAAGGTAGTGCTGGGGCTGTCCGGCGGGGTGGACTCGTCGGTGGCGGCCCTGCGGCTGCGGGAGCAGGGATATGAGGTCCACGCCCTCTATTTGGACATCGGCCTGGGGGGAGCGGAGGCGGCCCGAGAGACGGCGGAGGAGTTGGGCCTGCCCTTCTACGTCCGGGATATCTCCCAACAGCTGGAGGAGCAGGTGTGTCGCCCTTTTTACGCCGACTATCTGGCCGGGCGCACCCCCCTGCCCTGCGCCCAGTGCAACCGGACAGTGAAGTTTCCCGCCCTGATGGCCCTGGCCGATGAGCTGGGAGCCGCCTATGTGGCCACCGGGCATTATGCCCGGGTAAGCCAGGGGGCGGACGGCGGGCCGCTGCTGCTTCGAGGCAGGCCAGCCAACGACCAGAGCTATATGCTGGCCCGCCTGCCCCGGGATATGCTGGGGCGGGTGCGCTTTCCTTTGGGGGATGTGGAAAAAATGCGCACCCGGGCTCAGGCGGAGGCGAGCGATCTGTCCGCTGCCCGGCGGCCCGACTCCATGGAGATCTGTTTCATTCCGGACAACGATTACGCCGCCTGGCTGGACCGGCGGGGAGGAACCCCGCCGCCGGGAAAGTTCGTAGACCTGGAGGGCCGGGTGCTGGGGGAGCACAAGGGTATCCACCACTATACCCTGGGTCAGCGCCGGGGACTAGGTATCTCATCCACCGGACGGCTGTTCGTGGCGGCCATTCGGCCAGAAACCAATGAGGTGGTTCTCTCCCACGGGGAGGGGCTTTACGCCAGTGTGGTGGAGTGTACCCGGCTCAACTGGCTGGGGGACACCCCGTTAGACGGTCCCCGGACGGTTTCCGTCCGGCTGCGCCACTCCAAGCGGGAGGATGCGGCCCGGGTATTCCCCCTGGGGGACGGCCAAGTGGAGCTGCACATGGAGCGCCCCGCCCGGGCCCCCACGCCAGGGCAGCTGGCAGTGTTCTATGACGGGGACATGGTGCTGGGAAGCGCCTGGATCCAATCGTCCCAGCCTTGATTGAGAAAGGGCGAAGGGGGGACGGGGCGCCAAAGCGACGGATAAGCGCCGGGGGCGGCCATTAGGCCGCCCCCGGCGCTTGTATTCTCTGAGGGAAGAGGCGGCAGACCTGCCCAGGGGGTGAGCGGGCGGGAGGACGGGCCGGCGAGTGTCCGGACAGATTTTTACGATTCTTTACCGGAAGGCCACATTGAGCGGGCTTTTTTTACCAGTTGTTGGTGGAAGCGGCGGGGGATTTCCTATACCATAGGGACAGCCCTGATGTGACAGGAGCCCTGATTAAGAGCATGAGAAAGGAAGATCTTCAACATGAAGCGCAAAAATCTGTTTGCCGGTCTGCTGGCAGGCGCCAGCATCTTCGGCCTGCTGGCAGGCTGCTCCAGCCAAGGTGCTGTCCAGAGCCCCGCTGGGGCCGGAATCGCCCCCTCGGTGGAGAACTTGAGCGTTCAGACAGCCCAGAATGAAGCCGTTGCCCCCAAGTATGTGTTCCTGTTTATTGGCGACGGCATGAGCTATCCTCAGATCCAGTCCACCGCTGACTACCTGGGTGCCCTGGATGACGAGGACTACTGGCAGGCCCAGCCCAGCCTGGACGACAACCAAGGCGCCATTCTGGACGGCCCCAGCTACCTCAACTTCATGAATTTTGAGGCCGCCGGCTCCGCTGTTACCTACGACTCCAACTCCTTCGCCCCCGACTCCGCCTCCACCGCCACTTCCATCGCCACTGGATACAAGACCTACTCCGGATCCATCAACGTGGACGAGACGGGCACCATCGAGTATGAGACTATCGCCGAGAAGCTCCACAGCCAGAAGGGCTACTCCGTGGGCGTGATCACCTCTGTCAACCTCAACCACGCTACTCCCGCCGCCTTCTACGCCCACCAGGCCAGCCGATCCAGCTACTACGAAATCGGCCTGGAGCTGATCGACTCCGGCTTTGAGTACTTCGCCGGCGGCGGCCTGCTCTCCCCCACGGGCAAGGAGGGGGACCAGGAGGACCTGTACGCGTTGGCGGCCAAGGCGGGCTATACCGTGGCCAAGACCCACGCCGAGGCCGAGAAGGTGAACGCCAACACGGCCAAGACCATCCTCATCGACGAGGACCTGGCGGACTCCGACGCCATGGCTTATGAGATTGACCGCACCGAGGACATGTGGTCTCTGGCCGACTATGTGGCCAAGGGCATCGAGGTCCTCTCCGACGACGAGGACGGATTCTTCATGATGTGCGAGGGCGGTAAGATCGACTGGGCCTGCCACGCGAACGACGCCGCCTCCACCATCCACGACACCCAGGCCCTGGCCGACGCCGTCCAGGTAGCCATTGACTTCGCCGCTGAACACCCTCAGGAAACCTTGATCGTGGTCACCGGCGACCACGAGACCGGCGGCCTGACCATCGGCTTTGCCGGCACTGACTACGACACCTATCTGGACCTGCTGGAGAGCCAGAAGATCTCCTTCGCCAAGTATGACAGCGACTATGTGGCCGCCTACAAGGAGAACAAGACTTCCTTCGAGGACGTGCTGGCCGACATCGAGGAGCTGTTCGGCCTGAAGGTGGAGGGCGAAGAGGGCGACAAGCTGGTGCTCACCTCCTACGAGCTGGAGCAGCTGCGCACCGCCTATGAGAAGAGCATCAACGGCACCTCCGCCAGCCCCTACTCCCAGGAGGAATACGTGCTCTACGGCACCTACGAGCCTCTGTCCGTCACCATCACTCACATCATCAACAACAAGTCCGGCATCTCCTTCACCTCCTACAGCCACACCGGCCTGCCCGTGGCGGTGCTGGCCCACGGTGTCAACGCTGAGGTATTCAACGGCTACTACGATAACACTGAGATCTATGACAAACTGGCCGATATGCTGAACGTGGCCTAAAGACAGACGCGCCGGGAGCAAATTGCCCCCCGGAAAGGCCAGCCGCCCCGGCCCTGAGGACCGGGGCGGCTGCCGTGCGGGCGTTTCTAAGAGTGTGCCCTGCCACCGGACATCGGCTGCGGCCAGGGATCAGAGTCGGTCCGGGATCTGCGGGGGCTGGCGGCTAGAAGGCCCGCCGCAGAGAGAAACAGAAGAAACCCAACAATAAAGGAGTACAGTCCCACATGAAAGGATTTTTGAGCCGTGAGGTGGTGGGCCGGAACGCGCCGGTCCTGGTTTGCCTCGCGATGATCTTGATTCTATTGGCCCTGCCTACGGGCTTTGAGGGAGCTTTGAACTATCAGGAGGCGGAGCGGTGCTCCGCCCTGGTGCTGTCCACCGATGACAGCGCCATTGTTGATACCGGCCTAGTCCGCTCTGGGGAACAGCTGTGTGAGCTGGAAATCCTGGATGGAAGGTTCAAGGGGCGGACCGTCACTGGAGTGAATATGCTTAACGGCTCTTTGGAACAGGATAAGATCTTCTCCCCAGGGGACAGGGCCCTAGTGGTGGTCAGCCACGACGGAGACACCATCACAAATGTGACCATGTCCGACCACTACCGGCTGGGCTGGGAAATGGTGTTGGCGGCGGCCTTTGCTCTGTTTCTTATTCTGTTTGCCGGGCGCACCGGGGTCCGGGCCATTGCCTCCTTTGTGCTGACTGTGCTGGTTTTGTGGAAGCTGTTAGTGCCCCTATACCTTAAGGGGTTTAACCCCGTCTGGGTAGGGCTGGCTCTGACTCTGGTTTTGACCGTGATGATCATTGCCCTGGTGTACGGGTTTGACCGGCGATGCCTGGCGGCAGTGTCCGGCTCCTTTCTGGGTATCCTGGTTACCTGTGTGCTGGGGGTGGTGTTTACCGACCTGTTCCAGATCCATGGGGCGGTGATGAGCTACTCCGAAAGCCTGCTCTATTCCGGATATCAACACTTGGACCTGACGAAGATCTATATGGCCTCCATCTTTCTGGGGGCCTCGGGGGCCGTAATGGACCTGAGCGTGGATATTACCTCCGCCATCCATGAGGTGGTGGAAAAGCGCCCCGACCTCAGCTGGCGGGAGGCCGTCCGCTCCGGCCTGAACGTGGGCCGGGCGGCAATGGGGACGATGACCACCACTCTGCTGTTCGCCTACTCCGGGGGATACATCGCCCTGCTCATGGTCTTTATGGCCCAGGGCACCCCGTTGGATAACCTGCTCAACTATAAGTACGTGGCCGCTGAGATCATTCATACGGTCATCGGATCCTTTGGCCTGGTGACGGTGGCCCCGTTCACTGCCCTCACCGCCGGATGGCTGCTCACCCGGTGGCAGCGGCTGGCGGCGGGGGACACGGCTCAGCCCCAAGAGGCGGTCCAGAGCGAGTAAAACTGACGGTGGGAAGCTGGAATGGAGGCGCTTGGGTGAGTCCGTCCAAGTTTGATTTTGCGGCGGTAATGCACCGCGGAAGATGAAAAAAGGACCCGGCGCTGCGCCGGGTCCTTTCGTTTATTATTGGGAGTACTTACCGGTGTTTGCCCATGAAGAACAGGGCCACGCAGCCCGGGCCGGTGTGGGCGCCGATGACAGGGCCGATGCTGTTGATGACAATCTCCTTCACGCCATAGCGCCGCTTGACCTCATCAGCCACAAACTGAGCGTCCTCCAGGCAGGCGGAGTGGCTGATATACATGGTCTGGGAGGCAGGATCCTCCGCCAGCTCCCCCACCTTATCGGCTAAGGCGGTGAGAGAGGCTTTCCTGCCCCGAGCCTTGCCCACATTGATAAGGTGGCCCGCGTCATCCACATGCATGACAGGCTTGATCTGGAGCATCGTGCCCACCACGGCGGTGGCGGCAGACACCCGGCCGCCTTTTTTCAAGAAAAACAGATCGTTGACAGTGAACCAGTGGCACTGGCGGAGTTTGTTGTCCTCCACCCAGTCCCGAACCTCTTCCATGCTCTTTCCCTGCTGACGCAGCTGGGCGGCCTGGGCCACCAGCATCCCCTGGCCCAAAGAGGCGCAAAGGGTGTCTACCACAAATACCTTCCGGTCCGGGTATTGGGCGCCCAACTCAGTGGCCGCGATCTGGAAGGAGTTGCAGGTAGTGGAAAGTCCCGAGGAAAAGGCCAGCACCAGCAAATCCTTGCCCTGCTTCAAAATGGGTTCCAGCACATCGGTGGCCTGCCCCACATTGACGGCGTTGGTGGTGGCCATTTGGCCCTGCTTCTGACGGCCGTAAAAGTCCTCAGGGCTCATCTCCCGGTTGTCCGGATAGTTCCAATATGTCTTATCGCCCATGATGAAAGCCAGAGGGACCACATGGAGCTCCAGCTTTTGGACTAGGTCGTTGGGCAGATCGCAGGAAGAGTCAGTGACGATAACAAAATCATTCATGGTGTATCCCTCCAAAATATAACATGGCACGAAGCGCGCGCCAAAATTTACTTTTTTCGGCCTTTGTCCAGCAGGTCGCCATGACCTTCCCGCTGGGCCATAATAGCTAGGACCCGCCGGCAGGCAAGTCCGTCTACATAGCTGCGCAGAGCCAGGGCCAGCACCAGCTTGGGCAGGTCATGGTCTGAGGTAGTCTCATCCAGGCGCGCGGCGGTTTCATTCAGAGCCTCATCCAGAGTCTGCCAGAAGAAGTCGTACAACCGCTTACTATTCCGTCCCTCTTGGCCGATGGCGATGAGGGTACGCATCTCCCGGACGCTAAGCACCTGCTTCATGGCGGAGATAGCCGTGAGATAGGCCAGGTGTTCCTGGTCATATTTTTTTCCATTGGCCCGGGCTAGCAACCCGTCCTTAATATAGTTGTTAATCATGGCCGGGGTGAGGCTGTCGCCCTCCCCAAAGGAGATCAGCTGCCGGGCCAGATAGCTCACCACCTGATCCATATACAGTGGGATATCGGGCAGACTTTCCCAGCGGTCCGGCCGCTCCTGGGCCAGGCGGCCCTTGAGTTCAGCCAGCTCCGCGGCGGGCGATGGCGCCCGGTCAGATCCGCCGGGACCCTGCCGGCCTTCTGTAAGTTCGGTCAATTCCTCCATAGACGGACGTTCCTCCTGAAATCTTATATTCAAAATTATATCATATGATTTCTGTTCCGTAAACCCTGAATTGAAAAAAGATGGGGCATGGTCAGGTTTCCGGACAAAAAGACCGGCGCGCCCGTTGGGCGCGCCGGAAACAGGTGAAATGTTTGGCACGGGGTTTCCACACCAGACGGCGGATCCCTTGGGGGGTGCGGTTCACAGCGTGACTAAGGAAGAAAACGCTCTTTGTGGGGAACGATTTGCTCCTTCTGTAACGATTAGGGAAGCAGGGAGACCACCCGGTCGGTCAGCTCATTCACCAGGGAGGCCATCTCGGCGGTGACTACGCCGCCGGGAGCGGAGGCCAGCTCGGGGGACAGAGGCAGGGCGAAGTCCACGCACTTGGCCCCCAGGTCCAGCCGGGAGGCCAGGTGGGCGCCGCCGTCCAGGGACTTGTTCTCCACATAGGCCACCGGCGCGGACAGGAACATCCGGGTCATGGCCACGCACCGTTGCAGGGGGACTACCGCCAGCTCGGACGGCTCTCCCACGATGATGGTGCCGTCCACCGGGAAGGCGGTATACAGGTTGATGGGCACGTCCCCGGCGCCGGAGGGCATGTCGATGAGAAATACGTCGTTGTCCTCGCCCCAGTTACCGCTAGTGTAGAGATAGTTGACCACATTGAAGATATCTCCGCCGGGCCAGAGCACTGGCTCGGACAGGGCATCGGCGATCAGGTTGTAGCTCAAAAGCTTAATGTGGTCGTCGACCTGGACGGGGTTGACCTTGTCTTTGTCGCTGGTCACCGGGCCGGAGGCCCCCAGCAGCTGGGCCATGGAGGCCCCGGCCAGATCTGCGTCCAGCACCGCCACCTTCAGCCCCCGGGAGGCCAGATTGCGGGCCAGCAGGGCGGTGACGGTGGATTTGCCGGTGCCTCCCTTGCCAGAGGCCACCGCCAACAGCAGCTTGGCGAAGGTGGGGTAGGCGTTGGAATTGCAGTCGCTCTCGCAGGAGCCGCAGTCCCCGTGGCACCCCCCCTCCCAGATATCCTCAATTTGCTGGTTCAGCTCGTCGTACATATCCGGGGTGATCTTGTCAAAGTTGTTTGGATCGAGAAAATCATCAGGCTTCATGGCTTTGGCAGCCTCCTTCTCTGTTTTGTTCGCACTGACAGCCCTTTCCCCAGCAGTTCACTGGGCGCACAGGTCCAGAATGATGTGGGCGAACATCTTGGCGGACACCATCAAGTCAGACACGCGGATCCGCTCATCCGCACCGTGGGGATGGGCGTCGAAACCGGGCAGGGTGCAGCCAAAAGCCACCCCGCCGGGGATATCGTGCACATAGGTGCCGCCGCCGGTGGACAGGCACTCCCCCTCCAGGCCGGTATACTGCTCGTAGCGGTGGAGCAGAGTCTGGACAAAGGGGCTGTCCGACGGAGTGTGATGTGGCTTGTCCTGTTCGCCGGAGAAGGTAAAGCCCTGAGCTTCAAAGGCGGCACGGGCCACATTCAGGCAGTTTTCCTCCGTGGCACACAGGGGCACCCGGCTGTCGAAGCGGCCCTCCAGCCCGGTGTCCGTTACCTCCAGCAACGAGAAGGCCACAGTGAGCTTGCCCGCCACCGGCTCCTCCTGGGCGATGCCCAAGGCTTTTCCGTGGCAGTCTCCATGGGGCAACAGGTCGTTCAGCTGCGCCAGAGCCTGCTTGCAGGGGCCGTCCGCCAGGGGCAGGGCGCACAGCAGGGCCACCAAGCCGGTGATGGCGTTGTTGCCCCCCTCGGGCCAGGCGGCGTGAGAGCCGGTGCCCTTAGCGTGGATGACGGTCAGACCGTTTTCCACAGAGTAGCTGAACTGGATGCCAGTGCGCACCATGATATCCCGGGCAAAAGATACCATATCCGCAGGGGCGATGCCCTCCACCGCGGCGGAGGCATCCCCCGGCAGCACGTTGATGCGGAAGCCTCCGTGAAGCCAGCGCAGCCGGGGCAGCTGTTCCTGCACGGGCCAGGACTTGGAAAACGTAGGCTTGAAGCCGCCCTTTTCCGTATTAATCACCGGGAAGCCGGCATCCGGGGAAAAGGTGGCCGGGGCATAGGGGTTGCGGGCAAAGTACCAAGCGATGTCGCCGGAGCCGGACTCCTCATTGGTGCCCATGATCATACGGCAGTTGGCTTTGAGGGGAACACCCAGGTCTTTCACCGCCTTCATGGCCAGCAGGGAGGCGATCACAGGACCCTTATCGTCCTCGACGCCCCGGCCGAAGAGCATACCATCCACCAGCTTAGGGGAGTAAGGCTGGGTGACAGTCCAGCCCTCGCCAGGGGCGACCACGTCCAGGTGGCCCAGGATGTGGAGCGCGTCGGGCTTGTCATTGAGGTCGGCGGTGCCCACATAACCCTCGTGGTTGTGGGTAATAAGCCCCCATTCCCCGGCCAGTCTCAGCGCCTCATCCAAAGCAGCGGCGGGGCCGGGGCCGAAGGGGGCGCCGGGGGCGCTTCCGCCCTCCACGCTGTCGATAGACACCAAGCGGGTAACGGCATCCACAAGCATGGCTTCCTTGTCGGCAAAATAGGCTTCAATTTGTTGCTTGTACATGGAAATTTGCTCCTTTACTCCCCCTGATCTGCGGCTTGTTCAGCCAGCTCGCTCAGGTATTTATACACGGTATATCGGGACACACCCAGGTGTTTGGCCACGTAGGGCACAGACTTGCGGAAGGAAAAGGCATTACGCTGCTCCAGCATGGCGATAATGCGCACCCGGTCCTTCTTGGTTAGCGCGTCCACCGGCTTTCCCAGGGTGCCGACGCACTGGTCGAACAGGTCGGCCAGCTGCTTGGAGTCCCCCTCCTGCCACAGGGCGGACTGCAGGTCAGACTGGGCACTCATCAGATCTACCAGAATGCGGTTGGCGAACACCAGGGAGGTGTAGTCGAAGTTGATGCCCAGCGCCAGGTTATAGTCCTCCCCGATCATGTGAAAGGTAGAGGATTTGGTCTGCCGGCCGTCCGGGGTGGTGGCGGCCAGGTTCACCTGGTCGGTGGTGGCGGCCTGCTCATCCAGCTCCAGGCCGATGCCCATGATGTCCATGGTGGAGCCTACTTCCCGGCCGGAGACATGGCCGTTGTAGATGGACAGGATGGGATGGGTGGGCACGCCCATGTCGTGGACCAGGGTTTCGCAGGAAGACCCGAACATCTCCGCGATGCCCCGGGCGGTACGGTCTAAAAACTCAAAGGCTTGGTCACGGGTCATGGCGGCTTGTCCTCCAAGGAAAATGTGGGCCGGGTCCCTCACGGCCGCGGAATGCAACAAAGCACCCTTTTATCATTGTATCATCCTGTGAAAAAATAGCAAGTGCCTATGTAAAAGAAAGTGGGCCGATGGGGGAAAAAGAGGACAAGGTCAGCTTACCACAGCGGGCGGGGGAAATTGGTCGAAAGAAGAAAAGAAAGAGGAGGCGGGCCAAAAAGAAAGCCCCGCCGGGCAGATCTGCTGCCTGACGGGGCTGTGAATAGGAATAATGAAGGCGAGAAAGTCACCGCGCCATAAAGCGGGCAAGGAACTCCCGGGTGCGGGGCTGGCTGGGACTGGTGAACACCTGCTGGGGGTCGCCCTGCTCACAGATGACCCCGTCAGCCATGAACACCACCTGGCTGGACACATCCCGGGCGAAGGCCATCTCGTGGGTGACCACCAGCATGGTCATGCCGTTTTGGGCCAGGTCCCGCATAACGGCGAGCACTTCTCCCACCATTTCCGGGTCCAGGGCGGAGGTTGGCTCGTCAAACAGGAGCACCTCCGGTTCCATGGCCAGGGCACGGGCAATGGCCACACGCTGCTGCATGCCGCCGGACAACTGCCGGGGCTTGGCGTTGACATAAGGGTCCATGCCCACTTGCTCCAAATAGCGCAGGGCGTTTTCCTCCGCCTCCGCTTTGCTCTTTTTGAGCACCTTCATCTGTCCCACCATGCAGTTTTTCAGCACGGTCATGTTGTTAAACAGGTTGAAGGACTGGAACACCATGCCCACCTTGGCCCGGTAGGCGTTGGGGTTGTTACCCGCGGCGGTGACGTCCTGGCCGTGGAAGAGAACCTGGCCGCTGGTGGGAGTCTCCAACAGGTTGACGCACCGCAGCAGGGTGGATTTGCCCGAGCCGGAGGCGCCGATGATGCTGGTCACATCCCCGGAGTGGACGGTGAAGTCAATGTCCTTGAGCACCTCGTGGTCCCCGAAGGTCTTGGACAGATGGCGGATCTCCAGAATATTTTCCTTCATCTCAGCGTCCCCCCCTGTTCTGTCCTTGCTTGGGTGCTTGGCGTAGGCGCTCCCGCTCCTCTTTTTTCAGCCGCTCCCGGTACTCCCGGTTGCGGTCCTCCGGCGCGTGGCCCTTCTTGGGGTGGCGGTAGGTGCCGGCAGCCATGGCTCTGGGGAGGGCGGCGGCCAGCTTGTAGCTGGACGGCCCCGCCAGCAGCCGCTCCACCCTGCGCAGCACGAAGGAAAAGACCAGCGTCATGGTGAGGTAACCCAGCATCTCGATGGCGGCGGACTGGAAGTACATATAGTTGTTGCCTACGATGTTGCGGTGTACGCCGAAGAACTCCACGAAACCGATGACGAACATCACGGAGGTATCCTTGATGTTGATGATGAAGTTGTTGCCCACCTGAGGCAGGATATTGCGGAAGGCTTGAGGGAGGATGACGCTGGTCATGGTCTGCACATGGGTCATGCCGATGGCCTTGGCCCCCTCGGTCTGGCCAGGGTCAATGGACAGGATGCCACCCCGTACCGTCTCGGCCATGTAGGCGCCGGTGTTGATGGACACCACGATGATGGCGGCCAGCCACAGCCCGCCGTTGCCCCGGAACATGACCTGTTCGTTGGTGAAGAAGGGCAGGCCGTAGTAGATAAACACCGCCTGGAGCACCATGGGGGTGCCCCGGAAGACCTCCACGTAGATGCGGACGACCACGCGGATCAGCTTGAGGAAAAACCGCTTGATGATGGGATCGCGCTTGGTATAGGGGATGGTGTTGAGGATGCCGCACAGCAGCCCGATCACACAGCCGATGACGGTGGCCACCACCGCTAGGGCGAGGGTATTCCCGATACCGGCAAGGTATCGGTCCCAATGGGCGGCCCAGAGCTGCGCCATATCTTGGCCTAGCTCGATAAATTTTTCCATGTCCTGCCAAAGACTCCTTCCGTCTGATTCTCCCAGCCCGCGGTCAGATCACGGGCTGGACGGCGATGGCCTGTTCCATCAGAATGTTGAACTGGTCGGGGGTGAGGGCGGAAACCACCGTGTTGATGGCGTCCCGCAGCTGGGTATTGCCCTTCTCCACGGACATGCCGATGTTCACGTTTTCCGCCCGCTCCTCCTCGCTGGCGAACTGGAAGTCGCCGTCGGTACCCTCGAAGTTGAGAATTACCAGGCGGTCGTTCTTGGCGGCGGCGGCGGTGGCGGTGGGCAGGTCGGTGCAGATGAAGTCCACGGTGCCGCTCTGTAGGTCCATGACCATGGCGGGGGCAGTTTCGGCCGGGGCCTTGATCTGGGCGTCGGGGATCTGGGGCAGGCAGGAGTCATACCAGATGGTGCCGGACTGGGCGGTGCACAGCCCGCCGGCCAGGTCGTCGATGGAGGCGGCGTCGGCGTACGGACCGTCCGCGGTGGTGACGCACACGATGGTGGCGTAGTAGTAGGGGCCAGCCATATCCACTTCAGCCATGCGTTCGGCGGTCATGGACTGTCCGGCAATGGCCACATCGATGACACCGCTCTGGAGGCCGGCGGTAAGGCCGCCCCACTCCAGGGCCATGATTTCCAGCTCCCAGCCGTAGGCCTCACAGATGCGCTTGGCCATCATTACATCATAGCCGTTGGCGTAGGAGCCGGGATTGTTGGAGATCTCCATGGCGCCGTTGGAGTCGTCCGATTGGGTCCAGTTATAGGGGGCGTAAGTACACTCCATGCCCACGGTGAGCACGCCGTCCTCCACGCCGGGGATGGCGCTGGTGTCCACACCAGTGAGGTCCTCCACAGGGGGGAGGTCAGGGCTTTGGCTGGGGGCGGAGGACTGGCTGCTGTCCGGACTGCCGCAGGCGACCAGGGTGAGGGCCATACCGGCGGCCAGCAGAGTGGAAAGGATTCGTCTTTTCATCATAAATTCTCCTTTTATACGCAATACGCTCCGGAAAAAATACCTGGCGTGTTCTGCGTTGTGTGAATGATAGCGCGGGTGAGGATAAAATGGGATTAAGAATGGCTGGGACGGCATTTAGTTTGTATAAATGCCAGGCCCCTCCGGGGAGATTGCGGGCAGCCTCCTTTGACATAAAATTTTTTTGTCTGCCCGGACAAACAAAAAGACCATGAACCGCAGATGCGATCATGGTCAACAAAGGCCCTAGAAAAGAGGGGCGTTCCCGCCACGATAGCGCTTCACACGGGGGTGTGACAGTCCGCCGGGTATTCCCCTGCGGCCCAGGCAACATGGCGCCGGACCAGCTCCATGCCCTTCGGCGGTACAGCCTTTCACCGGAGGCAGTTGTCCATGCCCTCCGGGTACTTATCAGTACCGCGCCTCTATCATTGGTTCAATTTGGAGGTATTATATGCCCGTGCCCGCTTTCTGTCAACAGGAAAGTAAAAAATTTGGGGGGTTTCCCCCAAAAAGGAGGAATTGGTCGGGAATCCCACAGCACTTTGCCTGGAGAAAGCGTGGGAAAGCCCCTCCGTTCGGCGGGGCTTTGGCCTGTTTTGCCGTAAAACGAGAAAAAATTGGAAAAGATGGTGCCGCCGAGCCATGACATTGCTTGCGGTATGGCATAACCCTTGGGCGCACTGATAAATGACAGATCTGTGATACCGGAAAAAGGCTTATTGCTCCCGCGTCCGCAGCGCAAGCCGATGTTCTGCGCGGATCACGCACCCCAGAACGAAGGATGAGAGAATGGCCAGATGTGTGTGCAGCAAAAAAGCGCGCACAGTACCCAAGTACGTCAATGGAATCAACGGCAGAACAAGGATAATCAGGCTCAATAAGCCCAGCGCCCGGGAAACCGCCCGTGCGGCGTCTTTGTCTGGCTGGGTCGGAGCCGCCAGCAGGCCCAACAAAAAGTAGGTGACAAATTGGACCAAATAGGAATACAGCGGAGAGAGAAATAGGTCATGCCGGGAACGGAGTTCCAGCCAAAACAGCAAGGCGCTGCCGCCCATCAGGACTACGATGCATAAAATCAACCTTGGGACCTTTTTCATGCTAGTTATCCCTTCCCTCTTGCTTTATTGAAAATAAGTATAACAAAAATCCCGAAAAAATTCAATCTTGGCACTCTGATTTCAGAGATTTTTCAACTGCAGAATGCCGTGTTATTTACAATTTCCTCTTTTTTCTTCCGCCCCAATGTGGTATACTGTACCAGTTAAATTGGGTCTCTGTGACCCGCTGAAAGAGGAAAGGACACAGAAGTTATGGGTCTGATCAACAAAATTTTTGGCACCCGGTCCCAGCGGGAGGTTAAGGCATTGACCCCCATCGTGGACAAGATCGAGGCGCTCTCCGACGAATACAAGGCACTGAGCGACCAGCAGCTCCGGGCCAAGACCGACGAGTTCAAGGCCCGTCTGGCCAAGGGCGAGACGCTGGACGACATTCTGCCCGAGGCCTTTGCCACCTGCCGGGAGGCGGCGGACCGGGTGCTGGGCATGCGCCCCTACCGGGTGCAGCTCATCGGCGGCATCATCCTCCATCAAGGGCGTATCGCCGAGATGAAGACCGGCGAGGGCAAGACCCTGGTGGCCACCCTGCCGGCCTACCTCAACGCCTTGGCGGGCAAAGGGGTGCACATCGTTACCGTCAACGACTATCTGGCCAAGCGCGACAGCGAGTGGATGGGCAAGGTGTACCGCTTCCTGGGCCTCACCGTAGGGCTGGTGATCCACGGAGTGGACAAAGACGGCAAGAAGGCGGCCTACGCCGCCGACATTACCTATGGCACCAACAACGAGTTCGGCTTTGACTACCTGCGGGACAACATGGCCATCTACGCCAGCGAACTGGTCCAGCGGGGCCACTCCTTCGCCATCGTGGACGAGGTGGACTCCATCCTCATCGACGAGGCCCGCACCCCCCTGATTATCTCCGGCCAGGGGGAGCAGTCCACCCAGCTCTACCAGCTGGCAGACAACTTCGTGGCCCGGCTGAAAATGCTCAAGGTGGCTTCGGTGGATGCCAAGGAGGAAGAGGCCACCGACATCGATGCGGACTACATCGTAGATGAGAAGGCCCGCACCGCCACCCTCACCGCACGGGGCATTGCGAAGGCGGAGCAGCAGTTCAACGTGGACAACCTGTCCGACCCGGAGAACACCACCCTGCTGCACCACATCAACCAGGCCATCAAGGCCCGGGGCGTCATGCGCCGGGACATCGACTATGTAGTCAAGGACGGCGAGGTTATCATCGTGGACGAGTTCACCGGCCGCCTGATGTACGGCCGGCGGTACAACGAGGGTCTGCACCAGGCCATCGAGGCCAAGGAGCACGTCACCGTGGCCCGGGAATCCAAGACCCTAGCCACCATCACCTTCCAGAACTACTTCCGGCTGTACGACAAGCTCTCCGGCATGACGGGCACCGCCATGACCGAGGAGGAGGAGTTCGGCACCATTTACTCCCTGGACATCGTGGAGATCCCCACCAACCGCCCCCTGGCCCGGGTGGACCAGCCCGATGTGGTGTACAAGACCCAGGCGGGCAAATATAAGGCCATTGTGGAGCAGATCAAGACCTGCCACGAGAAGGGCCAGCCGGTACTGGTGGGCACCGTGTCCATCGAGATCTCCGAACTGGTGAGCAAGCTGCTCACCCGAGCGGGGATTAAGCACAACGTTTTGAACGCCAAGCACCATGAGAAGGAAGCGGAGATCGTGGCCCAGGCGGGCAAGTTTGGCGCCGTCACCGTGGCCACCAATATGGCCGGACGCGGTACCGACATCATGCTGGGCGGCAACGCGGAGTATATGGCCAAGGCCGAGCTGCGCAAGGGTGGTATGAGCGACGAGCTGCTGGCTGAATGCGACGGCCACGCCGACACCGAGGACCAGGAGATCCTGGCCGCCCGGAAGGCATTTGCCGAGGCAGAGGCCAAATATAAAAAGGAGATCCAGGAGGAGGCGGACAAGGTCCGTGCCGCGGGCGGCCTCTATATCCTGGGCACCGAGCGCCACGAGTCCCGCCGCATCGACAACCAGTTGCGGGGCCGCGCCGGCCGTCAGGGCGACCCGGGTGAGAGCCGGTTCTTCCTGTCGTTGGAGGACGACATCCTCCGCCTGTTCGGCTCCGAGCGCATCCAGGGCATGATGGAGACCCTGGGCGTGGACGACGATACCCCCCTGGATCAGAAGATGCTGTCCAACGCCATTGAGTCGGCCCAGAAGCGGGTAGAGTCCCGGAACTTCCAGACCCGGAAGACCGTGCTGGAGTACGACGACGTGATGAACACCCAGCGCGAGGTCATCTACTCCCAGCGCCGGAAGGTGCTGGACGGCGAGGATCTGCACAGCGCCATTGAAAATATGCTCACTTCCACCGTGTCCAACCTGGTGTCCGGCCACACCGGCGAGCGGGATCACATGGATGAGGAATCCTTCCGGGAGGCCACCGCCCACCTGTCCGGGACGCTGTTTACCCCAGGGCAGCTGCTGGACCTCCAGCGCGAGGCACCTTCCCTGTCCACCGAGGCGCTTACCGAGAAGATGACCACTGTGCTGGAGGACAACTACGCCAAGCGGGAAGCTCAGATCAACGAGCTCATGGCACCTCTGTTCCGGGATGGCCGAGTGCCTATGCGGGAACTGGAGCGGGTCATCCTGTTGCGGGTGGTGGACGAATACTGGATGGACCACATCGACGCCATGCAGGAGCTGCGCCAGGGCATCGGGTTGCGGGCTTATGGCCAGTCCGACCCAGTGGTGGAGTATAAGCGGGAAGGCTTTGACATGTTTGAGCAGATGATCGCCGCCATCCAGGAGGAGACCCTGCGCCGGCTGTTCACCGTGCGCCTCAAGACAAACGAGGAGATTAAACGGGAGCGGGTGGCCAAGATCACCGGCGAGTCGGGGGCCGACGACGGCTCGGTCAAGCGCCAGCCGGTGAAAAAGGTGCAGAAGATCGGCCGCAATGACCCCTGCCCCTGCGGCAGCGGCTTAAAGTGGAAAAAGTGCACCTGCAAGGAGTACCATCCCGACCTTCGGTGATGGAGAACACAGCCATGGGGCAGCGAAGAAATTACTTGTTGTGGGCCTGCCTGTGTCTGTGCGGCGCGGCCTGGGCCTGGCGGGGCCTGTCCCGGAAACTGGCTGGACAGGCGGCCTGCCTGCTGGCGGCGGTGGGAACCTTGTTTGCCTGGGTTCTAGAGTGCCGTCGGGAAAGTTGACCGGAGGGAGGAACCGCTTATGAACATTTTGGAGCAGACCAAAAACGGGGTCCCTGTGCTGTATGCCGACGGCATTGAGGCGGCCGGCGGGGCCGTCCACGGCTTTTCCACCCGGAAGGGGGGCGTGTCCCAGGGGATATTCGCCTCCCTGAACCTGGGGCTGACCCGGGGGGACGACCCGGAGCATGTCCGGGAGAATTACCGGCGGTTCCTCTCCGCCGTGGGCACAATGGACAAGACCACCTTCGCTATGTGCAACCAGGTGCATGGGGACACCGTGCGGGCCATCACCACCGCCGATGTGAAGAGCGACCTCTACGGCAAGCTCCATTACGAGGCGGACGGGATGATGACCGCCATCCCCGGAGTGGCGCTGGTGGTGTTTTCCGCCGATTGCATCCCAGTGCTGCTGTACGATCCGGTGCGCCGGGTGATTGCCGCCCTGCACTCAGGCTGGCGGGGTACCGCCGCAGGCATTGTCACCCGTGCGGTGGAGCGGATGGAAGAGGTGTACGGCTGCCGGCCGGAGAACATTCTGGCCGCCATTGGGCCGGGCATTGGGCCGTGCTGCTTTGAGACCCATGAGGATGTGCCCAACGCCATGATGGCGGCGGTGGCCTCCCCCGCCCTGCCCTTTATCAAAATCAAGGAGAACGGAAAGTTCTCCGTGGACCTGAAGGGTATCAACGCCAAGCGGCTGGAGCTGGCGGGGCTGGAGCCAGACCATATCGCCGTGTGCGGCGACTGCACCGCCTGTATGGAGGACAAATACTGGAGCCACCGCCGCCAGGGGGCGGAGCGCGGCTCCATGGCGGCGGTCATCGAGCTGACATGAGCGCGAGGGGACGGCTGGCAGCGCTCATTCTGGCGCTGGCCCTGGTCCTGACGGCCTGCGGTGACACAGAACGGGCCGAAACCCAGGGCCCCGTGGATGCTTCCGCCGCGCCTGTCCCCACGGTGTCTGCGGCGCCGGAGGCGGCCCGGTTTACCCTGGGGTATGCCCCAGGCAGTTCCCTGGACCCCCTGTCGACCGCGGACCAGAGCAACCTGGATGTAGCGGCGCTGGTGTACGAGGGGCTGTACCAGCTGGACAGCGCCTTTGAGGCCCAGCCGGTGCTGGTCCAGTCATCGACGGTGAGCGCCGACGGCCTGATCTGGACGGTCACGATCCGGGGGGATGTGGTGTTTTCCAACGGGGAGCCTCTCACCGCCCAGCACGTGGCGGACAGCCTCCAGCGGGCCAAGTCCAGTCCGGCTTACGCAGCCCGGCTGGCGGGGGTGGCCTCCGTCCAGGCGGCGGAAGGGGCGGTGGTCATCACCCTAACCGCGCCCAACGGGGCCTTACCCGCGCTGCTGGATGTGCCGGTGGTGCTGGACGCGGGAGGGGAAGTCCCCTTAGGCACCGGGCCTTATGTGATCGACGGGGACGGGGAGAGCCTGTGGCTGGCGGCCAACCCAAACTGGTGGCAGGGACGCACGCCCCCTTATGATTTCATCCCACTGTTCCCCTGTGACACACCGGAGGACTGGGTGAGCGCCTTTGACGGCGGTCAGGTGACGGCGTTGACCACCGATTTCACCGCGGCCAACGCCTTGGGCTATACCGGCACCTATGAGGCTCACGATTTTGCCTCTTCTGCCATGCTGTTCGTGGGCTTCCGCACCAGCCGCGGCGTGTGCGCCAGCGCCCAGGTGCGCACGGCCATCTCCCAGGCCTTTGACCGGAGGACGCTGGTGTCCTCTCTGCTATCCGGACATGGGACGGCATCCGCCCTGCCCGTCCACCCGGCCAGTACCCAGTACAGCCAGATCGCGGCCGACGGCCTGGACTACGACCCGGACAGCGCCGCGGCCCTTCTGGATGAGGCGGGCTATGTCCCGGGGGAAGACGGCGTGCGCAGGCGGGGGAACACGGCCCTGTCCCTGCGCCTAGTGGTAAACCGGGACAGCACGATCAAGACAGCCATCGCCGGACAACTGGCCCAGGACCTGCAGGCGCTGGGCGCGGAGGTAACGGTAGAGGAGTTGGGCTGGGCGGACTACACCGCCGCTCTGGCCGCCGGGGACTTCGACCTCTATCTGGGAGAGGTGAGGCTCACCGGGGACTTTGACTGCACCACCCTGGTGTCCGGCGCGCTGAACTACGGGAGCTATGCCAGCGCAGAGGTGTCCCAGATGCTGAATGCCTGGCGCGCCGCTTCCGGACAGGCCCGGGTGACCGCAGCCCAGGCACTGTGGGAGGCGCTGGCGGACGACCTGCCCTTTGCTGTGCTGTGCTTCAAAAACCAGTCCCTGCTGGTGCGCTGGGGCATGGTTGAGAATTTGGCTCCAGTCCAGGGCAACCCCTTTGCTGGGGTGGAGAACTGGCAGACGGAAGAGAACTGAATCCGGCCGCAGGCGCGGCCGTTGCGGAGAGAAAAACGAGGGGGAAAAGGGAATGGCAATGAATTATGTCTTTCGCTGCTATGTGGAGAAAAAGCCCGGCTTCGACGTGGAGGCCCAAAAGGTGTTCCACGAGCTCCGGGACCAGCTGGGCATCCAGGGGCTGACCGGCCTGCGGCTGCTGAACCGGTATGACGCGGAGGGGCTGGACTACCCGGTGTACCTCAGCGCCAAGAACACCGTGTTCGCAGAGCCCCAAGTGGATGAGATCTATGACGAGGCCCTGCCTAAACTGGAGGGGGAGCACCACATCCTGGCGGTGGAGGCCCTGCCCGGACAGTATGACCAGCGGGCGGACTCCTGCGCCCAGTGCATCATGCTGCTGGCCGGGGTGGAGCGGCCCACGGTGAAAAACGCCCGGGTGTATGTGCTCTTCGGCCAGCTGTGCCAGGAGGACTTGGACAAGATCCGGGGCTACCTCATCAACCCGGTGGAGTGCCGGGAGGCTGTCATGGACAAGCCGGCGACTCTGGCCCAGGACTACTCAGCCCCCGCCCCGGTGGCGGTGCTAGAGGGCTTCACCGGGCTGGATGAGGACGGTCTGGCCCGGCTGCTGTCTGACTACGGCCTGGCCATGGACCTGGCGGACCTGAAGTTCCTCCAGGCCTATTTCCGGGACGAGGAACACCGGGACCCCACCATCACGGAGGTGCGGGTGGTGGACACCTATTGGTCGGATCACTGCCGCCACACCACCTTCGGCACCCACATCGATTCCGTGGAGATCCTAGATGAGGACGTGGCCAAGGCATACCAGCAGTACCTGGATGCCCGGGTGGAGGTCTATGGCGAGGAGAAGGCCGCCGCCCGGCCTCAGACCCTCATGGACATGGGCACCATCGCCGCCAAGGTACTGAAAAAGCGGGGAGTTCTGAAGCACCTGGACGAGAGCGAGGAGATCAACGCCTGCTCCGTCCACGTCACCGCCACGGTGGACGGACAAGAGCAGGACTGGCTGCTCATGTTCAAGAACGAGACCCACAACCACCCTACCGAGATCGAGCCCTTCGGCGGCGCGGCCACCTGCATCGGCGGCTGCATCCGGGACCCCCTGTCCGGCCGGGCCTATGTGTACCAGGCCATGCGGGTCACCGGCTGCGGCGACCCCCGGGCCCCCCTGGAGGATACCATCCCCGGCAAGCTGCCCCAGCGGAAGATCGCCCAGACCGCCGCGGCGGGCTATTCCTCCTACGGCAACCAGATCGGCCTGGCCACCGGCCTGGTCAGCGAGCTGTACCACCCCGGCTATGTGGCCAAGCACCTGGAGGTGGGCGCTGTGGTGGGTGCGGCTCCGGCGGAAAACGTGGTGCGGGAACGGCCCGTGCCCGGTGACAAGATCATCCTGCTGGGCGGCCGCACCGGCCGGGACGGCATCGGCGGCGCCACCGGCTCCTCCAAGAGCCACAATAAGAAATCCCTGGAGACCATGGCCAGCGAGGTCCAGAAGGGCAACGCCCCCGAGGAGCGCAAGCTCCAGCGGCTGTTCCGCGACCCCGAGGTGACCCGGCTGATCCGCCGGTGCAACGACTTCGGCGCAGGCGGCGTCAGCGTGGCCATCGGCGAGCTGGCCGACGGGCTGGACATCGACCTGGACGCGGTGCGCAAAAAGTACGACGGTCTGGACGGCACGGAGCTTGCCATCTCCGAGAGCCAGGAGCGCATGGCTGTGGTGGTGGCCGACGCCGACGTGGATACCTTCCTGGCCCACGCCGCCCGGGAGAACCTGGAGGCCTATGTGGTGGCCCGGGTCACCGAGAGCCCCCGGATGGTGATGCGCTGGAACGGGGCCACCATCGTGGACCTGTCCCGGGAATTTTTGAGCTCCAACGGCGCGGACAAGCACACCTCCGTCTCCGTGCCCCAGCTGGGCAGCTACGCCGGCGCGGCGTCTGGGGACAACTTCATCCGCAAGTGCGAGTCCATCCTCCACAACCCCAACCTGGCCAGCCAGCGGGGACTGGTGGAGCGGTTCGACTCCACCATCGGCGCGGGCTCGGTGCTGGTGCCCTTCGGCGGGCGGGAGCAGATGACCCCCACCCAGGTGATGGCCGCCCTGCTCCCCGTGGGGCCGGGCCACGAGACGGAGGACTGCTCCGTCATGTCCTGGGGATTCGAACCCTACCTCACCTCCGCCAACCCCTTTGTGGGGGCGGCCACAGCGGTGGTGGACTCGGTGGCCAAGCTGGTGGCCGCCGGGTGCGCTCCAGAGGACGCCTATCTCACCTTCCAAGAGTATTTTGAAAAGCTGCGGGACGAGCCGGCGCGCTGGGGCAAGCCCTTCTCCGCCCTGCTGGGCGCCCTGTCCGCCCAGCTTGCCCTGGGGGTAGCCGCCATCGGCGGCAAGGACTCCATGTCCGGATCCTTCCTGGACATGGACGTGCCCCCCACCCTGATTTCCTTCGCCATCGCCCACGCCAAGGCCCCCCAGGTCCTCTCCCCCGAGTTCAAGGCCCTAGGTCACCAGGTGCGGCTGTTCGAGTCCCCCGCCGGGGACTACGAGGGCACCCGGAAGGTGTGGGACGAGTTCCACGCCTTGTGCCAGGCCGGCAAGGTCCACGCCGCCTGGGCGGTGGGAGCCGGCGGCGTCATGGAGGGCATCATGAAGATGTCCTTCGGCAACCAGCTGGGATTCACCCAGGAGCAGGGACTGGAGGACTTTGACTGGTTCGCTCCCCGGTACGGCTCCATCCTGGCCGAGGTGGAGGGAGACTGCGGCGGCGTGCTGCTGGGCAAGACCACCTACGCCCCCATGCTGGAGGTGGCGGACGCCTACCTCTCCCTGGCCGACCTTCAGGATATCTGGGAGACCACGCTAGAGGAGGTCTACCCCACCCAGGCGGACACCGGGCTGAAGGACTCGGACATGGCGGATATCTTCTGCTCTGAGCGCTCCCCCCTGGTGGCCACAGAGAAGTTCGCCCATCCCCGGGCGGTCATCCCCGTGTTCCCGGGCACCAACTGCGAGTACGACACCGCTAACGCCTGCCTCCGGGCGGGCATCGAGCCGGAGATCGTGGTGGTGCGCAACCTGGACCCCCAGGTGCTCCGCCAGTCCGCCGACGAGCTGGCCGCCGCCATCGGCCGCAGCCAGATGATGATTCTCCCCGGCGGCTTCTCCGGCGGAGACGAGCCGGACGGCTCGGCCAAGTTCATCGTCTCCTTCCTGCGTAACCCCAAGCTCACCGACGCGGTTCATGACCTGCTGAAAAACCGGGACGGGCTGATGCTGGGCATCTGCAATGGCTTCCAGGCGCTGGTCAAGCTGGGGCTGGTCCCCTATGGCGAGATCCGCCAGACCGACGACACCTGCCCCACCCTGACCTTCAACCTCATCGGCCGGCACCAGAGCCGGTACGTCACCACCCGGGTGGCCAGCGTCAAGTCCCCCTGGATGCTCTTGAGCCAGCTGGACGACATGCACACCATCCCCGTGTCCCACGGCGAGGGCCGCTTCGTGGCCCCGGAGGCCATCCTCACCCAGATGATCGAGAACGGCCAGATTGCCACCCAGTACACCGACACCGCCTCCATCCCCTCCCTGCACATCTCCGCCAATCCCAACGGCTCGGTGGAGTCCATCGAGGGCATCTTCTCCCCCGACGGGCGGGTGTTCGGCAAGATGGGCCACAGTGAGCGCCAGGGCAAGTGGATCGCCAAGAACATCCCCGGCAACAAGCACCAGCCCATCTTCGAGTCGGGCGCACTGTACTACCGTTAGGAAGTTAGGGCAAAAAAATAAGACCTCATGGTTTTCCAAAACCGTGAGGTCTTATTTTTAAATTTGAAATTATGCACAAAAATGTTGACAGAAAAAAAGAAAAAATATACAATATATATGGAGGTGATACTATGAGAAAAAAGAAAATAACGGTAAGAATCGCATTATCCTTGTTATGTATCTTTGTATTAGTCACAAGCACAGCTGCGGTTTTTTTGAACTATGGATCAGTGAGCAAGTATGTGGTGATAAGAACAGAAAATGTTACAGGAGACTACTTGACAGCGTTTAATCGAGCAAGAACTGCTTGGGGAAGCAGTGGTGCGGGCACAACGATTGCGGTATTATCCTCTGCGTCCAATGTAATAAAAGTGGAAAATTTATCAGCTACATGGTATGGTTTATATACCCCATTACAAGTATCAGGACAATACGTGAGTTCATTTCAGATTCAAATCAATTCGCGGACACTTGAAAGGGATGCACCAACTGGTAGCAGAACGAATTGGCTTCAAAGTACAATGGCTCATGAATTTGGACATGCCTATTGGTTAAACGATAATCCTAGCACAAGTCAGAGTTCTCTTATGAAACATAGCAGAGACCGGGCAGTCATAACTGGGCCGACGGCGTATGATATTGAGAATGTGATTTATAAGTTTGATTGGGTGCTGGTATCGAGTGAGGAGGAGACACAATGAAAAAAGCATTGTTTTGCGTCTCGTTATGTTTATGTCTGCTACTTGCGGCTTGTGAAGCAGAGCATGCACCTTTGGTGATGAAGGCAGATTATCCATATTACAGCTCGGCACAGGAGGCGGTGGATGCGGCAAGCCTGGTGTTCAGTGGCACAGTGCAAGGCTGGGATTATGAGGAACTTGTGCTCTCGGAGGGCGGGGACCCCCTGCCCTACACCGTCTATCAGGTGTCTGTAGAAAAAATTTATAAAGGCGGATGGGACGACGAGACTGTCCCGGTCAAGGTTCTGGGCGGAGAATTGGACGGCGTGAGTTATGTCTTAGAGGGGGCGCCAACGTTGCGACAGGGGGAAAACTATCTCTTTGCAGTGGAGGTGTATCCGGACTCCTATCCAAGCCTGATCAATTTGGACCAGTCCGTGTTTGAAATGGATTCTGGCGTGGCGGTGAACAGCGAGATGGCCACAACAGAAGAGATAACATTGCAGAAAATGCTGGATTGTTTTGCGTGATTCAATGCAGTGAATAGGTGCAAAACAGCCCCCGCCGGGTCTCCCGGCGGGGGCTGCCGCATTGGTCTGTTCACTTCTCCAGCGCCTTGAGCAGCTCCTCCTGTTTCGGTGTGAGCATCCGCTTCTTGGGGTAGCGGGCGCGGAAGGCGGCCAGGATGTCCGCCCGGTCACGGTCGGACAGGTGGGCCACCAAAGGGATCGCCAAGCCCTGAGCGGCGGTCATCATCAGGTCGGATGCGGAGTCTGGGCCCTCTGCCTCCAAGATCATGAAGCGCACCGCCGGGGCGGCGGGGCCAGGGTCGCCGGACAGAGCCTGTTCCAATTCGCCTACGGCCTGCTGAACGGCCTTGAAAAAGGCGTTGTCCGCTTTGCGGTCGCTGGCGGGGGCGTTGCCCAGCAGAAATTTGTGTAGCCCGTGGAACGGGCCGTTGTCGATCAGACGCTGGCGGTATTCCTCCAGATAGCCGTCATAGACCGCCCGCAGGGCGGCCAGCTGTTCCCAACCGTCCACCGTTCAACCCTCCTTTGGTTCTGCAGCCGCCTTCCGGCGGTCGATCATGGTACGGAAGCCGCCCGCCCCAAAGGAAAAAATGCGGTTGACCCGGCTGATGGTGGCTGAGCTGGCTCCGGTCTTGTCTAAGATATCAGTGTAGACCAGTCCCTGGTCCAAAAGAATGGCCACGTCGTACCGCTGTTCCAGGGCCCGCAGCTCACCCACAGTGCACAGGTCGTCGAAAAAGGCGCAGCATTCGTCCAAAGTCTTGAGCTGTAAAATGCTCTCGTACAGGGCCATGCTGCGCTCCTTGTGGGAAACCTTTGCCATGTCATATCCTCCGTTTCTGGCGTGGGGCAAATTTTGTCCCCACCAGTGTAACACTTTGCGGCGGTAAAGTAAACAGGACAATGGATTTTTCTTCTCATTTTTCTCCGGATGTGATATACTGTCAGGGAAAGACTGAAAGGAGTGCTCCCCATGCCCAGCCGCACCGCCACTGTGATCCGCCCAGACATCGCGCCCGGACGCCGGGTGCTGGCCATCAGCGATATCCATGGCAACCTGCCCTTTTTGAAGGGGGTTTTAGCCAAGGCGGGATACGCCGCCGGGAAGGATGTCCTGGTGCTGGTGGGCGATCTGCTGGAAAAGGGACAGGAGAGCCTGGCCACCCTGCGCTATATCATGGAGCTGTCCCGCCATGGTACGGTGTACGCCCTGTGCGGCAATTGTGACCATATTGACCGGGTGTTTCTGGAGGGGCGGCCCGGGGCGGACGAGGAGCTGCGGCCGGTGTTTGAGTTTTGGAGGGAGCGGTGGCTCATCGCTCAGATGGGGGCGGAGCTGGGCCTGGAAATGAAAAGCATGGACGACCTGCCCGGCCTGCGCCGGGCGGTGCTGGAGCATTTTCCCGGGGAATGTGCCTTCCTCCTGAGCCTGCCCCACATTCTGGAGGCAGGCAACTTTATTTTTGTCCACGGGGGTATCCCGCGGGAGGACCGGCTGGAGGAGCTGGACGCTTACCGCTGTATGAAAAACGACGATTTTCTGGACCAGGGGCATGTGTTCCGCAAGTGGGTGGTGGTGGGCCACTGGCCGGTGACCCTCTACCACCGCCGCGTCCCCACTGCCCGGCCCCTGGTGAGCGAGCGGCAGCACATCATCTCCATTGACGGGGGGTGCGTGCTCAAGCTGGACGGCCAGCTCAACGCCCTCATCATCCCGGACATCACCGGCGATCGGGTGGACTATGTGGCCTACGATGGGCTTAGGGTGGTACGGGCGCTGGACCGGCAGGAGGCGTCCAAAGACTCGCTGAATATCCGCTGGAGCGACAGCGCGGTGGAAGTGCTGCGCACGGAAGGAGACTGCTCCTGGTGCCGCCACCTGTCCACGGGACGGGAGCTGTGGATCATGAACGAGTACCTCTATCCCCGGCGGACCGACGGGCACATCCACTGCGAAGATACCACGGACTACGCCCTGCCGGTGGAGCCGGGGGAGCGGCTGGCCCTGGTGCGCCGATGCAGCCGGGGGTATATGGTGAAAAAGCACGGGGCCACCGGCTGGTATTTTGGCCGGGTGGAAGAAAATATAGAACCTTTAAACGGAAGTGCGGGCTCAGCAACATAAAAAGCGGGAGAGAGAACCATGAAAGCCAGCTATATTATGCTTAATATTTTATTTGCTTTCGGCCTCTTTTTTTTGAATGCTCTGTTAGGACGGATTCAATATGGCCTGTCTGGGAAACTGTTTCAGTATGGAAAATTTACGTTTGCCGATGCAGAGCAGCAGAATTTTTCTGGAAATTTCTTTCAAAAGATTGTAAATCCGGCGGTGTATCTGGCGGTGATTGCCGCAGTGATGCAGACTTACCTGCCAGCAGAGTTTATCCGGTCGCTTTGGTTGCTTGTCCCACTGTTTTGGATTATCCGGCTGGGCTATATGGCAGTTAAAAATGTGATTTTATTTTTAAATTGGCCATATGAGTTAACAGCAGCAGGGCTATCCTTGGTGCTGGGAGAGGGAATCCTGTGGGGAATTATTGTTCCCCTGATGGAGGACAATGAGGGAATATGGATTCCGGCTACTGCCCTTCGGGATGCGTTGTGGTTTGCCATCCTGGCCTATCTGGCAAAAGTGGTATGGGATATTCTCCGGCAAAAGTTTACGTTGGAAAATTTATATCCAGCACAACGGAGAAAAGAGTACATCTGGAAACGGTATAGTGTGTTTAACCGAAAATATGGTGAAGATATTTTGGACGCCGTGACCAAACAGTATGACGGAATTCTCACAGACAGCCAAAAGAGCGAATTGATTTGTACGGTATATGCCATTATGATTTATGAGAATTATAATCGCTCGTGGTTATTTCGGATGGGGGAAAACCTGCTGAAGGCTACGATATGGAGACATCGGGTAATGTCCCTGGGAATTATGCAGGTCAGGACGAGTTGGAGGATTAACGATCAGGAGAGCATCTCTCTGGCGATTGAGAAAATAGGCCGCCCATTTTTGGAAGGTGGGTGTGAACCGGTCCGCCAAGCAATACAGGCATATAACCATGGCCCGGACTATGAAGATGAGGTTATGGCGATTTTTTCGGAACTATCCTGCATGGTGGACTATGATACACAGATAACCATGGACAATAAAAGTTGTAAAAGATAGATAGTAGAAATAGAAAAAATGCTCCCCCCGCCACATGGCG
>CDZQ01001754.1_pt1 | contig 42421 bp, 43 predicted proteins | sample 554831 | NCBI WGS metagenome assembly CDZQ01 (sample SAMEA3182112, study PRJEB8094) | gut metagenome | biome: human; feature: gut; material: Stool; isolation source: human stools | place: Canada | collected 2013-05-06 | reverse complement strand
CGCTTTAACTACATCTTTTTTTAAGGAGGCACAGTATGATTGGTTGTGACCTGTTCTGAGGAAAGCGGATTCTCCGAATGTTTTATACTTGTCAACCCATTTTTTAAATGCGGCTTCATTCACTCCAAGGTTGCTGGCGTGTGATTGATGTGTTCCGTTTCCTGAAATGTAATCTTTTACAGCGTGTAGTTTCACTTCTGGTAATATTCCTCTAGGCATGATAAAACTCCTCTCCAGTTAAACAGTTTTATTATTTCAACTGTCCACCTAAAGGGGAGCATATCAAATCATCGATTTTGCTGACATTTTTCCTGGTTTTCTCTGTTTTTTACATTTTTGAGGAATTACCCACCCCTCAAAATTCCATTTTATGGAAATCCGATGACAAAATTTCAAAAATAAACAAATTTTGTCAGCGCCGGACCACCAGCTTCTTCTCACGCCTACAACGTATCACGCCCTGCAACGTACGAAAAGAAAAAGAAAAAGTAAAAGAAAAACCGGACATTCATACAATCTATCCGGGGTTTTTCTACGGTCTGAGCGAGACTGTCGCTATATTTGGCACAGACATGAAACATTTAACCCTTATGAAGGCGTTTCCAAATTTACATCAGTATTCCCCAACTCATCTATAGTTATGTTGAGAACATTGAGGATGGCGTCATAGCACGAAGCGGTTTCTGTAGGATTGCCAATATCGGAATTTTCCAACAGTTCTAATGTTTTGAACTTGAGCTGCAACTTTTCTTCTTCGTCTATTCCCAGCTCTTGACTATAAGCGGAATCATCAGAATCTACCAAACACAAAGGCGGAAATACGACGCACCACCAATTTTGGCCTTTACCTTCGCCGAGAGTTATGGTGAGAGCCTCATAGTTGCCTTCAGGGAAATATAAATCGTCGTAATATTTTGCAGGTATATGTTTTATGCCTATGCTGGAACGAGCCTCATAGTCAAATCCTTTGGCGTCTATGACCTCTTGCGCCCACTGCTGTATCTGCGGAAGATTGTTCTTAATATATTCTCGCATTATGTCCGACTGGGATACTTCCTCACCGGAAACGGCAGCTTGGCTTTCCGCTTGACTTATGGCATTGGCAATTTGATTCTGAACTTTCGCTAAAACATAATTCCTTACTGCCAGCTTTAGCTCCTGGTCTTCATCGGAGTCACTGTTGGCGATTACGTGAAACCGCATTATACCGGGATGCTGATTTATCATACCGTCAGAACCTATGAGCCCTTCTTCTGCTTCTGCATACGATTGGGCTTTATATATCAGAGGAAGGGCTACGAGAGCGGTAATCATCAGCGCGATAAGAATTTTTTCAAACTTTTTGTTTTGAGCTTTTTTATATTCAAACTTATTATCCATAATTTACCTCCTGACAAGAGGATTATGGACAATAATAAGAAAAATATGCATTTATGCTATAATTTAAAATTTTATTTTACAATTAAAAGCTTTTGCCCTGAAATCAAAGTATCATCTTCTAAAAGATTTGTCTGCTTTATGGAATCTATAGAAGTTTTAAATTTCTTAGCTATGTACCAAAGAGTATCCGTTTTTTTGCAAACATAGATGACCATAGGCAGCGGCTGATTGCATGAAGCTCCCTCTTCGAAAGCAGGATTGGTCAAGACCCTGAAAGGTGTAGGCCTCATAACTTCGCCGCATACCAATATTGTAGCGTTGAATTCCAGTTGTTTGCTGTTTATCTTTTCTGCCCAGAGATCTTTTATGTATATTTTATGGCAGACTACTTCATTGCCGATAAGCTGAGGCATAGTGGTCACTACTCTAAAAGGAATTTCTTCTTTTATAGTGAAGATTATATCGGCTTCTCCTGATGCAAGGCATATTATTTTCGCAAGAAGCTGTCCCTCAGTAATTATCTTGCCTTGCTCTACCCGGCTTTCTGCGCTTACTATGTCAGCAGAAGAATACAGTATTCTTTCGATCTCGTGGCCGCAGCTTTCCAGAGAAAGGATTTCTCGCACTGAAGATTCGCTGGCCATGGTGCCGGTGAGAGTTCGGCTGTTTTCCTCAAGAAAATCACAGACGAAGTCTTTCTGCTTGTGATACCCGTCAACGATGATTTCTTTTTCTGTATTCTTGTAAATTTCAACGTAAGTCAGAAGATCTCCTTCAAGACGAAATATGTCTTTGCCGTCTTCATCTTGAGTCAATTTGACTTTTAAATCATGGTCGTTAAAGAAAACATCGCAGCCGCTCCACTGACCGCTCTGCTGAACAGGTATGAACTGAGTAAATTCAACTCTTTCTTGCATCTGATGAATGCAGGAAGCCGGATGAGAGCCTTCTTCGCTCTGATAAACAGAAAAAAGAATGTTAACATAGACGAATCCGTTTACAACAACCTTATCGCCGGTGGACTGTTTATAGTTTTCTATGATGGATAAATCCTGCTTAAGGATGTTTTCGGGACAAAGGTCATCTTTGGGAAAGAAATCTTCTTTTATAGCCAGATTATCTTTTTTTCGCAGTGCAATGCTGGAAATTTCTACTGTCTCCTTGAGCATTTGAATTTCCTCATCAACAAGGCCCTCAAAAATATCTACTTTCTTGTCTATGTATTCTCTTGCGGTTATTGCCAGGGATATTTTAACTCTGAACTTTCTTTCGTTTATGACCATATAGTCGATTTTTTCTATGGAGCATTCCAGAATCATAGTTGCTCCGGCTGACAAAGAAGTATGCCATTGCTCTTTAAAGGATACTCTTGTCTGAATAGGAATTATCGGGCAGTTGCCCTCCTGCCGCTCAGGAAGATACAGAGTCTGAAGATGGATTTCTCCTGAAAGGCTGATGTAGTCATCGTTTTTGACGACTTGCTCCACTTCCCTGCTGGAAAGGTAGCTTTTTCCGTCAATTAAGAGGATTTCCTTTAGGTCAGGCTTAGTGTCCGGCACAAGAATATCTTCCTCTACTGTTATGGTTGTTTTCGGCTTTTCTCTTATGTTGGTGACTTGAACAGGTGAATAAATAGCCCCTTTAGTTATAGGGACTACAGTTCGCTCCTCAATTTCCTTGGCAGGAACAAGAGCGTAATCCGGAATATCGTTTTCGTATGTCATAGTTTTCCCCTTTCCAAACTTGGTATTGGTACAAATGTATTCAAATTTGAGGGGATTTATGATTCTGATAAAGTGAATATTAACTGCCTAACAGGTTAAAAGTTCCAGAAGTTTATCTAAAATTATATGCGCAGCTTCTTCTTTATCCATCATAGGGAGTTCTTCTACAAGTTTTTCAGTTATGATGGTTACGATATTAGTGTCTGTTCCAAAGCCTGAGCCAGAGACCTTCAGCGAATTGGCGCATATCATATCGCAATTTTTAGAAATCAGTTTTTTCTGAGAATTTGCCAGCAGATTTTCTGTTTCCATGGAAAAACCGCAAATAAGCTGTCCTGCTTTCTTATGCTCGCCAAGAAAACTGAGAATATCGCGAGTGCGCTTAAGAGGAATAGACATATCGCCTTCGGTTTTTTTAATTTTATTATCCGCAATAGTCACGGGAGTATAATCTGCCACTGCAGCGGCCTTTACAATGATGTCCTGCTCGCCGCTAATCGATGTGACAGCTTCGAACATTTCGGCGGCGCTGGTGACAGGAATGCGCTTAACAAACATAGGAGCTTCTGTTTCAAGATGCCCATGAACAAGAGTTACTTCTGCACCCCTTAACATGGCGGCATTGGCTATGGCACATCCCATCTTGCCGCTGGAGTGGTTAGTTATGAAGCGCACAGGATCTATGGATTCTCTGGTGGCGCCTGCTGTAACAAGAATCTTTTTTCCTGCTAAATCTTTTTTGCAGGCAATTTCTTTTAAAATATATTGCAGGAGCACTTTTTCATCAGGCATTCTGCCGTCTCCGCTGTCTCCGTTGGCCAGCATTCCTGAATCAGGCGGTATTATTTCATAGTCGAATCTTATGAGCTTGTCCATGTTGTCCTGGACTATCGGATTGTGGAACATATTGTGGTTCATTGCCGGTGAGATTATCTTTTTACATGGACAGGCCATAACTGTGGTGGTGAGCATATCATCAGCGATGCCATTTGCGATTTTCCCAATGACATTGGCCGAAGCGGGAGCAATCATCACCACATCAGCTTTTTTAGCTAAGGCCACGTGTTCAACACTGTATTGAAAATTCCTGTCAAATGTGTCTATGAGACATTTATTTGATGTAAGCGATTCGAAGGTTATGGGATTTATAAAATTTGTAGCGTTTCGTGTCATCAAGACTTGAACATCACATCCAAGTTTTTTAAGCATTCGCGCAAGATTAGGTATTTTGTATGCGGCGATGCTTCCTGATACTGCCAAAACTACGGTTTTTCCTGTTAACATATGTGGTTCCTCCTGATTTGGGATTTCACTTAACAGTATAACATAAATTTTAATCGACCCATAGGTTTTTTGAAGGTGCAGGAACTAGACAAAAGAATGGAGCATGCAGCAAATTCGAAAGCTGGCATAGAGGCTTGAAAAAAACAGTGCATCAAATTTGACGGCGTGGTATAATGTACGCGTATGATTACACGGCTTGGCTGTGAAAATTAATATAATAAGAGGAACGAAAGATGATTTTAGCAATAGATATAGGAAATACTAATATTGTCATGGGAGCTTTTGAAGGTGAAGAAATAATTTTTAGAGAAAGGATGGCAAGCAGTCAAAAAACTACTGATTTAGAGTATGCCGTAATTATAAGAACTGCTCTTGAGATGAACAAAATTACAACTGAAATGATTACGGGCGCAGTGATGTCTTCAGTGGTGCCATCCATAACCAATACTTTTAAAAGGGCTGTTGAAAAACTTACAGATGCCAAGATTATAGTCGTAGGCCCCGGTGTCAAGACCGGGCTGAAGATACTTATTGACGACCCGGCTCAATTAGGCAGCGATTTGGTGGTAGATGCGGTTGCAGGAGTGGCAGAATACCCGACACCTCAGATAATAATCGATATGGGTACAGCTACGACATTTTCGGTGATCAGCAGTGAAGGCAGTTACTTGGGAGGCGTAATAAGCACAGGAATGGCGGTTTCGGCGGAGGCCTTGTTCAATAGGACTTCTCAGCTGCCTAGAATAAGTTTTGACAAACCTAAGAAAGTAATAGGAAAAAATACAGTTGATTGTATGAAAAGCGGCATAATGTACTCAACGGCGTGCAGCATAGACGGAATGATTGAAAAATTGGAAGAAGAGCTGGGTGAAAAGTGTACAGTAATAGCTACAGGAGGTCTGGCAGGAGTGGTCACTCCGCTGTGTAAACGAAAAATAATTCTTGATGATGATTTAATGCTCAAAGGATTGGCTTTGATATATAGCAGAAACTGCAAAGGAGAAAAGGGAGAAAACATATGACAAGCATAATCATTTATCTTGCTATCAGTATGCTTTTCGGCATCATTTCTTGCTTTTTCGGCAGAAAGTTGTATTTCCCCATAATGATGCTGACCGTCTTTATTGCTGTTGTATCTATTTCGTTCTCTTTATTTGATTTTACAGCAGAAGTCGTGGCAATTACTTGCATTGTAGGAATTATCGCGGCATTGCTGGCAAAATTTATATATAAGCTGGGCGTTTTCCTTATGGGATGCCTGCTTGGAGCGAGCTTTGGAAATTATCTTCCCTTGCTGCTCCCTCAGCTAAATGAAGAGTATTATAATTATATAGTCATCATTGTAGCTTTAATTATAGGCTTTTTTGCACTAAAGTGGTGTGACGTTCTCATCATGGCTTCTACTGCTTACAATGGCGCCAGAATTATGGCTGCGCCACTGCTTTTCATAGTTACTGAATTTAACAGGCTGGAAAGCTATGTACTGGCGGGCAGCGGCAATTCATCGGCCCTATCTTTAGGTCAATACCTTAATGGAGAGTTTTCTACACAAAACGCTAATACGCTGATGATATTGACGATAATCATCGGTGTTATCGGATTCATCTGTCAATTTAAGGCTGACAAAAAGCGTTAAAACAAAAGTTTTGTGCCAGCCGTCTCAAAAGAAAAACTCTATGCTATCTGATAAGATTTGCATAGAGTTTTATTTTTTAATATTTTATATTTACCGTATTGGCGCTTTAGTCTGCAACATATGGAAGAAGTGCAACGATTCTTGCTCTCTTGATAGCAGTAGTCACTTCTCTCTGGTGCATAGCGCAAGTGCCTGTAATTCTCTTAGGTAAGATTTTGCCTCTTTCGGTTACATATTTTTTAAGTTTTTCAACATCTTTGTAATCGATGGTTTCTGTCTTGTCAGCGCAGAATTGGCAAACTTTCTTTCTTCTCATTCCGCCACCACGTCTTTTTTCCATGGCTGTTATCTCCTTTCTGCTTTATTAGTAATTAGAATGGGATGTCCTCGTCTATGGCAGAAAATCCTGTAGGCGCGTCATCGATTCTTGAACTTTGTGATGATGAGCTGCTTCCCTGGCCTCTGTCACCCCACTCCAAAAATTCAACTCTGTCGGCTACGACATCTGTAGTGTATACGGTCACGCCGTCTTTGTTAGTGTAGCTGCCTGTCTGCAGTCTTCCCTGAACTCCGACCAACCTGCCCTTTGCCAGGAACTTTTCGCAGTTTTCTGCTTGCTTGCCGAACACTGTAACTCTTGGAAAATCAGTTTGCCTTTCCCCTCCTGCTCTCACAGGTCTATCGATGGCAACGGTAAACGTAGCAACAGCCATCTGTGTGCCTGCGGTATAACGCAGCTCAGGGTCTCTTGTAAGTCTACCGATTAAAACTACACTATTCATTCTACACCTCTCTTATTTCTCGTCCATATTAACGATAATGTGTCTGATAACGTTATCTGAGATTCTAAGCCTTCTGTCCAGTTCCTTAGGCAGAGTAGCGTTGCCTTTGAAATCAACTACTACATAATAGCCCTCTTCTTTCTTATCAATTGGATAAGCAAGCTTTCTCATTCCCCAAACATCAACTTTCTCAACTTCGCCGTCAGCAGCAATGATCGACTGAACTGTTTCTACTGTCGTATCCTTTGCAGCATCTTCTAAAGCAGGATCGATAATGAATGTAACTTCATAGCTTCTCATTTTTTTCACCTCCCTATGGTCTATATGGCGGCAGTTTTCCTGCCGCAGAGATTTTGCACAAAAACTCGTGCTTATTAATTATACTACAATTTTTAGAATTTGCAAGCATTTTCTTGGCAAGAAGATAGCCAAGAAGATAGCCAGCGCTGAAGTGGAAAGCCATAGCTAAGGGCAAGACCGGGGCGCAGCGGCTTTCCAAGTTTTTGGGTGACATTTCATTTTGTATACTTTTTTGCGAAAATTTGATACAAAGTATCAAAAAAATCGAAAAAGGTATGATGCGGTAATACCTTTTCGCAAAAAAGTGATACTTTGTATGACGCTTATCGTGATTTGGTATGACGCTTATCGTGATTTGGTATGACGTTTGTCGGAGATACGGTCAACGGCTCTGCGTCTTAGAAGCCCTGTGCTTTAGCACTTTCTATTTTTGAATTCAGCCAAAATCCTATTATAGAGACAGTCGCCATATATTCTCTCCGCTGCGCATATCCTCTACGTCACTCATTCTCTCCGCCGCGCATACCCTCTGCGTCACTCATTTTCTCTCTGCCGCACATACCTGACACGAACAATACAAGAACCGCCATGTTATACACAGCTACCCCTCGCATAAATCCGGCAACTAACACAAAATATTGATAATACATTTACATTGGATTGTTATACTAAAATAAAACAAACTCAGGAGACTTTTCGTTGCAAAGACTAACAACAGGAGGGTTATCAAATGCGACTTTTAATAGCAGAAGATGATGAAAAACTTTTAAAATCGCTGCTGCACGTATTTAAAACTAATAAATTCATTGCAGACGGGGTTAGTAACGGTCAAGATGCCCTTAATTATGCAATGTCAGGAGAATATGATAGCATAGTCATGGACATAATGATGCCGGAAAAAGACGGCATACAGGTTTTAAAAGAACTGCGAAAACACCATATCAATACGCCTGTATTACTTTTGACTGCAAAGACTCAAGTTGCTCAACGGGTAGAAGGTTTAGACGCAGGAGCTGATGATTATTTGCCAAAACCTTTTTCTGTTGCCGAACTTTTAGCTCGAGTAAGAGCTATGCTCAGGAGAAAAGAAAACCATACACCGGAACTTGTAAGTTTTATGAGTGTTACGCTTAATTGCTCAACAATGGAAATTGTATTTGAAGAAAAACTTATATCTCTCAGCGGAAAAGAATTTCAGGTTCTGGAAATGTTGATGAAAAACCCTCGCATTATCATACCATCAGAACAGCTCATGACCCATATTTGGGGCTGGGATGCTGCCGTAGATATAAGCGTCATATGGGTACATATTTCCAATTTGCGAAAAAAATTGGAAATGATAGGTGCGCCTATTACCATTAAATTTATTCGCGGAGCAGGATACATGCTGGAGGGAAGGCAAATAAACCGGAGAGAGAAATATGATTCATGAACTTAGGAAAAAACTGATAAAAATATGCGCCATATCAGCGTTAGCTGTATTGGCGCTGATTTTTATATTTATTTATATATTCAGTATGAAGCAGCTTAATGGCGCTATGGATATGCTTACAGACAGAATATCGGAAAATGGAGGAAGATTTCCGGCTTTCAATGAAGAGACCGTCAGACAGCAGCACGAAAACAGAAGCCTGTTCAGGGATTTTATTAACGAGGAAACACGTTTCAGCATTACTGTATATTTTAGGCAGGTTTAAGGTCGAGAACATATAATCTTGCTGTAAATAAAAACGTAAGGGGGTATAAAAATGAAATCCAAATCAAAATTAATAGCACTTGCAATGACTGCTGCACTTATGCTCACTGTTTTTCCGCGTGTTCAAGCGAAAGCAGCGATGATTCATCTACTACCGATGACAGTTATGACGAAAGTACCTCTTATGAAGAAACGTCAAGCAGTTCTGGAGAAACGTCAGATGTTACGGATGTCATAGGTGAGGTCACTTATAAAAGCTCTTCTTGTTTAGTAATGAGCGTATATGAAGCAGCCGGAAAATAGACGATTATGCTGCTCTGGACACATAATCACTGACCGATACAGAGACCTATGAGTCTGTAAATATTGATTCAGGAACGCAACAGGTAATAATCTTAACGTAAGCTATAATCATCCCTTTGAAAAGAGCTATTTTTTATTTCCACAGAACCTGAGGGTATTTGCCGGAATTTTTCATGGCTTGTATAGCCTTGACCACGCTGTCTTTGTCCTCCTTATAAGTGACTCCGTACCACTTATCACAAGACTTCAAAACCTTTACTTCCGCCTTCCCTTCTTGTATCAGCTGATCTACTACTTCAGGCAGAAAGTATTCGCCTTTTTGAGGGTTTTCTGCCATAGCCTTGTCCAGAAAAGCAGGGAAACGGCTCCAAAGTTCATTCATCATAGAAGGTGTGAATCCCCAAAAATTCATTGATACTATGGTGCCGGGAGCAAGTTCATGCCACGATAAGCCGTCATCTTGCGTAAATACGATTTTTTTATCTTGCCACTGAATCTTTGTGCGTTCTGTAATGCTGGTTAAAAATCCGTCGTCTGAAGTTTGGCATACGCCGCGGGATACATAACCGTTTTCAGTAAGGGTATTCTCTATCTGATAGCCTACCATACAATATTGATATTTAAGGTTGTCTTCTGCTGAAGCTAAGAAGGCATATATTTGCTTGAATGCGTCGGGACCATAATAGTCATCGGCGTTTATTACAGCGAAGGGAGCGTCGGCCAATTTTCTTGCAGAGAGGACTGCATGACCGGTTCCCCATGGCTTTTCCCTGCCAACAGGAACTGAATAGCCCTCCGGCAGGTCGTCAAGTTCCTGAAAGGCATACTTTACATCTATGAATTTGCCTGCCCTCTCGTCTATAAGTTTTCTGAAATCTTTTTCGTTTTCTTTTTTTATTATAAATATGACCTTTTCAAAGCCTGCGGAAATAGCGTCATAAAGGGAAAAATCCAATATGATTTCGCCGGCGCTGCTTACAGGTTCTATTTGTTTCAATCCTCCAAACCGGCTGCCCATGCCTGCCGCCATAATTACTAAAATAGGTTTTTTCATCGGTATCTTGCTCCTATAAAATTTTTATCGTTTCTATTTTATAACAACTTTACCGGTGCCGCAAGATTATGTATAATTAAAGTATATTCATATTTGACAACAAGACGATATAGAGAAAGGTGGGGCAAGATGTTAAAAACTATGGAACAATCGGAAAGAGATACTGTGTTAGCAGTGGCAGATCTTATGGTAACAGCTGCAAAAACAGCGCCTAAGGGAAGCGGAAAAGATACTGTGGTTGCAGCAGTAGTAACAGGAGAGGAAAAAGAACGCCTTTCTCAGGCTATGAGAGAGCTTGGCGAAGAATATAAAGAAGATTTTATCATCAGAGACGCAGGTAATGTGGCTTCCAGCATATGCGTAGTGCTCATAGGATGCAAAGACACGCCTTTCGGCCTTGACAACTGCAGCATGTGCGGATTTAAAAACTGCGCGGAAATGAAAAAAGCCGGCACAAACTGCGTGTTTAACGTGACCGACCTGGGTATCGCCATAGGCTCTGCAGTTTCAGTAGCCGCAGATAACCGTATAGATAATCGTGTTATGTATTCCGCAGGTAAAGGGGCTATCAAAATAGGCTTCTTACCGAAAGAGGTGAAAGTATGCTATGGCATACCGCTCAACGCAACTTCCAAGAGCATCTATTTCGATAGGGGACCCGGATCTGTCCTGCGATAGGTGTGTGTTTATAAATAAGAACTTATTTAAATTGAGCTCTTATATAATGAAGTATAACAGATAATAACGTCAAAATCTTTGTATAAAAATACAAAAATAAGCGTCGAATTTTGTAAAAAATATAAAAAACCGACTTGCTAAAGCCGGTTTTTTAAATTATTAATTTATAAAAACTCGTTAAGCATATATATCTTTATAGCGATGGACAAATTTTCATTAAATTCTTTTTCATTGCTCTTTTTATCGAGAAGCTGGTGCATTTTTGATAAGCGATATCTTACTGTATTTTTGTGACAATACAGAGCTTTAGCGGTTTTATCCAAATCTCCGCGGCATAGAGTGTACACTTTGGCCGTATGCAAAAGTTCCTCATTGCCACTTAGCAAAGGAGCCAAATATTCTTTCATATATTGAATTACCCAAGGGCTGTTTATTTCAGGTGCTACAAGGCGATAGATGCCTATTTCTTCATATAACCGAACAGGAGCGTTTTCAATGGTTGCAATATTTTTAGCCCAAAACGCTTCTCTTATGACCTTTCCGAAGCCTTCATCAATCTGTCTTATAGAACTTATACCGCAGTAAACTTTAGATTTGTCTATTTGGAACGCTAAAGTTATGTCTTCAAATAACGCGTCAAAACGATTTTTATCTGCTTCATCTTGGCTTAATATAATAAAATAACTGTTGTAATATTTACAAAAGGCTGCCTTTTTGCTAAATTTTTCAAAATTCTGCATTCTTTTCACAAAAGCAGTGACTTGTTCTTCGGAAGAATGCAGAGAATCCTTTATGCAAACAGCTCGTATAAATTTTTTTAAACGGATATTAACCTTTTTGCATAGAACAGCTTCTTCCTTCAGCGACATGTCTTGTTTTATCACTCGAACAAAATCAGATTCTATAGCAGAAATATCAGCAGCCTCATCAAGAGCCTGTTTTATAGAAAAAATTATATCTTCGAAATATTCATCTCCGCCGAATTCCAACAGCGGAAAATCATTAGCGTTGGCAAAATCCACAACCTCTTTGGGCAGCTCTTTTATTATTACGGTTTTATATGCCATACAGCTGACATTTAATTCATGAAGCTTCTTTACGGCGTCAATGATGAGATTCGGATTATCCTTTGCAAAAAGCAGGCTGGTAAGGGCGATGCTGTTTCCATCAAAGACGTGGTCTCTTGAAATATCACTCCCCTGAACGAACTCAAAATCCAGGATTTCGGCGGCTTCTACAGGTTTATCAAGGCCTCCGGCACCGGCTATCAATTTAAATTGACTGAAGATAGAAATATTGAACAAATCTTTTACAGTAAGCTTCATAATCCTGCACTCCTTACCATAATGCTTGGTTTATTTTGAAAACATAGGTGTAGAAAGATAACGGTCTCCGGTATCAGGAAGGAAGGCTACTATGTTCTTTCCCGAATTTTCTTCGGCCATGGCGAGGGTGACAGCAGCGTGAATTGCGGCGCCTGACGTTATTCCGACCAAGATCCCCTCTTTTGTGGCCATAAGCTGTCCTTTCTGATAAGCATCATCTTCTTTAATCGTAATGATTTCATCATATACAGATGTGTCTAAAACAGAAGGAACAAAATTAGCGCCAATACCCTGAAGCCCATGAGGTCCCGCCTTCCCGGAAGAAAGCAGCGGAGACGCGGCAGGCTCAACTGCTACAATTTTTACATTTGGCTTTTTTTCTTTTAGATATTTGCCAACACCGGTTATGGTGCCTCCTGTACCTACGCCGGCCACAAAAATGTCGATATTTCCGTCAAGAGCTTTATAAATTTCAGGGCCGGTAGTCTCATAATGAATCTTTGGATTGGCAGGGTTGTCAAACTGACCCGGTATAAAACTGCCCTCTGTCTGCGCAGCCAGTTCGTTGGCTTTGTCTATAGCTCCCTGCATGCCTTTTTTCCCTTCTGTAAGAACTAATTTGGCGCCATAGGCCTTAAGCAAGTTTCTTCTCTCAATGCTCATAGTTTCCGGCATGGTCAAGATTACTTCATAACCTTTTGAAGCGGCGACGGAAGCCAGCCCTATACCTGTGTTTCCGCTAGTCGGTTCAATTATAACTGCGCCGGGCTTTAGCAATCCCTTGGCTTCGGCATCCTCAATCATGGCGAGACTGATTCTGTCTTTGGCGCTGCCTGCAGGATTAAAGCATTCCAGCTTTCCGTAGATTTTAGCTTTTAATTTATAAGCGCATTCAACAGAATGAAGTCTTACAAGAGGAGTGTTTCCGATAAGTTGTCTGATGTTATCATAAGAGTTCATTTTTTCTATACATCCTTTCCAAAATCAGTATGGATATTGCTAATATCATCGTGCCTATCAGCATGCCGCACGCCACGTCTGTTATCCAATGCACACCTACATAAAGCCTGCTTGGACCTATTAGAAGTGCCAGAACAGTGCATATTACGGTGAGAACAGTTCTAAGCTTTTCATTATGGCAATTCTTTCTTATCAAATAGAGCAGAAGCCCATAAACTATGACGGAAGAAACGGAATGCCCGCTGGGAAAAGAATAGCCGCCTTGTTCCACCAGATGAAAAGCCTCATCAGGTCTTGCTCTGAGAAATAGATTTTTCAAAGGCTGATATATCGCAACGCCTGTAATTGCTGCCAGAGAAACAGGAAGACCGTATTTTTTTCTACTTGGGAGCAAGAGAAGAATGGCACAAAGCACGATTATAGTGTTAGTATCTCCCAAATGGGTCAGACCGATTACTATAACGTTTAAAAAATCATTTCTTATGGACACAAACCAGTCGCGTACTGCAATATCGACGGAAAATGGTTTAGTGTCGCCTGCATATATTAGCAGACAAATGCAGATCGATAAAACTAAGGCCGCTGCGGCTATGGCTATCAACGCATATGTTTGTTTTTTACTGTTATTCATCCGATTTTCTCCTAATATCCTTTAATCAATTATATACTTTTTTTGTGGAAAATACTATATGATTTATGTTATATTGTTTTATATGCTTAAGAGGCATTTATGTATTAGGAGGAAGCCAAATGAAACTTTTGAACAATATATTAGGATTAGGATATATCGCATATACCTTATTTACAATAAGAAGGTATAAGAAATTAATAGAAAGGTTAAAACAAGAAGGCAGAAAGGAAGAACAGAGACAGGCCATAGCCGAAGTGTGCCATATATGGTCAGATAAGGTGGCAAAACATTTTAAAACAAATATAAAAGTCATCAATCCGGAAAATCTGCCGGAAGAAGGTCCTTGCGTATATGTTTCAAATCATCAATCCTATGCGGATATCCTGGTTTTATTAAATGTGATAAAGCACCAGACCGGCTTTATAGCAAAAGAAGAGCTGGCAAGCATACCGGTGTTTTCTAAATGGATATTGAGGATAGGAAGCTTATTTATCCTGAGGGGCGACGCGAGGGAATCGCTTAAAACCATCAGCGAAGGGGTGGATATGATAAAAGACGGATATTCATTGGTAATATTTCCTGAAGGAACGAGAAGCCGCGGCGGCCAAATGGGTGAATTTAAACCAGGAAGCCTTAAACTTGCCACCAAAGCAAAGACTGTCGTAGTACCGCTTACTATTAACGGCAGTTATAAAATGTATGAAGAACCGGGTCAGATAACTAAAAACGTCACAATCGAAATTATTGTTCACAAGCCTGTAGATACATCGCAGATGGATAGAAAAGAGTTGGCTGGACTTAGTGAAGTTTTGGAAGAAACAATAAAAAACGCTTTGCATTAGAGAGAAGTTAAACGCAAGCCGATATTTATCAGCTTGCGTTTGTCATGTATGCTTAGCGCAAGGAAAGTCCCCGTAGCGCAAGTGAAGATGGGAGAGGCGAGGTTTATGCGCCGCAGAAAACGCAAAAAAATAATAAAGCCGCGCTGTTTTACGCGGCTTTTTATAAGTATGGACTTATTTATTAACCTCATTGGAATCTTGAAGGACCACCTCAATCTGCAACATTTCGTCGTTTCTGACGATAGTGAAAGTTACAGTATCACCGACTTCGTGGTTTTGAATTTGACGTACCAACATATCTGAGCTTGTGACTTTTTCCCCGTCGATCATATAGATCAAGTCACCTGCTTGTAATCCGGCTTTTTCAGCGTTTTCCCCTGTGACTTCCTGAATATATACACCTGTTACGTCTACGCCATATCGCATAGCTTCAGATGCAGATGTAAGATCAACTATGGTCACACCCGCTGCCGGTCTTCCTTCTACATAGCCGTTTGCTATAAGAGATTCAGCAACTTCTTTAACTGTATTAACAGGTATTGCAAATCCGAGACCTTCAACATCAGACCCTGAAGATTTAGCAACAACTAAGCCTATAAGATTGCCATACTGGTCGAAAACACCACCGCCTGAATTACCGGGATTGATTGAGGCGCTTATCTGCAAGAGCGTCATGCTCTTACCTTCCAGAGTGATTTCTCTTTCAAGACCGCTGATTATACCATCAGTGGCTGTTCCTGCCAGTGTTCCAAGAGGATTGCCAATAGCAACTGCCAAGTCTCCTACGCTGAGCTGAGAACTGTCGCCGAGAGTTACAGGAGTTAAACCTGTGGCATCAATTTTTAATACAGCTACATCAGTTTGCTCATCAGTAGCTACTACAGTAGCATCGTAAGAAGTACCATCATGCAGAGTTACTTCTATAGTGCTGGCGCCGTCGATTACGTGATTGTTAGTGAGGATATAACCATCTTCACTGTAAACAACACCGCTTCCTGCGCCATTGGTTACGTATTGCCGTGCCCACGAGTCTGTAGAAACAGAACCTGTTGTAATTGCTACAACGGAATTTTCGTTTTTTGCGATGATTTCTTGTATTGACAGCTCGCTGCCCGTAGCTTTTGTTAAATTATAGTTAGTCGCGTTTAAGCTATTGCCTTGTGTCGTGTTGCCAAACAATGCGGAGGAAAAAGCGAAAGCTCCGGCCCCTATTGCAGCTGAAAATATCATCGCGAAAATCAGAGTAAAAATGAAGAATTTTTTGGTCACATATTTTTCTTTAGTTTTTTTCTTTTTCTCTTTTTTCTCCGGCATAGTGAAGTTTACCGGAGTATTGGTGACCTCCTCGTCGTTTCCGGGGAATTTGTTCCAATCATCCATAAATAAGACCTCCTTTTAATCAAATTATATTTACTATTTGTGTATTTTCTGTGTAAAAAAAATGGGAAATATGATAAAATAAATTATTAAATTTATAAAGATTGTATGTTTATTTTTCAGAAAATGGCAGATAAAAATAGTATGGAAAAATCATTGAGAGAATATACCCGCTGGGCAGGACAAACACTGCCTCAAGATTTGAAAAAAGAGCTTAAAGAGATTGAGAAAGATCCAAACGCTATATATGATAGATTTTGCAGAGATTTGACTTTTGGAACTTCCGGACTGAGAGGAAAAATGGGAGTAGGTCCCAATATGATAAATTCAATAGTTCTAAAGAGAGCTACAGATGGAGTTATAGACTATTTACGGTCGAAACACCTTAATCCGCAAGTAATAATAAGCTATGATACCAGAATCAACTCGATGGAATACGCCGAAGGCGTTGCAGAAGAGCTGGCATCCAACGGTATATCAGTAAAAATTTTTGCCGAGCCAACACCGGTGCCGGTTCTTTCTTTTGCCATAAGAGAGCTGAAGGCCGACTGCGGCATTATGATAACTGCGAGCCATAATCCGAAAGAATATAACGGGTATAAAGTTTATGACCACTGCGGCAATCAAATTGATGACAGAAAAGCCCGCGCAGTGGAAGACTATATAAATAAAAGGGAATATTTCGAGAATGGAACTGCATCAGCAAAGGCTGAGATACCGGCAGAAATCAAAATATTAGACGATAAAGTTAAAAACGCATATTTTAAAGCTCTTAGAGAAAACATTCTCTTTTGGGACGAAGAAACAAAAGCAAGAAAAGCTCTTTCCGATTTAGAAGTAGTATACACCCCTTTAAATGGCACAGGCAGAGATTACGTTATGGAAGTTGCCAAAAGCCTTGGGATTCGAAAGATAAAAATGGTAGAAGAACAGAGCTTTTGGGATGGCAATTTCCCTACTTGCCCTTCTCCAAACCCGGAATATGATCAAGTTTTTCTATTGGCAAAAGAGAAATACTGCGATGAGAATACAGATATAATCGTTGCTACAGATCCTGACAGTGACAGGATGGGCGTAATGGCAAGAGACAATTCTGAAGAAGGTAAAGGGCTTTTCAAGAGACTTACAGGCAACCAGACAGGCCTGTTGATGTTGGATTATATCTGCTATTGCCACAGCAAAGGAAAGGGCGGCAGGTTTCTTGACGAAAATAAAACAGTATACAAAAGCTATGTGTCATCACCGCTGGCCGAGGATATTGCCCGAAGCTACGGAATCACGATAAAGAATGTTCCTACAGGATTTAAAAACATAGCTGCCGAAATAGAGAAACTGAAAAATCAGGGCAGAGAAAATGATTTCCTCTTCGGATTTGAAGAAAGCCAAGGCTATCTGTACGGAAACTATACAAGAGATAAAGACGGAGCTTTGGCAGTACAGATGATTTGCCTTTTGGCAGCGTGTCTGAAGGAACAGGGAAAAACTTTATTTGACCAGATAGAAGACATCCAAAAGCGTTACGGATATACGAAATCATTGGTTACGTCGGTGGACTTTAATTCAGAAATGGACAGAAAAAATATAGATGTTTTAATGGAAAAGCTTTTTGACGGAAAGCTGCAAAATCTCATGGGGCAGGAGATTTCTCATGATTTTGAGCATAAAGAAAACAATATGTACAGAGGAATTCTCCCTGAGGGTCATCAGGTCATAATACGGCCTTCAGGTACTGAAATGAAAGTTAAGATATATATATATGCCAGAGGCAAAACCAGTCAAGAAGCTGAAGAAAAAACACGGCTTTTAGCGGATGAAATAAAAGCTTTTATTAATTGTGAGCAGCTTTAAGCAAGTTTGCACGCAAAATTGACACAAATATAAAGAAAGGCATATTATGAATAAAGTATTGACAGCTATAGACAAAAGCGGCTCATTTCGAGTATATATGACCATTTCAACCGATATGGTTCAGAAAGCTGCTGACATACATAATACCACACCTCTTGCAACAGCCGCCCTGGGAAGAGTTCTGACAGGCGCAGGGCTCATGGGACTGATGCTGAAAAATCCTCAGGATAAGCTGACCGTCATCTTCAAAGGCGACGGACCGGCACAGCAGATATTGGCTACTGCCGACGGACAGGGAAACGTGAAAGGCTATATAGCAAACCCCGATGTTGAGTTGCCCCTCAAGGATAACGGCAAACTGGACGTAGGCGGAAGTCTGGGGATAGGGACCCTTACTGTCATAAAAGACTTAGGGCTGAAAGAACCATACGTCGGCAAAATCGCTTTAGTTTCAGGAGAAATAGCAGAAGACCTGACGGCATACTACTATATCTCAGAACAGCAGAATTCAGCCATAGCGCTGGGTGTCAAAATCGAGAGAGACTGCTCGGTCGGGTGCGCCGGAGGTATGATAGTACAAGTGCTGCCGGGAGCTTCTGAAGAGGCCGTAAGCCAGCTGGAAAGCGTAATCAATTCAATGGAGTCGATAACTTCCGTAATAGATAAGGTCAATGCCGCAGCCGAAGACGAGACAGCAGAAAGAAAAGTCCAGATGATGGCAGAAGAAATTTTCGCCGACATGCCGGAAGAATTTGAATTGGAGTTTCTTGAAACAAAGGAAATGGATTGGCAATGTGATTGCTCTGAGGAACGATTGGAAAAAGCGCTGATGACCATAGGAGAAAAGGATTTGACGGAAATAATAGAAGAAGACGGCGAGGCAGAGCTAGTTTGCCAATTCTGCCTTAAAAAATACCATTTCGACAAAGACCATCTCATGAGGATTCTGGCAAGTATCAAATAAAACCGGAGGCTTTCTATGTGCAAAAAGAGAATAGGAGTCCTTTTCGGAGGGCGCTCAGAGGAACATGAAGTTTCTTTGATTTCTGCGTCGTCCGTAATCAGGGCCCTGGACTCGGAAAAGTTTGTACCGATATACATAGGGATTACCAGGAACGGGAAATGGAAAAAATACGATGGACCGGCCGAAAAAATTCAAGATGGTTCGTGGGAAGAAACCGCAACGGATTTGGAGCCGGGACATCTAAGCGAAATTGTAGACTTTGCACTGCCCATACTTCACGGACCATACGGAGAAGACGGATGTATACAAGGCTTCCTTGAGACTCTGGGCATACCCTACGGCGGTTGCGGAGTTTTGGCTTCGGCAGTTTCCATGGATAAACAGTTGTTTAAACAACTTATGAAGGAAAACAGCCTTCCCGTCTGCGGATATATAAGTTTTACAAGAAAAGAAGCTTTAAAAGATTTGCAAAAAGCAGCCCTTAAAGTTATGGAAGCTGTCGGACTGCCCTGCTTTGTCAAGCCTGCCAACATGGGCTCCAGCGTGGGCATAAATAAGGCAAGTACAGAGGAAAAACTGATTAAAGCTCTAAAAAATGCATGTCTGTATGATGATAAGGTCATCGCAGAAGAATATATCGACGGACGGGAACTGGAAATTGCAGCAATAGGCGGAGAAGAACCGGAACTGACCGATATAGGAGAGATAATACCATCCACGGAATTTTACGATTATGCGGCTAAATATGGCGGAGAACGCCATGACATCGGCATCGGAAGCCGGGAACGCCAAGATGCAAAATCATCGCAGCTGATTATACCGGCCGATATAGGCGAAGAAATAAAAATGCAAATCAAAAGTATGGCTGAAAAAGCATATAAAGCCGTAGGGGGATATGGCTTTTGCAGAATAGACTTTTTCTTAAAAGCGCAAACAAAAGATATATATATAAATGAAATAAACACTATACCCGGATTCACCGGCGGCAGCATGTTCCCGTTGCTTTGGGAGCATCAGGGCCTGAATTTGCGGCAGATAATTGAAAGGATTGTAGATTTGGGATATGAAAGAGATTACATTAGAAATAACAGGAAGACAACAATATGAGGGCGTAGAAGAAGACCAGATGGAGTTTGTCACCGATGGGAAGCTTTATATTAGAAACGGAGTTGTATATATAATATATGATGAAACGGAAGTTTCCGGCATGGAAGGCTGCAAGACTACCATCAGGCTGGGAGAGTCATCTGTCAAAATGAGGAGAACCGGCAACGTAGGCATAAGCACGGAACTGTATTTTGAAGAAGGAAAAAGATTCAGCAGTGTTTATGAGACGCCTTATGGTCCTATGGGAGTGGAGGTTTTCACCGATTACGTTAAAAATAATTTCGATATGGAAAAATGCCAAGGCTCAATAGACGTCCAGTATCAGGTCAGCATGGAGGGCTTGGCAGAAGGTATAAACAAGATAACTATTAAAGTAATGTAAAAATATACAAGCAACGAGGAGATGAAATAATGCAGCAAAAAGGTTTCGATTCTGAAAAGTACATTGAGGAACAGTCTAAGTATATTCTTGAAAGAATTAATCATGAGAACAGCCAGAGACTGTACCTGGAATTTGGAGGGAAATTAGTCCACGACAAGCACGCCATGCGTGTTTTGCCGGGGTTTGACGAAAACGCCAAGATTAAGCTCTTACAAAAGATGAAAGACAAGGCGGAAATCATAATCTGCATTTATTCAGGAGACATAATTAACAGCAAAACAAGACAAGATTTCGGTATAACTTACGATTTAGAAGTGTTAAGACTGATAGACATTTTCCGCAAATATGACCTTAAGATAAACAGCGTAGTCGTAACTCGCTATGAGGACGCACCTGCTGTCAATAAGTTTATCGCCAGGCTAGAAAGAAGAGATATCAAGACATACAAGCATTTCTATACCAAAGGCTACCCTACCGATGTGGACACCATCGTAAGTGAAGAGGGTTACGGAGCCAATTCTTACATAGAAGTAACAAGGCCTTTAGCAGTGGTTACGGGGCCCGGAGGCGGCAGCGGCAAGCTGGCCACATGTCTTTCCCAGCTTTACCATGAGTACAAGAGGGGCGTAAAGGCCAGATACGCCAAATTTGAAACGTTCCCTATATGGAACCTTCCTCTGAAGCATCCTGTCAACATAGCTTATGAGGCGGCCACAGCCGATCTTAGAGATGTTAACATGATCGATTCCTTCCACCTTGAGGCCTATGGCGAAAAGGCTGTAAACTATAACAGAGATTTGGAGGCTTTTCCTGTAGTAAAGAGGATAATAGAAAAGATAACGGGGACTGCCGAATATCAGTCCCCTACAGATATGGGAGTCAACAGAGCGGGCTTTTGCATATATGACGACAAGGTTGTGCAGGAAGCTGCCGTTCAAGAGATAATCCGCAGATTTTTGATTGCTAAATGCGACTATAAAAAAGGAAAGATTTCTGAGGAGGCTTTGGAAAGGTCAGAGCTTTTGATGAAGGAAGTCAATGCCTGCGAAGAGGACAGGCCTGTGGTTACTCCTGCCAGAGAATATGCCGAATATAAGAGACGCTGCGATGAAAAATATCTAAACGTTGTAGTAACGGCTCTTGAAATGCCTGACGGAACTATGGTCACCGGCAGAAGCAGCCGGCGCATGGTGGCAGCGGCTGCGGCAGTGCTTAACGGCGCAAAAAAGCTGGCCGGAATAGATGACGACAAATATGTTATCGCACCTAACGTTTTCGGCGACATACAGTCGCTGAAAGGAGACATCCTCAATCACGACAGAACCAGCTTAAACCTGGAAGAGACGTTGACTGCCCTCTGCATTTCAGCGGAGACCAACCAGTGCGCAAAAAAGACTTTTGAGATGCTGAGCAAACTCAAAGGCTGCAAAGCTCATTGCACCGCCATCCTAAGTGACAGAGACGAGCAGACTCTGAGAAGCATGGGAATAGATGTTACATGCGATCCTGAATACCTGACCACCAACTTATATTTTGCATAAGATATAAACTCATAAAGAGATAATGCATATATACCCGTTGCGTTGCTAAGGAGAGACCAGACATGCCAAGAAAAACAGCAAGAAGACAGAGAAATAATCATGCCGGAAGGACTCTGAATTCAAGGGGACGGCTTGGATATATAGCGATTTTTGAAGGGATAGGCGTCGGACTTGTCGCTGGTCTTTTGGTGTCTTTATTTAGATTCCTCATCAATGAAGCAGAGGACATGAGAGATCTTTTTATAGAATCAGCCAGACAAAAGTTTACCATGGTTCTTTTGGGCATAGGAATCTTGGTGTTTATTTCGGTATGCATTGCTGTGATAGTACAAAGAGAGCCGATGGCCTCCGGAAGCGGCATACCACAGATAAAAGACGAATTGAAAGGCAAGGCTTCTTCCAATTGGATACAAGTAATTATCGCTAAGTTTTTTGGAGGAATACTTGCCATAGGAAGCGGTCTTTCATTGGGAAAAGAAGATGCGGGAATCCAGCTCGGCGCCATGGCAGGAAAGGGCTTTTCCAGGTTAACCGCTAAAAAAAGGCAGCAGCCTGAGGAGCCTGGAGAAAAAGAAAGCCTTTTGATGACTTTTGGCTCAGGGGCAGGGTTTTCGGCAGTCTTCGGGGCGCCTCTTGCGGGAGTTATATTCACCCTCGAAGAACTGCACAAAAATTTTTCTAAAGAAGTTTTGCTTGGTACAATGGCCGCAGCCATTACAGCAGACGGTGTAGGAACTTACCTCTTTGGATTTGAGCCTGTGTTGAGTTTTGCATTAGATGCGGATGAAGGTCTTCCCATAAGCAGAATTTGGATGGTTGTCCTTTTAGGCTTGATTCTCGGCGCTTTAGGCGTTTTCTTCAATAAGACGGTTAAGGTTTGCTGCAATTTATTTAAAGGGTTAAAACCAAAATGGATAAAAACTGTTATACCGTTTGTCTTTCTATTTGCGCTGGCCATCTGGATGCCGGAAGCTTTGGGCGGTGATTACGGCATTCTGGAAACAATCGGCCATGGCTCGCTTACTGTGAAAGTTCTATTGACTCTTTTAATTGTAAAATTTGCTTTCTCTGTCATCAGCTTTGGAAGCGGGGCTCCGGGAGGCATAATTATGCCGGTTATAGTAGTAGGAGCTTTTGTGGGAGGAATCTTTACAGAAGCCATAAGCCCGCTGGTAGGATTTGAAAAAGATTGGGCGCAATGCTTTGCTGCTTTAGGTATGGCAGGCTTTTTCAGCGCAACAGTAAAAACGCCCATCACTGCGATTATACTTATAAGCGAAATGACAGGAACCTTTTCAAATCTATTTCCATTGTCTATTATAGTTCTTGTATCTTATATAACTGCAGACGGCTTAAGCGGTCGCCGTAGCCGTCCGATTTTCGATTAATCTTCAGAAGCGTTGTTTTCTGAAGATTCTTCTTTCCATGCATCTTTTTTGTTATTTATATTTTCAAGATTTTCTTCTCTGAACTTATCCCAATCCAACAGATAGAGTGCTCTTTCCAGCAGCATGCCTTTGGCAAAGGGAGAAAGCTTTCTGTAAAAGGTCATTATTTCCATCAAATCATCATCACAGAATTGGCTATTGCTTACCTGGTTTAGAAAAACCTGCGGGTCAGCTTCAAACAGGGCCCCCATATTTATGCCAAAACGACTTGTTATCTTAAATAAAACTTCAGCGTCAGGCGTTCTGCGCGCCAGTTCATAATGAGTATACAGCGATCTGCTAATGCCGGCCAAATCGGCCATTTGAGTCTGGCTCATATTTTTGCACGTTCTTAAAATCTTCAAATTGGCAGCGATTCTCTTTTGGGTATCTAAATTCATGTTACGTCTCCTCAAAGCATGCAAAATGCTGTAATCAATATTTTGGCAAAATTTGTGCCTCTATAATATATGTGCAAATTCTCCTTAAAAAAGTTGCACGGAAGGCTGTATTTGCCTTGTATTTTTGCTGCAAAGTTATAAATAGCATAACTACATGTTTATTCAACTATTATCTTACAACGACTAACTTTAGTAAAGAACCATTTCTTTATTTAAAGGAAATTTTCGTAAAAAGGAGAGTAAACATGGCAGAAAAATTAAGACCACTAGACCAGGTAGAAATGGGCAGAAGAGTCAGAAGCAGAAGAGAAGCCATAGGCCTCAGCAGAGAAAATCTTGCTGAACAATTGGACGTATCCGCACAGTTTATCGCAGATATCGAATATGGCCACAAAGGTATTTCAATTAAGAAGCTGTACCTTCTGTGTCAGATTCTCAATGTAACAGCAGATTACATACTTGCGGGAGGAATTTTGCCGGAGGAAATGGATGGAGAAACATCAAGAGCCTGTGAGGAGATAATGGCGATACTTCATCAGTGCGACGCAAGACAACTTAGAAGCATAGGAAAAATCGCTCAGATATATGCGGATGAAGTAAGGATGAAATAATCGTGAAATACTCACAAGAAGTAGAATACCTTCCCATTAATGGCAAAGTAATAAATATAAAGGTTGCAAAGGAATGGGATGGTTTCTATGAAGAAGAATCAGAAAGGCTTGAAGATGACGATGAGCTGCTAGCTCAGTATTATAAAGACGTTACTCGTTATTTAGGCGTTTTTGGAATAAATAAAGCGTATTTTGAAGACGCGGTCCAGGACACCATGGTTGAGGCTCTGAAATGTGCCGGCAATATAAGGGATAAGACGAAATTAAAATATTGGATATTAACAATAGCTAAAAGGGTAGGCTTAAAATACCTAAAAAAAGGAAAGAAAGAGGAGGAGCAAAACTGTTCATACGAAGAGTATATATGTAATTGCAACGAAGAAATAGATTTTGTTTCAGACAGGCAAATCTTTGAAAAAGCCAGTTGTATCAGCGATGAATATCTTATAGAGCTTATAGAAACAACTTTGAGCGCCAAAGAACAAAGAGTTATTATTTTGCAATATATCTATCGGCATAAGCTCAAAGAAATAGCTGAGATTTTAAATGAACCTGAAGGTACTATTCACAGTATCTCAGCGCGGGCAAAGAAAAAGCTTAAAGCAAGATTGGAAGAAGGAGGATATCCTTATGGCAGATAGAACTGACTACACGAAATTATTGGGCGAGCGTCTGGAACGCGCCTATAGAGCAAAGGATGATATAAAGCCGCCGTCTGCGGAAGACATCGCCAGATGGAAGCGGCTGGCTCAAGCCAAGAGAAAAGAGAAAAGAAAGCGCATGAAGCTGATTGCCAGCCTTGCGTCTGTGTTTGCTGTTGCCTTTTGCATCAGCATAGTTCCCATGTTCAAAATCCCTGACGCGCAAGCAGGGGAAGATTATTTTGTGGATATGGAAACTTTAGAGAACGACGAAGAGAGCATGATTACAGATATATTTTCTTCTTATGATGATTTACCTGAAGATGTTAAAAATAACTTCTGTATGTTTAAAAATATTCCTATTGGTTATACACTTTCTGAGCTTAGAGTTGTATCGATTGGTGAAAGGAAAAAACTTGAAAGTCAATTTGAAAATAAAAAAGGAGACTATTTAATTATATTACAAAGCAACTCGGAAAGTAGCCCTGGAATAGTTTTGAATAGTAACAATACTGAAAGATGGTATAGTACGGACGTTTATATAAAACAATATACTTCTGGTAATAAAGAAATTATTAATTATAAATTTGTTGTGAACAATAATTTTATAGATATAATAGCTTGTGAAGATGTTAAAAAAGAAGAAATACAAAAAATGATAAAAGAGGCTATAAATAGCCTCTAGACTTAAAATGCTTTAGAATAAGTAGTTAAAGTATGAACAGATGAACCAATAGTATCTTTGCTTGTGACTCTTATTCTGTAGCTTGTATTACGATCTAGACCAGTATATTTGTTATAAAAATAAAAAGCGGATTTATTAAAGCCATTGTTGTATAATGTACGCTCTGGGTTCGAGGTATCTAGTACCCATTCACCATCGACTTTTTTCTGCAAATATACAACCACATTGTATATATCGACTGTTTGACTGAAGTAAACATCCACATATACATCTGCCGTTGTTGAGCTGGTTCGGTCTATTTCAAAGATAATAGTATCTGTATTATACGGCTGTATCCCTGAGTCATCAATTATCTCAGTAGACGCAAAAGCAACAGAACCAAAGGACATGGTCAAAACCAAGACCAAGAAAAGTGACACAATTTTTTTTCTCATGAAAAACCTCCTAAATGTTAATTTTGTAATGAAAAAAACATTTAGGAGTTTATCTAAAATCATTGATTTTTCTCAATTTTAGGAAATCAATAATAACTGTTTGGTACCTTAAATTTGAGATGTGATAAAAGCTTAATAAACTCCTTTTAGCTCAGCTAAAAGGAGTTTACGGGTTCTCAAGCCAAAACGTAAGGTCGATGTTATTCGAAATTTAAAAAATGTTATCTTTTCGGATAACAAAATCACGATTATGGATAATATCGTATCCGAAAATGGCAAAACCTTATCTTTTCGGATAACGAAACCCCGATTTTCGGATAACGCTTATCTTTTACAACCGCTTTCGGATACCACTTATCTGTTACAACAGATTTAGACACGCCGGCGGCTTACTTTGCCAGCAGGTGCAGATGGTCCAACGCCCGCCGACCTCCGGCAATCTGCTTAATTCAACCGCTTATGTGACATGCATTTGATAGACTTGAGACAAATACATAAAAAACTTGGTAATTTTCTTTAAAAAGGGTTTCATTTGTGTTATTTTATGTTATAATATAAATATAAAAAGAGTTAATTTTTTAACAAATTTACTTTTTAACAAAGTTTCTTAAATTAGGAGGTTATCAATCATGAAAAAAGTAGGTGTATTGGGAACTGGTACCATGGGCGCCGGTATCATTCAGGTTCTGGCGCTGAACGGATACGAAGTAGTAATGAGAGCAAGAAGAGATTCTTCTGTAGAGAAAGGTCTTGCTACCGTTAAAAAAAATCTTGATAAAATGGTAGCAAAAGAAAAAATTACTGCAGAAGCAGCAGAAGAAGCTTACAGCAGAATACAAGGCTCAACCAATATCAACATAATCGCAGACGCAGACCTGGTAATTGAAGCAGCAACAGAAGATATGGAAGCCAAAAAAGCTTTGTTTGCTGAGCTGGACAAACTTTGCAAACCTGAAACTATCATTGCTACCAATACATCTTCCCTTTCAATAACCGAAATCGCCGCAGCTACAGGAAGACCTGATAAGATCATAGGAATGCATTTCTTTAATCCGGTTCCTGCCATGAAACTGGTAGAGATCATAAAAGGTTTGACCACTTCCGATGAGACAAAGGATACCATCATAGCGTTGGCTGAGAAGTTAGGAAAAACCCCTGTTGAAGTAGCAGAAGCACCTGGATTTGTAGTAAACAGAATCCTCATCCCTATGATAAACGAAGGTATCGGAATCGTTGCCGACGGAGTCTCAGACGTTAAAGGCGTTGATACAGCCATGAAGCTGGGAGCCAATCACCCGATGGGACCTCTGGAATTAGGCGACCTTATAGGTCTCGATGTTTGCCTGGCTATAATGGAAACTCTCTACACTGAATATGGTGATCCTAAATATAGACCTCATGTTCTGCTGAAGAAAATGGTAAGAGCGGGAAAATTGGGAAGAAAGACCGGCATAGGTTTCTACGACTATTCAAAATAAGAAAAAAATTCCCACATATAGAAAGGATAGCTCCTCCTGATTCAAATATCCGAAGGGGCTATCCTTTTTTTGCCAGTTTGCCACAAAGTATCAACCTTGCTTCATCGCAGAGCTCCTGCAGGCTTCATAAAGGTACTCATCACGGCAGGCATGTCCGTCGCAGCTTAAAAGCCGTTTTGGAGATTGAAGAAGTGTTAGAAGCGAAAAGTGTGTAAGACCTGCCTTGAATTTCTCGCTTTATCGATACTGTTCGACGTTGCTGTATAACTTATTTCTACCGCCAATGTCCACCTCTTGAAAGCCGCTACTCGGGAAGTACAAGTCTTAGCAAAACAAGAAATAAAGCTTAAAATGAGTTTCCGTTTATGTCTAAGAAGCCCCACAGGTTGTCATACGATAAAAACAAGTATATTCATCTTCACATTTTAATGCAAGAGGTTTTGAAATAATTAATATTTTATCAATCAACCTTTAAAAATAGTGTAAATTTAAACGAATTAATAGCCTTGCTTTTTTAAATAAGCAGTATATAATAGACATAAGACATTTTAGTTTAATTCTAAAAAAGCAATTCTTAATTTTCTCAGAAAGGTGAAGGGCACCCTAAAAAGCCCATAAAGGTGAATTTATGAATGAAAAAATTTTAGAATCTGAAACCGATTGCGGTGAGATTTCCTGTGCCTCTATGGATACAAAAGTTGACGAAAAACAAGAAATAAGCGTTCAACAAGAAGATGGGCAGGAAAAAGAAAACAAACCTGAAAAAGAAGACAGACCTGAAGTAGAAGGCATTCTGGAGATTCAGGAAGAAAACAGTTTTGGATTCCTTAGATTTTCTAATTTTTTAACCAGCGATAAAGATATATACGTATCACCTACTCAAATAAGGAGATTTAACCTTAAAACGGGAGATAAGATAAGAGGAATAACCAGACTTCCTAAAGAAGGAGAGCGTTTTGGCGCGCTTTTATATGTACTTACAGTCAACGGAGACGAGCCTGGCAAGGCTATAAGGAGGCCTGACTTCGATGAACTGACGCCGGTTTTCCCTTACGAAAGACTTAGACTGGAGGACGGAAGCCGAGATCTTTCCATGCGTCTTATAGACTTGGTGGCTCCCATAGGAAAAGGGCAGAGAGGTCTTATTGTGGCTCCGCCGAAAGCAGGAAAAACTGTACTTTTAAAAAAGATTGCCAATGCCATAGAAAAAAATTATCCGGAGGTAGAACTTATAGTTTTACTGGTTGACGAAAGACCTGAAGAAGTAACTGATATGAAGAGGTCTTTGAAAGGCGGGGAGGTTATCTTTTCAACTTTTGACGAACTGCCTCAGCATCATACCAAAGTAGCTGAAATGGTTCTCGCAAGAGCTCAAAGGCTGGTTGAACACGGAAAAGATGTGGTAATATTACTTGACAGCATTACAAGACTGGCAAGAGCTTATAATATGGTGGTGCCGGCTTCCGGAAAGACTCTTTCAGGAGGATTCGACCCGGGAGCATTCCACAAACCCAAGAAATTCTTCGGTGCTGCCCGCAAATTAGAGGAAGGCGGTTCCATAACCATTCTCGCTACGGCGCTTATAGAGACAGGAAGCCGCATGGACGAAGTCATATTTGAAGAATTTAAAGGCACAGGCAATATGGAATTGCATTTGGACAGAAAACTTTCAGAAAAAAGGATATTCCCAGCCATAAGCCTTAACAAATCAGGCACAAGACGTGAAGATTTGCTCATGACACAAGAAGAGCTGGAGGCAATATGGGTTATGCGGCGCAACCTTTCCGGCGGCAGCACACAAGAAGTCACTGAAGCTATAATTGACAATCTGGCGCATACCAAGAATAACAGCGACTTCATCAAAGTTATCAAAAAAGTAATGATGGACTAAGTTTAAAACGATAAAGGGAAAAAGATGGATTTAAATAAAATTTTCTTGAAAAATGCCTGCCCTACTTCCATAGGAGGGCAGGCTATAATGGAGGGCATAATGATGCGCGGCCCGGAGAAAACCGCTGTGGCCGTAAGACTTGCAGATGGCAGCATACACATGAAGACTCAGCCTACGCCTAAGATGAACAGATGGGCTAAAGTTCCGCTGATAAGAGGTGTGGTAAATTTTGTGTCTTCTATGATACAGGGGACAAAAGTCCTCATGTACTCAGCAGATGTGCTGGAAGAAAATTATCCTGACGAATACGAAAAAGATAAATTTGACATCTGGATGGAAGAAAAATTCGGAAAAGAGAAGGCATGGAAAGTCCTTATGGCTTTTTCCGTCTTAATTGCCATAGTGCTGGCAGTATCCATATTTATGCTTTTACCTACCGTAGTAGTGGGATGGCTTTCAGCTGTAACCGACAGCATAATTCTGCTTAATCTGGCAGAGGGCGTAGTCAGAATGATAATCTTCATAGGATATATATTGCTTATATCTAAAATGAAGGATATAAGGACGGTATTTGAATATCACGGAGCAGAGCATAAGACTATCCATTGCTTTGAAAATAACCTTGAACTCACTCCGGAAAACGCTCAGCAATTCTATACGCTTCACCCTAGGTGCGGAACCAGCTTTCTCATGTTTGTAATGGTGATAGCTGTATTGGCTCATGCCCTTATGGGATGGCCGAATGTATGGATACGCATAATAAGCAGAATTTTAGTCCTTCCGCTTATTGCCGGAGTATCTTATGAACTGCTCAAATGGGCAGGAAGGAGTGACAATTGGATCGTTAAGATACTCAGCCTTCCGGGAATTTATCTTCAAAAACTGACTACCAAAGAACCAAATGAGAAACAGCTGGAAGTAGCCATTGCAGCTATGAAAGCTGTTCTGCCGGAGAACAAAACTCCTTACTTTGAAGGACTCTGTGATTTAAACGGAGAACCTATTAAGGAGGAGCCAAAGGACGAAGATCTTGGTCAGCCCGCTTTAAACCAGGAGACCAAGGACGATAATATAAGCCAGGAGAACGATGGCGATAACCTAAGCGAAGGAAATTTTGTTTGTGAAGGAGATGACACCGATGAGCCTGCCGCTGAAAGAGCTGATTAAAATAGGTGAAAAACAGCTTTCTGATGCCGGTATAGCAGATGCTGCAAGAGACGCAAAACTCCTTTATTGTTTTTTAGATAAATTGGATTCAGTAGGACTTTTGATGAGATGGCAGGACGTATTGCAAGACAATAGCTGTGAAAGTTATTTTGAGCTTATAGAAAGGCGTGCTGCCGGAGAACCTCTGCAATACATAACAGGTACCCAGGAATTTATGGGATTTCCGTTTAATGTTACACCGGCGGTGCTTATTCCAAGACAGGATACGGAAACCATGGTGGAAGACGCTATAGAACTTATAGAAAAAGGAACTTTGCGAGGTGAAGAATATATAAAACCTCAAGCCATTAAAGAGGTTTTGGACCTCTGCTGCGGCAGCGGAGCCATTGGCATATCCATTGCTAAAAGCTGCGGTAAGACCAAAGTGATTTGCTCCGATGTGAGCGAGGAAGCGCTAAAAGTAGCAGAGCAAAATGCGGCTCTTAACGGATGCAAATCAGTGAAAATACAAAAAAGCAATATGTTTGAAGCCTTTAACAGCAGATTGGGAAGGAAGAAATTTGACCTGATAATCTCCAATCCGCCGTATATAGAAAGCAGCGTTATTCCCACTCTTCAGAGAGAAGTCAAGGACTATGAACCTATGATGGCTTTGGACGGAGGAGAGGACGGTCTGGACTTTTATCGGATTATTGCATCTGAAGGGGAAGACTATCTTCAAAAAAACGGAGTTATCATGTTGGAAATAGGGTATGACCAGGGTAAGGCCGTGACGGAAATGCTTCAGGAGACAGGAAGCTTTGTTTCGATAAGATGTCTGAAAGACTTGGCAGGTAAAGACAGGATCGTGGTTGCCCGCCTTGAGGACAAAAAGAAGAGAAAAAATAACCGGAAAGCCGAAAAATAACAGGATAACAGGATAAAAGTTAAAAATCCTCTTGATTTCAATGGCTTTGCATGATATAGTATAAGGGCTGCGATGTTATTGCAGCAATTGTAGATAAATTTTAAAGGAAAGAGGGAAGAAGCATGAAGGAAGGAATCCATCCTGATTATAAGGAATGTAAAGTAACTTGCGCATGTGGTAACACTTTCGTTACAAAATCAACGAAAGAAGAACTGAGACTGGACGTATGTTCAGCATGTCATCCGTTCTTCACCGGTCAGCAGAAGTTTGTTAACAGAGGCGGCCGTGTTGAGAAATTCAAGAACAAGTACAACATGGACTAATAATCAAGACCACAAACCGGAACAAGCTTCCGGTTTTTTTAATGATAGGCACGCCTTGAGGGTGCAGCGCACTTTTCACAACGCACTTTTTATGGCGGCAACACTTTTCAAAAACTATAAAGCGTGTTATAATAAACGCTAGACTTTAAAGAGGAGCGAAAGATGTTCGATAAATTAGATTTTATATTAGAAAAGTACGAAGAGCTTTCTATGAAGGTTTCAGACCCTGACGTGATAAACAACCAGCCTCTTTGGCAGAAGTATATCAAAGAAATGGGAGAAATGGAGCCTATAGTAAACAAATATAAGGAATACAAAAAAGCTAAAGAGGAAATCTCAGAAGCAAAAGAAATGCTTGACTCCGGTGACGAAGAACTGAAAGAATTGGCCAAAATGGAGCTTTCCGAACTGGAGGATAAGCTTCCGCAGATGGAAGAAGACCTTAAGATACTGCTTCTCCCGAAAGACCCTAACGACGAAAAGAATGTATTCTTAGAAATCAGAGCAGGAACCGGCGGAGAAGAAGCCGCATTGTTTGCGCAGGATCTTTTGCGTATGTATTTGAGATATGCCGAAAGACGCGGCTGGAAGACCGAAATCATGGACGCCAACGATACGGGCATAGGCGGAATCAAAGAAGCAATAGTCCTCATTAAAGGCAAAGGCGCTTATTCCAGACTTAAATACGAAAGCGGTACGCACCGGGTGCAGAGAGTTCCTGAGACTGAAAGTTCCGGCAGGATCCACACTTCAGCAGCTACTGTGGCAGTGCTTCCTGAAGTGGACGATGTGGAAGTAGAAATCAATCCAAACGATGTGCGTGTGGATGTTTATCGTTCATCCGGCAACGGCGGACAATGTGTTAATACAACCGATTCAGCTGTAAGACTTACCCACATTCCTACGGGTCTGGTAGTAACTTGCCAGGACGAGAAGTCTCAGATAAAGAACAAAGAAAAGGCGTTCAAAGTGCTGAGATCAAGGCTGTATGACCTTAAGCTCCAGGAACAAAACGATGAGATAAGCGCCGAAAGACGCAGCCAGGTAGGTTCCGGAGACAGAAGCGAGAGAATAAGGACGTATAACTTTCCGCAAGGCAGAGTAACAGACCACAGAATCGGCATGACCCTATATAAGCTGGACGGATTTTTAGATGGCGAGATCGATGAGATTATAGACGGTCTCATAACCAGCGACCAAGCCGAAAAAATGAAAAATTTCTAAAGTTTAAATAAAAAAGACACGCAAAAAATGGACACCAGAATATTAGGAACAGATGACAAAGGAATAACAGAAGCTGCCAGAATACTGAAGGAAGGCGGTCTCGTAGCATTTCCCACTGAAACAGTGTATGGCCTGGGAGCCAATGCCATGGATGATGAGGCTGTAAGTAAGGTGTATGCTGCTAAGGGAAGACCCAGTGACAATCCGATGATAGTCCACGTAGCGAAACCGCAAGATTTGACTTTACTTACTGACAACATAACGGACGACATGAAAAAACTGGCAGAAAACTTTTGGCCCGGACCGCTTACTATGGTGGTACAAGCCAAGCCTCAAGTTTCCAGAATTACCACAGGGGGACTTGATACGGTAGCTGTCAGAATTCCTGACAACGAAACCACCCTTAAGCTCATAGAAACAGCAGGCATGCCTATGGCAGGACCGAGCGCCAACCTTTCAGGGCATCCCAGCCCAACATCGTCCAATCACGTTTACGATGATCTTCAAGGCAGAATAGACGCAGTAATTCAGGGCGAAATTTGTAAGGTAGGCATAGAATCGACAGTAGTAGATATGACATCGCCGGCGCCTGTTATATTGCGTCCGGGAATTGTGACGGCAGAAGACCTGGAAAAAGTTCTCGGAAAGAAGGTTGAACTGGACCCTGCAGTTTTGCAAAAACCAAAAATTTCGAACAATGGAAAGCTTTTAGAAACGGAAGATGATTATAAGCCAAAAGCTCCGGGAATGAAATATAAACATTATGCGCCAAAGGCAGAAATGATGATTTTCGTAGGCGAGCCTGAAAAAGTGAGACTGGCTATAGCCGCTGAAAAGATGGCAAGGGTAGAATTCGGACAGAAAGTCGGCGTGCTGATTTTTGACAGCGATAAGCCTAAAGAGGCAGCTCATGACTTTTTCGCCCAGCTTAGAGCTTTTGACAAAAGCGGAGTAGACGTCATCTTGGCAGCTGCCTTAAAAGAAGACGGAGTAGGGCTGGCTGTGATGAACAGGATGTTCAAATCGGCAGGATATAATATACGAGAAGTAGAGTAATTTTTAAAGGAGAAAAGCAAATGAAAATTGCTGTAGCAAGTGACCACGGCGGCTTTGCCTTAAAAGAGACTGTAAAGAAACATCTTCTTGAAAGGGACATAGAAGTTTTAGACTTAGGTACCGATTCGGAAGATTCAGTGGATTATCCTAAATACGGTCAGCTGTGCGGACAGACGGTAGCCTCAGGGCAAGCAGACCTTGGCATCGTAATCTGCGGTACAGGAATCGGCATTTCCATCGCAGCCAATAAGGTACACAAAATAAGGTGCGGACTGTGCACTTCTGTTGAGATGGCCAGACTTACCAAACAGCATAACAATGCCAATGTCCTGGCTCTAGGAGGAAGAACAACGGAACCTGAACTGGCCCTCGAAATTGTTGATACATGGCTTGATACTGAGTTTGAAGGCGGCAGACATCAGCGCAGGGTAGATATGTTAGACAGTATGTAATATACTTACAAGGATAAGATGTAAACGAGGAGAAGTTGAAATGGGAAAAGTATTTGTATTTGATCATCCGTTAATTCAGCACAAGACTGCGCTGATGAGAAAGACTGACACCAGCGTCAAAGAGTTTAGAGAGCTGGCGAAAGAAGTGGCAACATTGATGGGATTTGAGGCTACACGCAATTTAGAACTGGAAGATGTTGAGATAGAAACTCCTATCTGTAAGACTAAGATGAAGATGTTAAAAGGAGAAGACATCGCTATCGTTCCCATACTTAGAGCAGGCTTAGGCTTCGTAGACGGTATGCTGGCTCTGGTACCGAACGCCAAAGTAGGGCATATAGGCCTTTACCGGGATCCTGAAACCCACGAACCTGTTGAATATTACTGCAAACTGCCTGTAGACATCGAGAAGAGAAAGATATTCGTAGTGGATCCTATGCTGGCCACCGGGGGCAGTGCAGTAGCGGCGATAGATTTTATCAAGCAAAGAGGCGGAAAAGATATAGTCTTCATGTGCCTCATAGCTGCGCCTGAAGGCATCGATGTCCTCCAAAAGGCCCATCCGGATGTGGACATATATATAGCCGCAAAAGATGAGAGGCTCAACGAAAATGCATACATTGTGCCGGGTCTTGGAGACGCCGGAGACAGATTATATGGAACAAAGTAGATAATTACGAAACAGATGATTACAACATAGGCAATTATTTTAGAAGGAGAAAGTTTGATGAATTTTGATTTTATCCCTGATAACGTCAGCAAATATGATAACGTATACGACGTACTGAAGGAAAGGGGCTTTATCGAGCAATCCACTGATGAAGAGAAGATAAGAGAACTGCTTCAAAGGGAAAAGGTAAAGTTCTACATCGGTTTCGACCCGACGGCCGACTGCCTGCATGTAGGCCATTTTATGCAGGTGATAATAATGATGTACATGCAAAAGTTTGGACATACCCCTGTCGTACTCATCGGAGGCGGTACCGGCATGGTAGGCGACCCTTCCGGAAGAACTGACATGCGTCAGATTATGACAGTAGAAACCATTGAACACAACTGCAATCAGTTTAAGAAACTGTTTGACAGGTTCCTGGACTTTGACGATGAATGGGAATACGTAGGAAACGAAGGCGTTTTCGTTCCGGGTCACGAAAATAAAACTCCTGAGCCGGGGAAGGCCATAGCTGTCAATAACGCTCGCTGGCTGAGACCGCTCAATTATATAGATTTTCTGCGCGAAATAGGCTCGCTTTTTAATGTGAACACCATGCTCAGAGCAGAGTGCTTCAAGCAGAGAATGGAGCGTGAGGGAGGCCTCACCATGTTCGAACTGAATTACATGCTTATGCAGAGTTATGACTTCATGGTGATGGCTCGCGACTTTGACGTGAAAATTCAGTTCGGCGGCAACGACCAGTGGTCCAACATCATAGGCGGCGTAGATCTTACTCGCAAAAAGACAGGAAAAGAAGTCTATGGAATGACTTTCTCCCTGCTCACCAATTCAGAAGGCAACAAGATGGGTAAGACTGCAAAAGGAGCTCTCTGGCTCAGCCCTGAAAAGACCAGCCCGTATGAATTCTTCCAGTACTGGAGAAACGTTGGAGATGCAGATGTTAACAAATGCTTGAGAATGCTTACATTTCTTCCGATGGATGAAATTGAAAGACTTTCATCTCTCGAGGGTGCGGAAATCAATAAGGCTAAAGAAATCTTGGCTTATGAAGTAACCAAGCTGGTTCATGGCGAAGAGGAAGCCAAGAAGGCTCTCGACGGAGCAAGAGCGGCTTTTGCCGGAAACGGCAACATGGCCAACATTCCTACAGCCAAGATGGACCGCAGTATCTTTGAAGGCGAAGGCATTGGCATAGTAACTTTAATCAAGGATTTGGGCCTGGTTCCAAGCAACAGTGAGGGATTCAGAACTATCGAACAGGGAGGTCTTACTGTGGGAGGCAAGAAAGTTACCGATAAGAAAATGCAGGTAACTTTGGATATGTTTGAGGACGGCAAACTGCTCATACAAAAGGGCAAGAAAAAGTTCCAAATGATAGAGATATAAAAAGACATTTTATGGTCGATATATCCAGTAAATAATGTAAAAAAATATAAAAATGAGGGAAAAAGTCTGCAAAACAGGTGATTTTGTGGACTTTTTTTAAAAATTTGCAAGAAAAAGTCCGCCTCGGCTGGATTTCGTATAAATAGTATAAGTTCAAACAAGATAAAAGAAAAATGCCGAATTTTCAGAAAATTCAGAAATCAAGCTTGACATAATATATATGCTTATTGTATCATAGCTCTAGCGATAAGAAAGGGACAAATTTTATGTTTTTTAACTCGATAAGCTTTGCAAAAGAATATCTTGGATTTGTCTACAGCAAGGTATATTATTATCTCGCTGATTTTACAATGCCCAAATTGATATTAAGCGCATAGCTGATGCAGGAAGATATAAGTTTAAACTCTTTTACTAATCTATAGGCTAGAATAGGCTCATCAGTATGGACTTGCTGGATGAGCTTCTTTTTTTCTAAAAAAAAATAAAAACAAGGAGAAGAAGGATGAGAAAGGTTATTGTATTATTACTATCTATGATTTTAATTTTCGGTCTTGCTGCCTGCGGAGGAAATGAAGGCAGCAACGGAAACGGCGAAAGTAACGGAGACGTTTTAAAAATTGGAGTTATCCAGTTGGTCAAACATGATGCACTGGACAGAGCATATCAGGGATTTGTGGATGAACTGGCCAATCAAGGATATGTGGACGGCGAAAATATAGAAATCGAGTATCAGGTAGCTTCTAACGATCAGTCCAATTGCCTGACCATCGCCGAATCTATGGTAAACGATAATAAAGATTTGATTTTTGCCATTGCTACACCGGCGGCTCAGGCAGTAGCAAGCAAAACGGAAGACATTCCTATTCTTGTATCAGCAGTAACAGACCCGGCTGCTTCAGGACTGGTAGAGTCTAATGATGCGCCGGGAAGAAATGTTTCCGGAACTTCCGATTTGACACCTGTTGCCAAGCAGATAGAGCTGCTTACACAGATCGTCCCTGATGCTAAAACGATAGCAGTCCTTTACTGCAGTACTGAATCCAACTCCGAGATACAGCTGAGACTGGCTAAAGAAGCTGCTGAAGAACACGGTCTGGAAGTGGTAGAAGCTTCGGTATCCTCTTCCAATGAGATACAGCAGATGGTTTCTTCGCTGGAAGGCAGAGTGGATGCCATATACGTGCCTACGGATAACACTATAGCTGCCGGCATTCAAACAGTTTCCACTATAGCCACTGAGGCAGGCATACCGGTAATCTGCGGAGAGTCAGGACCTGTAAAAAACGGAGGTCTTGCTACTATTTCTCTTGATTATTACGATTTAGGAGTTAAAACTGCGCAGCAGGCCATAAAAATTCTCAAAGACGGTGAAGACATTACAACTATGCCAATTGAATATATAGGGGATGAAGAATTAAAATACTATGTCAATGCAGCAATAGCAGAAGCGCTTGGAATAACAATTCCGAATGAAATTCTTGAAAATGCAACCATATATGAGTAAGGCGGTTGTAGGAGAATCAAAAGAAAGTAAGGAGAAAAAATGGAACTTTTATCTAGCATATTAAAAAATCTTCCTGACGCAGCTGCATTGGGATTAGTCTGGGGGATAATGGCAATAGGAGTTTATATAACTTTTAAAATCCTTGACATCCCTGATATGACTGTAGACGGCACCTTTGCTCTTGGGGGATGTATGGTGGCAGCAATGGTTTCGGCCGGAGGAGATCCTTTTATATCTACTTTGCTAGCTGTTATATGCGGCATGGCTGCAGGTATGGTAACAGGTATCCTTCACACAAAGCTGAAGATACCGGCTATACTGGCAGGAATTTTAACTATGTTGGCATTGTATTCAGTCAATCTCATGATTATGGGTGGAAAGTCCAATATAGGACTTTCACAATTTGGGGAACAGAAAGTGGATACGCTGCTGGACAAAATTTCTCAGTTGTTTGGGATGGATGCGGATACTGCCAACGTAATTTTAGGCGTAATCATAGCCATAGCTATAATCGCAGTGCTTTATTGGTTCTTTGGGACAGAACTGGGAAGCCTTATCAGAGCTACAGGAATCAATGAAAATATGGTGAGAGCCCAAGGCGGAAACACTGACGTCATGAAAATAATCGGGCTTGTGGTATCTAACGGTTTCGTTGCCTTTTCCGGAGCATTGGTGGCACAAATACAGAGATATGGCGACGTAGGAATGGGAACAGGTACCATCGTCATAGGATTAGCATCCATAATAATCGGAGAAGTTCTTTTGGGCAAAAAAGGTTCCTTCAAAGTGAGATTGATTTCTGTATTCCTGGGAAGTATCTTATACAGAGTTATAATAGCTATAGTGCTTCTGCTGGGATTCAATCCAAACAACTTAAAGCTGCTTACTGCCTTACTGGTAATAGCGGCTCTGTCTATACCTGTGGCTAGGGAATATGCCGGTGAAAAAAATAAAATGAGAGCTAACCTCAAAAAGTATGAGGAGGTGGAATAGATGTTGGTATTAAAGGATATACATAAAACATTCAATAAAGGCTCCGCCAACGAAAAGACTGCTTTGCGAGGCGTTGACCTGACCATAGAAGAAGGGGAATTTGTCACAGTAATAGGCGGCAACGGCGCCGGCAAATCTACGATGCTTAATGCAATTGCAGGTTCATTTTTTGTGGATTCGGGTATAATAAAGATAAACGGCGAAAATGTCACAGCTCAGCCGGAACATATTCGTGCCAAAAGAATCGGCAGAGTGTTCCAAGACCCGATGAAAGGTACTGCCGCAGATATGTGGATAGAGGAAAATCTGGCTATCGCATGGCGCAGAGGTAAAAAAAGAGGTCTCAAATGGGGCGTCACTAAAAATGAGAGAGAAACTTACAGAGAGATGCTTTCTGCTTTTGATTTGGGTCTTGAGGAAAGACTGGACACCAAAGTATCGCTGCTTTCCGGAGGTCAGAGGCAGGCTCTCACGCTTCTCATGGCGACCATTAAAAAGCCTGATCTGCTTTTGCTGGACGAGCACACTGCGGCCCTTGATCCAAAGACTGCAGCCAAAGTCCTTCAAATGACAGATGAGCTCATAAAAGATCACGGTCTTACCGCCATCATGATAACTCACAACATGAAGGATGCCATCAAGTACGGAAACAGGCTTATAATGATGATGGACGGAAAGATCATATACGATGTTTCGGGAGAAGAGAAGAAAAAACTTGAAGTGGCTGATTTGCTGAAAAAATTTGAGACATCCGCCGGAGAAGAATTTTCAAATGATAGGATGTTATTGATTTAATCGTTTATAGGAGAACGAAATGAGCATAGAGGCAATCCAAGCAATAATGATACCTTTTTTAGGAACCACATTGGGTTCAGCCCTTGTGTTTTTTTCCAAGGGCGAAATGAACAGAAATGTCCAGAGGGCGCTTACCGGGTTTGCTGCCGGAGTCATGACTGCGGCGTCTGTGTGGAGCCTTTTGATTCCGGCCATGGACCAGGCGCAAGATATGGGCAAGCTGGCATTTGTGCCTGCCGCGGTAGGATTTTGGGTAGGCATATTATTTTTGATGATATTGGATAAAACGGTGCCTCATATGCACATGAACAGCTGCCAAGCAGAAGGGTGCAAGAGCCATTTGAAAAAATCATCCATGTTGGTGCTGGCTGTGGCGCTGCACAATTTACCTGAAGGCATGGCAGTGGGAGTAGTCATCGCAGGATGGTTATCGGGGGATTCCATAGTATCCGGAGCGGCAGTCATGTCTCTTTCTATAGGCATAGCTATCCAGAATTTCCCTGAAGGAGCAATAATATCGATGCCGCTCAGCAGCCAAGGCATGGGAAAAGGGAAATCTTTTCTTTGCGGATTCCTATCGGGAGCCGTTGAGCCTATAGGAGCGATTTTAACAATATTGGCGGCAGGATTTATCATACCTCTGCTGCCGTACCTGCTCAGCTTCGCTGCCGGCGCCATGATATACGTGGTGGTGGAGGAGCTGATTCCTGAGATGTCTGAAGGCGAGCATTCCAACATAGGCACGCTGTTTTTCGCAGGAGGCTTTGTGTTGATGATGATACTCGATGTGGCTTTGGGATGATGCAGGCGGTGCATGATATGTGTTCAAGGTGATACGTTTGAAAAATGGTCCATTGAAGGATGGTCCATTGAAGGATGCTGCAACTTTATAACAGGTAGGAGAAATAAACGTATGGGTTTTTATGATGAGGCGTTAGAGATAACTGAAAGGGCTATAAAGAGAGTAATGCCGGGTCAAGCTGTTAAAAAAGCTCTTGAGGAAATGAATTTTAAGAAGCTTCGCGGCGATGCCGATAATGGCAAAGTGGTAATTATAGCAATTGGCAAAGCGGCTTGGCAGATTGCTAAAGCGGCAAAAAATTGGCTGGAATCCGCAGAGGATGATGCTACAACAAATTCTCATAAAGCCCTAGTCATAACGAAATATGGACATGTAAAAGGACCGATAGACGGTACGCTTTGTATAGAGGCAGGGCACCCTACTCCAGACATCAATTCATTTGTCGGAACCCAAAAGGCTATAGAAATGGTAAGTCATCTTTCTGAAGAGGACAAAGTGCTGTTTCTTGTATCAGGGGGAGGTTCTTCATTGTTTGAAAAATCCTTGTTACCGTTAGAGGAACTGGAAAATATAACGGCTCAGCTTCTTTCCTGCGGCGCCTCTATAACGGAGATCAACACTGTAAGAAAACGACTTTCACAGGTAAAAGGCGGTAGATTCGCAAAGATTTGTCAGCCTGCACATGTGTATTCAATAATCCTGTCTGATGTTTTGGGAGACAGAGCCGATATGATTGCATCAGGTCCATCATACCCTGACAGTTCTACTAACGAAGAGGCACTTTTTATAGCAGAAAAATATAAGCTGGTTCTGTCTGAAACAGCGAAGAATCTTCTTAAAAAAGAACCAGTAAAAGAGCTGAACAATGTTACCAATATAATAACCGGCAGTGTTTCGCACTTTTGCAGGGCTGCAGCCCTATCAGCAGAAGAACTGGGGTATGAACCTGTAATGGTTACAGATAGATTATGCTGTCAAAGCAGAGAAGCAGGCAGCATGTTAGGCAGTGTAGCAGCTACTCATAACCAAGACCGAGAAGCTAGGGCTTTTATCTTTGGAGGAGAAACGGTCGTAAAAGTAAAAGGATGCGGTCTGGGAGGAAGAAATCAAGAACTGGCGCTGGCTGCTGCCAAACAGATTGAAGGATTAGAAAATGTAGCTGTATTTTCTGTAGGTTCTGATGGTACTGACGGGCCAACTGATGCGGCAGGAGGATATGTTGACGGCCAGACGGTTGAAAAACTTTCAAAATTCGGAATAGATATAGATGGTGTTTTGAAGCAAAATGATTCTTATAACGCATTGAAAAAAGTCGGAGGCTTGATAGTAACAGGACCGACCGGAACCAACGTTAACGATGTTTCGGTGGTATTGGTAAAAAACTTTAAAAAATCATCCTTATAATGCAAAAAATAATCCTTATAATACAAAAAAGCCTTGATTTTACAGCATTAGGCTTATATAATATAAAAGCACGTTTATGTGCATAAGGGAGCAGGATGGGAATCCGTCCGTAAGCCCCGAAACTAAAAAGTTTTAGTATATCGAAAAAGATTTCTGAAGCGGACCGCAAGACGTTTTTAGGAATCCCAGTAGACAAAGCCGAAACCGTTTGATGCTTGCACGATTACCAACGATTTGTTTCACAAATCGGGTTAGGGCTTCCGCCGTCGGTTCTTAGCCAAAAGCAAGTTTTGGAGAACCTTGGCATGAGACCTACCAACGATTTGCTTCACAAATCGGGTTAGGGCTTC
>CDZQ01012564.1_pt1 | contig 42727 bp, 31 predicted proteins | sample 554831 | NCBI WGS metagenome assembly CDZQ01 (sample SAMEA3182112, study PRJEB8094) | gut metagenome | biome: human; feature: gut; material: Stool; isolation source: human stools | place: Canada | collected 2013-05-06 | reverse complement strand
GTGGCCGATGAAGTGCGCAAACTGGCGGAAAAAACCATGGCTTCCACCAACGATGTGGGCAACGCCATTGCGGCCATCCAGCAAAGCACATCCAAAAGCGTGCAAAGCATGGACAACGCCCTTGAACAGGTGCAAACCGCCACAACGTTTGCCAACAAATCGGGCGAAGCCCTGCGCGAAATCGTCAACAACGCGCTTTCCACAGCCGATCAGGTGCGCGCCATCGCAACTGCCAGTGAGGAACAGTCCGCAAGCAGCGATGAGATCAACAAGTCCATTCTTGAGGTCAACGAGCGCTCCGAGCAGACGGCCCACGCCATGAACGCCGCTTCCGGCTCTGTGGCGGATCTGGCAACTCAGGCCAACACGCTGAGCCAGCTGGTGGCCGACATGAAGCGCGGCTGACACATTTTATAGTATTGAGATGTCTTACGGGGGGGGGGACCCTCCCCCCTAAAACCCTTATTACTGTTTTCCCCACAAAATTCTTGCAGGGCCAAGACGGTAAAGTTGTCTATTCTTACACACGCACAAATTAAAAGGGCGGACGCCATGCATAGGCGGACGCCCTTTTAATTTGGCGCGCGGCAAATGCGGCAAAGCCTTGCCCGCGCATCGGCAAATACGGGCTTGCGCCACGCAATTGTAACAAATCCATCATACATAACAGTCGTAGGCGCGGGTAGTTATTGCCCTGATGTTTACGTCAATGCCACGGGAGTACACGATGAAGCCTTCGGCTGTTATGAACAACAGGGAATTGAGCTGGCTCAGCTTTAACGAACGAATATTGCAGGAAGCCCGCGACCACTCCACGCCGCTTATGCAGCGGCTGCGCTTTCTGGGTATTTTTTCCAGCAATCAGGACGAATTCATCAAGGTTCGCGTGGCGTCCCTTGTGCGCCTTACCCGCTCCAAGAGCAAAATAAAGCCGCTGCTCATGGGCGGCTTGACCCCGGATGAAGCCTTGCAGCGCGTTAACGACAAGGCCGCCACCGCGCAAACGGCCTTTCGCGAAACCTACGAGGAAGTGCTGGACGCCATGGAGCACGAGGGCATACGCGTGCGTGATGAAACCGAACTCAGCGAAGGCCAGGATGCCTTTTGCCGGGGATATTTCGGCAATGTGGTCTATCCGCAGCTGGTGCCGCTTATTCTGAACAAATCCGCCCGGCTGCCCTTTCTGCAAGACAGCCAGATATACCATGCCATCAAGATGGAATCAGATGCGGCCCCCGGCAAATGCCGCTATGCGGTATTGCGCATCCCCGTCAACGCGGCCTGCCCGCGCTTTGTGGAAATGCCCTCGTCACCCGGCTGCCACGATATCATCTTTGTGGACGACATCATCAGACTGTGCCTGAACAATATTTTCTTCATGTTCAACTACGACCGCATTTCCGCATACACCTTCAAGGTAATGCGCGATGCGGAGCTGAGCCTTGACGACGATGTGTCCAAAAGCCTCATTGAAAAAATGGAAGAAGGCCTGGAACACCGCCTGCGGGGCCGCCCGGTGCGCCTTATCTACGACAGCGCCATGCCCGAAGACCTGCTCTTTCTGCTGGGCTCAAAGCTCAACCTTAAAAAGAGCGAACTTGACCCCGGCGCGCGCTACCATATGATGCGCAGCCTCATGAACTTTCCGCGTGTGCGGCCCGATCTGGAAAACGCCGTCATGCCCGCCCTCACACATCCGGACATCAAACCATTCTCCAGCATTCTCAAGGTAGTGCGCAACAAGGATATTCTGCTGCACTTTCCCTACCACACCTTCAACCATGTGGTGGAATTTCTGTGCGAGGCGGCCATCGACCCCAAGGTGACGGATATTTCCATCACCCTGTACCGCACGGCAGACCATTCGCGCATCATCAATGCCCTCATCAATGCCGCGCAGAACGGCAAAAGGGTTACGGCCTGCGTGGAGCTCATGGCCCGCTTTGACGAAGAGCGCAACGTCAAAAGCATCGACATGCTGCATCAGGGCGGAGTGCGCGTTATCCACGGTCTCAAAGACCTCAAGGTGCACAGCAAGGTCATTCTTGTGGAGCGCATCGAGGGCAGCAAAAAAACAGGCTATGTCTATATCGGCACCGGCAACTTCAACGAAGACACGGCCCGCCTGTACAGCGACATGGGGCTGCTGACAGCCAATCCCGGATTTGCGGAAGACGCCCGCACCATATTCAATTTTCTCAATGCCTCGCACAAGCCGGTTTCGTGCCGGGAGCTGGTGGCGGCCCCCCAGTGCATGCGCGCCTTTTTCACCAACGCCATCGAGCGAGAAATACGCAATGCCAAAGCCGGGAAAAAGGCATACATCCACGTAAAACTCAACAGCCTTACCGATGAATCCATGATCCGGCTGCTTTACCGCGCCAGCAAGGCCGGGGTGGAAATACGCCTTATCGTGCGCAGCGCCTGCTGCCTCAAGCCGCAGGTTCAGGATCTGAGCGAAAACATCCGGGCCATCAGCATTGTGGACAAATTTCTCGAGCATGCGCGCATTGCGCTCTTTTGCAACAACGGCAGTGAACTGGCCTATATTTCAAGCGCCGACTGGATGCCCCGCAATCTTGACCGCAGGCTGGAGGTGGCGGCGCCTGTCCACTGCCCGGCCCTGCGCCAGAATCTGCGGGACATTTTTGACATCCAGTGGGCGGACAACGTCAAGGCCCGCATTCTTGACGGCACCGGGGCCAACAAATACAGCAAGGGCGAATCCGTGGCCCCCTGCCGCTCGCAGACGGTGCTGCACGAATATTACAGCCGCATGGCCGCCCGCCCTGCGGCAGATACGCCTGCCGCTCAGAACGAAATAAGCCGGGCCAAAAAGTCGCGGACACCTGCAACCAAAAGCCGAAAGCCAGTGCGCAAGCCCCCCTCCGCCGTGCAGGGCGATACGGCTGGCGCACTGGCCGAAACCTAGAGCGATTATCCTTCAATGGATTTGCTGCCGTACGCGGATTATGAAAACAATCCGCACTCTGGACGCCTGCACGGCGATCCAGCCTTGCGGACAGGCAAATTCGACACAATGATGCTCTGGAGACGCAGGCTTTCCCGCACGCTCCGCCCCAAAAAACAGTGTATATTCCTGCGGTTTTGGTGTAGTCTTGCTGAACCGCGCCTCAGGGCGTGCGGTAACTACCACAAGGCATTCCACACCCTGCCGCAAGAGCAGTTTACGAATGAAGTGAGTTAATTGCTCTGCAAGGATTTTTCTGAAAATCCTTGCCACGAAATACGCGCAGGCAGGTTTTGCCTGCCGTAAGCGAGTATTTCAAGTGTTAAATGCTCCAGAGGAGACCGAGTGAAACCCAGCATGCTTGCCGCCATTGACGTGGGCTCCAACGCCATACGCTTTCTCATCAGCAACGTTGAAGAGCTGAGCCCCGACAAGCCAGTCAAAAAAAATGCCTACCTTCGCATTCCCATTCGCCTTGGGACGGATGTTTTCCTTTACGGGGCCATCTCAGAACAAAAGCAGGCTGCCTTTGTGGACGCCATGATCGGCGTTGCCCACATCATGCGGGCCTACGGGGTTGACCACTACCGCATCTGCGCCACCAGCGCCATGCGCGATGCCGCCAACGGGCAGGACATCATGAATCTGGTGCGCGAAAAAACAGGCCTGCGCATAGATATCATCAGCGGGCTGGAAGAAGCGCAGATTCTCTTTAATGCCAACGCCCTCGCCAGATATGCCGATGTGGAAAGCGCCCTATATGTGGATGTGGGCGGCGGCAGCACAGAGGTGGTTGCCCTGCGCGATGGCAAGCTGCAAGAGGCTTTTTCCTTTCAGCTCGGCACGGTGCGCATTCTCGCCAATGCGGTGAACCCGGCGGAACGCGAGCGCTTTGCCGCAGAAATGCGCAGACTGGGTGAAACTTACGCGCCGGAATGCGTCATTGCCTCTGGCGGCAATATCAACAAGGTTTCAAAGCTGCTCGAAAAACGGGACGGCAAGCCCGTTGGCGCGCCGGAACTGCGCGCCCTGTACAAGGATCTGCTGGCCCTGCCGCTGGAAGGCCGTATGGAAAAATACGGTCTCAACGCCTACCGCGCGGACGTTATTGTTCCGGCACTGGACATATTCCTCGGCGTAGTCGACATGTCGGGCGCAAAGCAGTTTGTCATACCCAAGATAGGCCTTGTGGACGGCATCATCCGCCATATGTGGCTCAATGCGGACAGCCTTGAAGACCGGGCCTGCCCTGGGCTGGCGCACTAGGCCGACACGCGGCCTCAACGCACGAGGCTGCCGCGATTCTGCACATGTTCTGTGTGCGTGCAGATCACCTTGCCATACGGCCCTGTATACTTCTGTACCATTTGCTGCTTGCGCCTCCCCCCGGCGCAATCCGGCAGCACCCGCCCCTGTTTCATGACCGCCGTAGACAAATACTGCCGAATCCGGCATTCATAGCATAGCACCTGTTAACGCGTAGCGTTAGCGGGCACTTCCTTCATAATTCCACCTGTTTTGCAGCGCTCCGGGCCATGCGGGCACCGGATTTTCGCTCCTGCCCTCTACCGCACTGCGGAGGAATCATGCCGACAACGCCACTGCGTTTCCTGTTCATAATTCTGGCCGTGTTTCTGCAAGCCGCACCCGCGCTGGCCGGGCCTGCCTACAGGATGGCTGCGCCCAGCAATCCGCAGGAGGACAACTGGCTGCGCCGCGAAGGGTTTTCCATAACTTTTCAGGTGGATGAAGCCCGCTGCAAAAAAGAATACGGCGCGGACTGGTCGCGCCAGTGCGCCTCTTCCCCCGCAGGGGAGGAAGGACGCGTTGTGGATGCCGTGCGCATGACCCCGCCTGTGGCTGGCGTGTGGCGCTGGGTTGACGACTCCACCATGGAATTCACCCCCAAGGAACACCTGTCGCCCGACACCCGCTACACCATTTCTCTGGAAAAAATGGCTTTGCCGGGGCGATTCTCTCTCAAGCGACAGACTGTGTACGCCACCCAGCCCCAGGCCGTGCGCGTTGGCAAGGAAACCTTCTGGATTGATCCCTCGCCCAAGGGCGCGCATGCCGTTTCCGTCCCCTTGCGCTTTATCTGGCCCGTAGGCACGCAGGATATGGATGGCCGCATCACCATTGCCCCCAGCGATGCCAAAAGCGGCCTTGCCCTTGGCGCGCCCCGCCTTGTGTGGAACGAACGCCGCGACGAGGTGGTCGTCACCGCGCCCGTAATAGCCCTGCCGGAGAACAACGCCGCCGCCCGCATCAGCATCAAGGGTTTGCCCGCCTTTGCCGAAGGCTCGGGCAAGTGCGTGGTTGCCGCGCCCAAAAAAGACGCCAAGGCCCCGCCAAGCGTGGAGGCCCTCTTCTCCATCACCGGGCGTGCCCGCCTGATGGATGTGGCTAAAATTACTATTAATCCCGTCTATGACGACAAACTGGACAAAAAATTCCAGCTTGAGGTCAAAACCACCCTGCGCGTCCTGCCCACAGAGCTGCTGCGCAAGCTTGAGCTTATCCAGTTGCCCCGCAAGCTCACCGCCGAGGCAGGGAAAGATGCTGACTGGACAAAAATGCCCGCCATCAGCCCTGAAGACGTCAAAAATGGCACTCGCCTCAAGCCGGAGCTGATGCAGGCAGCCGATGAACCGGCAGACCGCATCCTGCTGCGCATTCCCGCAGAGGCCGGGCGCGGCCTGCTGGCCGCAGTGGACAAGGGCCTGCCCTCCACCGCAGGGCCGGAAACAGCGCAGGTTCGCCGCTTTATCATGACTGTACCCTCCCTCGGAACCGAAGTGGGCTTTTTGCAGCCCGGCAACGTGCTGACCCTGAGCGGCCAGAAAAAGCTGGATATTTACGCCACGGGCCTTACCTCCGTGGCCTGGCGCGCCGAGCGCGTCCGCGATCCTTTCCTGGCCCTTGCCGCAAAAGAATCGGGGTTTGAATACCCCACGGCAGATATGGACGTGATGAGCGATGTGGTGGAAGGCCGCATTGAAGTTCGCAAGGAACAGGCAGGCGTTTCATCCTTTCCAGTGCTTGATCTGGCCCCGTTGCTGCGCGGCGGCAAGGAGCCGGTGCACGGCCTCATGCGCATAGAGCTGACCGGGTACAGCGGCGATAAATCCATTGCCTACGCTGCCCGCCTGCTGCTTGTCACAGATATGGGCCTGACCGTTAAAATGGCGGGGGACGGAGCGCGCACGGTCTTTGTGCAGCATCTGGGCACCGGCAAGCCCGTGCAAGGCGCGGAAGTGCGCCTGCTGGGCCTTAACGGTTTGCCGCTGCAAAGCGCCGTCACCAACGCGCAGGGCCGCGCCGACCTGCCGCCCGCCAATGGCCTTGAACGCGAAAAACGCCCCGTGGCCGTGGTGGCTCTGGCCCCCGCAGCCGGAAAGGCCGCCGATGCGGGCAAAGATACTGGCCCGCAGGATCTGGCATGGATCTCGCTGGACGATGCCACCCGCATGGTGGATTACAGCAACTTTGCCATTTCTGGCCGCCACACCTCGGCCGATGGCCTGAGCGCCTCGGTTTTCAGCCAGCGCGGCATCTACCTGCCGGGCGAAACCCTGCATTTTGGCTGCATTGTGCGGCGGTTTGACTGGCAGCCCATGCCCGCCGGTCTGCCGTTGGAGGCGGTGCTTGTCAGCCCCACCGGGGCAGAGGTCATGCGACGCGCCTTTACCGTTGGCGATGACGGCCTGAACTCCTTTGACTGGGCCTGCCCCGAAGATGCAGCCGTGGGCTCGTACCAGCTGGATGTGCGCCTGCCGGGCGACACTACCCGATCCGGCGCTTCGCCCGTGCTGGGCAGCACCCGTGTGCGTGTTGAAGAATTTCAGCCCGACACTCTGGCCCTTGCGGCCTCGTTTACCCCCGCAGCGCCCAAAGGCTGGATACGCACAGGGCAGGACGCCCTGGCTGTGGAAGCACAGGCGCGGCTGGACAATCTGTATGGCGAACCTGCGGTCAATCACCGGGTTCAGGCCACCCTGCGCACGGAAAAAAGCCGCCTGCACTTTGCAGGGTACGAAGACTATACATTCTATGAGCCTGCGGGCTTTGAGGGCGAAGGCCAGTCGCTGGAACTGCCCGCCGCATTTACCGACAGCAAGGGCATAGCCGCCTTTGCCCTGCCTCTGGGCAGGTTGCAGGCCGGTACCCTGCGCGGGGCCGTGCAGATCGAAGGCTTTGAGCCTGCGGGCGGCAGGGCCGTTACCCGCCAGCTTGATGCGCTGTTCTCGCCTCTGGCGGTGGCCCTTGGCTACAAGCCCGAAGGCGAGGTCAACAACCTTGACTATCTCCCGCAAAACGCCAAGGCCTCCCTGCGCCTGCTGGTGCTGAACAACGACCTTGCGCCCGTAAGCCTTGCCAAGGCCGAAGCTGTTTTTTCCGCCCGGCGCTATGTCAACAGCCTGGTGACGGATTCCAGGGGCGAATACCGTTACGATGCCACGCCCGTTGATACGGAACTGACGCGCAAAACCCTCGATCTCGGCGCGCAGGGCCTCTCCCTGCCCCTACCCACTACGGATGCGGGCGATTTCCTGCTCACCGTGCGGCAGCCAGACGGGGCCGTGCTGGCGGTCATTCCCTACACGGTGGCTGGCGACAGGATTGCCCAGCCTTCGGCACTTTCCACCGAATCCCTTGCCAAGGGCGATCTGCGCCTCAAGCTCGACAAGCAGCAGTACGCCCCCGGCGACACCATCAAGATGCGCATTTCCACGCCCTACGCGGGCGCGGGCCTCATAACCATTGAACGCGAAAACGTGCTGGCTCAGGCATGGTTCACGGCGCAGGCTGGCGAAAGCGTGCAGGAGATCCGCATTCCCGATGACTTCCAGGGGCGGGGCTATGTAAATGTTTCCTACGCCCGTTCGCTGGATTCGGACGTGGTCTATATGAAACCGCACGTGGTCGCTGTGGCTCCCTTTATGGCGGGCATTGACCAGCGCGATCTGGGCCTTGCCCTCACCGCCCCGGCGCGCGCCTTGCCGGGCGATACCGTCACCGTGCGGCTTACCTCCCGGGTGCCGGGCCGCGCGCTGATCTTTGCCGTGGATGAAGGAGTGTTGCAACTCACGGGATTTACCACGCCAGACCCGTTGCGCGACCTTTTGGGCGACCGGGCGCTGGATGTGAGCACCGCCCAGATATTTGACTTGCTCATGCCCGACCATGCGCGCCTGCGTGGCCGCATTCCCGGTTTCGGCGGCGACATGTCCGGCCCCGGCGGGCGCTTCCTCAATCCTTTCAAACGCAGGGGCGAGCCGCCCTTTGCTCTGTGGCAGGAAATTGTGCCTGTGGACGCCAAGGGTACTGAGGTGCGCTTTACCGTGCCGCAGTACGCCAGCGGCAAAATCCGCATCATGGCCGTGGGCAGCGCCGCACCCAGGCAGGGCATTGCCCTGGCGGGCAGAACAGAGGCTTCCATGGAAGTGCGCGGCACGCTTATTCTCAAGCCCTTGCTGCCGCTGGCAGCCGCCCCCGGCGATGAGTTTGACGGCGCGCTGGTTGTGGCCAACACCATTGAAGGCAGCGGCCCCGGCGCGCGGGTACGCGTGAAGATGGAAAGCGCCTCCGGCGGGCTGGCCTTTGCTCAGGAACCCGCACCCCAAACCGTGACCGTGGATGAAAACGGCGAGGCAACCATCAACTTCCGCATGCGGGCGCAGGATATCCTTGGCGAAGCCGCCGTGCGCTTTACCGCAAGCCTTGAAAACTCCAAGGCAGACAAAGCCGGGCCAGACAACATCGGGGCAGACAAGCCCATCATTCGCACGCAGACGGTATCCATACGCCCGCCCATGCCGCGCCTGCGCACGGAGAGCGTTACCCCGCTGCGCGGCCCCACAAGCGTTGACCTGCAGCGCAACCTGTATCCTTTTGAAGCTCAGGGGCAGGCCAGCGTGGGCGCTATGCCCGTGCTTGCCCTGCGTTCCCTGCTTGCAAGGTTGAACACATACCCTTACGGCTGCACGGAGCAGCTCATCAGCCGAGCCATGCCCTACGCCGCCCTGCTGGGTTCGCCCGAGGCACGGCACGAGGTCTTGCGCAATCCCAACCTCAGCCCAGAAACCATGCTCAAGCGCGGCAACAAGGTCATCAGCGCCGCATTGAGCACCATCATGGGCAACTTTACCCAATATGAAGGCGTAAGCCTGTGGCCCGGCGGCACGGCCAACGACTTTGTCACCGCCTACGCGGCGGACTTTCTGCTGACCCTGCGGGACAGCGGAACCGTCACGCCCGAGGGGCTTTCGCACAACCTGCTCGATACCCTTGAATCCATTGTGGGCCGCTCGCCCACCGACATGGCCGATGCCCGCGTCAAGCTCTACGGAGCCTGGATTCTGCAACGTGATGGCCGCATCATGACGCAGGATCTGGAGCGCATCGAGCAGTGGCTCAAGGACAACTTCAAGGGATGGGAAAACGACATAGCCGCCGCCTTTCTGGCGGACAGCTACGACATGCTGCGCTTACGGCGCAGGGCCGAACAGCGCATGCCTGCGGTACTCACCCGCTGTGATGACGAGTTCATGAGCAACGGCGCTGTCCGGGCGCTGCACGCCCTCATGGTGGTGCGTCACTTCCCGGAAAAGAAAAAACAGCTCCGCATGGCCGACCTGCTGGACAGCGCCTTCAGCACTTACGCCACCACTGTGGATATGGGCCTTGTGGCCAGAACCCTGCTGGTCATAGGTGACGCAACTGCTCTCAAGGCGGACAGCCTCAGCCTGACCTGCCAGCAGTACGCGCAGGGCTTTACCCCGGCGGAGGGCAAGGCATCGCCCCTTGGCGGAGCGCTTGTTCTTGATGCGCCGGGCTGCACCCGCTACCGCGTCGAAATGCCGCAGGGCGAGCCATTGCTCAGCCTGCTGGTAACCACAGAAGGTTTTGACCGCGCGGTCATGAGCGATGCTTCCAATGGCATCAGCCTGCAAAGGCGCTACCTTGATTCCAAAGGCGAGGCCATTACCACGGCCAGACTTGGTGATGTCATCACTGTTGAGCTGGCGGTTCAGGCCAGCGGAGAAATCAACAACGTGGTGTTGCTGGATCTGCTGCCCGGCGGCTTTGAACCCGTGCTGGAAAAGAACGGGCAAAGTCAGCCGCAGGACGGGCTGGTGCGCTACGAACGCCGCGAGGACAGGGGCATCTTCTTTGTGGATCTGAACGGCGACCGCCAGACCTTCACCTACAAGGTGCGGGCGGCCTCCAGAGGGCGCTTTGTGCTGCCCGCAGCCACTGCGGAAGCCATGTACAACCCGGCTGTAAACGCCCGCACGGGCGGCGGTAATGTCACTGTCGAATAAGCTTCTGGCCCGTTTCCGCATGGCTTTGCCGCTTGTGCGGAACCGGGCTGCCCATATGCCAGACGCTTTCTGCGCCCTGCTGCGGCGCAGAAGGCGTTTGGCAGTTGCGGCAGGCCTGCTGGCTCTGCCGCTGGCGGCCCTGCTGCTCTGGCTGGCCTTTGCACCCTGCCCGCACCCGCTGGCGGGGGTGGAATTCTCGCGCATGGTGCTGGACAAACGCGGCGGCATCATGCGGGTCAGCCTTTCCGCCGATCAGAAATACCGCATCCGCACACGGCTGGCGGATATTCCCCCTGCTGCCGTGGACACCGTTCTTCGCTACGAGGACAGATTTTTCTGGTATCACCCCGGCATCAATCCCCTTTCGCTCTTCCGCGCTGCCGCAGGCATAGTAACGGGAGGCCGCCGCATGGGCGGCTCCACCATCACCATGCAGGTGGCCCGCCTGGCATACGGGCTGGAAACCGGGAAAATGGGGGCAAAGCTGCGGCAGATGCTGCTGGCCCTGCAACTGGAATGGCACTTCAGCAAGGAAGAAATCCTCGAGGCCTACTTCAACCTTGCACCTTACGGCGGCAATGTGGAGGGTCTGGGCGCGGCGGCGGTGTGCTATTTTCACAAAACAGCTGCCCAGCTTGCCCCTGCGGAAAGCGCCGCTCTCATGCTGGTGCCGCAAAACCCCTCCCGCCGCAGACCGGCCCGCGACAACAAGGCCTTCAGCCAGGCCGTGCGCAGGCTCAACGAAACGTGGTTCGACAAAAAGGAATCCGCTCCCCTGCGCGTTTACAGCCCGCAGGACATGCCCTTTATCGCGCCGCATCTCAGCACCGAACTGTTGCAGCGCCCCGGCGCAGACATACTGCGCACAACGCTGGACACCACGGCCCAACGCCGCATAGAGCGCCAGCTCGCCCGCTTTGCAGCGCGGCACAGCGCCTACGGCCTCACCAACTGCGCGGCCCTCCTGCTGCACTGGCCCAGTATGGAAGTCCGCGCGCTGGCTGGATCCGCCGACTTTTTCAACAAATCCATCGAAGGGCAGGTGGACGGCACTCGCGCGCGGCGCTCCCCCGGCTCCACCCTCAAGCCCATGATCTACGCTCTTGCGCTGGAGCAGGGCCTTATCCATCCGCAAAGCCTGCTGGCAGACACGCCGCACAGCTTTGCAGGCTATGATCCGGGAAATTATGACGGAGCGTTCCGTGGCCCCCTTTCTGCGGCAGAAGCCCTGCGCGCCAGCCGCAACGTGCCAGCCATAACCCTCGCAGCCAAACTGACCCGCCCAAGCCTCTATGAATTTTTGCGTCGCGCCGGGGTGGAGTTTGCCGATGGCGCAGACCACTACGGCCTGTCGCTGGTGCTTGGCGGAGCGGAAGTGAGCATGCGCGAACTGGCGGGCCTGTATGCCATGCTCGCCAACAAGGGCGTATGGCGGCCCCTGCGCTTTCTATCGGACGAAGCGCCGTCAACACCCGCCCTGCCCCTGCTGACGCCGGAGGCGGCCTTTGTGACCCTCTCCATGCTGGAAGCGCCGGACCCGGACAAGATGGCCCGTTCGCAGGGCGGTGCTGTGCTGCCCGTACGGCTCAAAACCGGCACGTCCAACGGCTTTCGGGATGCCTGGGCCGTGGGCCAGTTCGGCCCCTATGTGCTGGCCGTCTGGGTGGGCAATTTCAACAATACCGCCAATCCGCTGCTGGTGGGCGGCATGGTGGCCGCGCCGCTGTTTATGGATATGGCCCGCGAGCTGACGGCAGCGGAACTCATGACAGATCCCTTCCGCGATCCGGCCCCCAGCCTCAATGTGGAAAAACTGCGCGTCTGCGTGGCAACTGGCGACCTTGATACGAGCCTCTGCCCGGAAACCACCCTCACATGGTTCATCCCCGGAGTGTCGCCCGTGGCACCCTCGGGCGTGTTCCGCACCATCCTGATAGACAAGGTCAGCGGTCTGCGGGCCTGCGCCCCGCAGGATGGCCGCACGGAGCAGCGCGTATGGGAGTTCTGGCCCAGCGATCTGGCCCGCATGTTTGCCCGCGCGGGCATGCCCAAACCGCCGCCACCGCCATTTGAAGAGCAGTGTCGCCGCGAGCAGAAAATATCCGGTCAGCCGCCCACCATCATTCAGCCCAAGAGCGGACTTGTTTACCGCCGCACAACGGACGCGCAAAACGGCAGCATGGTTTTTATGGCCCATGCCGAGGCTGGTGTGAACGAACTTTTCTGGTTTGCCAACGATAGTTATGTGGGCAGCACCGCACCGGGCGAGCCGCTGCTCTGGCAGGCCGCGACAGGTGATGTGAGCGTGAGGGTGGTGGACGATGCGGGCCGGGCGGCACGCCGCAATATTCGCGTGAGGCCTGCACCCTAGGGGCTGCTTCTCAATAATTCTTTTGACCGATCCCTGCGTCATCCAGCTTTTTTACTCCAGTCATGGACAGGAAAAGTCCACTCTTATCGTAAAAAACATTGTTTTCCTTGTCCTCGGCGCAAAATTATTCATGGAGAAACAGCCCCTAGAAGGGAGTGCGGTTTGCCATTCTGGAGTGTTGCGGAGAAGAAGGAAATTATCCGCCGACCGCTACTTCTGGCAGTGAGGGCAGTACACGGTGGCGCGACCTGCCACCTTGATTTTTTCAAGGGCGCGTCCACAGGCCTTGCAGGCCTGACCGTTGCGGCCATAGACGGCAAAACTGTTCTGGAAAGCGCCCACATTGCCGTTGGCATCGCGGTAATCGCGTATGGAGCTGCCGCACTGCGATATGGAAAGCTCCAGCACATCCTTGAGACAGCGTAGCAAACGGCTGCGTTGCGCTGCGGAAAGCGAGGCAGCCTTGCGGCGCGGGTCGATGCCTGCGGCAAACAGGCTTTCGTCCGCATAGATATTGCCCACGCCCGCAATGACCTTCTGATCCAGCAACACGGCCTTGATGGCCGAATTTCTGCCGTCAAGCCGGGCGGAAAAGGCGGCGTCCATCAGTTCCAGCGGTTCAGGGCCAAGCTCCCGCCAGAAGCTCCACTGCTGCATGGTTTGGGGCGTTCCTGCCAGCAGCAGGCCAAAGGCCCGCACATCATCAAAAAAAAGGCGGCGCACGTGCCCCTGCGCGTCCGTGAGGTCAAACACGCAGCGCGTATGCGGGCCGGGCGCGGTATGGGCGGCATAGGTCATGAGGCGGCCCGTCATGCGCAGGTGCAGGGCAAGGCGCAGGCCGGTTGCGTCGCGCAGGTCAGCCCTGGCGGCTTTTGCGGCGTCCAGCTCAAGCAGCAGCAGCTTGCCACGTCTGCCCACGCCAGTAATGACGCAACCCTGCAGATCCTCGGGCCGCAGACTCAGGGGGTGCAGGCTTGAATCACGCAGCAGGGTTGCACCCGTGATGACGCAGCCTTCCACATGGGGACGCAAGGTGCGTGCCACTGTTTCAACTTCTGGCAATTCCGGCATGATCATTCCTGTGTGTGGCTGGCGGTGCGTACAATGACTTCGGGGGAAGAACCTTCCGCCGAAAGTTCCTCCCCCGTTTCAGTGCGGCTCATGCCGCGCAATCAAATCTTGCCCGCCAGAACAGCAGAAAACCTTGCGCCGCACAGCCTGCGCCGTGCCTTAACTGTTTTCTGCCTTGTCCTCTGGCTTGCTCTTGGCCTTGCTCTCGGCCTTGCTCTCGGCAAGATAAATATTCAGCAGGCCTTCGGGCGGGTCAATGACCACAGCGGGAATTTCCAGATCAAAGCCCGCAATAAATTCAGGCCGCGCGGGGAAGAGCACTTCCTTGTCATCGTCGGTCATGATGACCCACATTTCAAGGCCCGCAGGATACTCAAAATGGTCGAGTCTGCCGATGCGGGCACCGTCAGGCAGCACCACGTCGCAGCCGAGCAGATCTTCCAGATAGACTTCGTCGTCATCAGGCTCCGGCAGATCTTCGCGCCGCACAAACAGCTTGCAGCCGCGCAGGGCTTCTGCCGCCGTGCGGTCGGCCACGCCCTCAAGCAGGAGCAAAGGCCGCTCCTTGTGGCTGCGCACAGCCGCAATCTTGACACGGCGCGGCGCGTCCTTGCCCTTCTGTAGCCAGAGGGGGGTGTCCAAAAGCAAGGGGGAGTCCGCATGCCAGTCGATGCAGATCTCCCCTTTGATGCCGTGGGGCCGCGCCAGCGTGCCCATATGAATCCAGGTTTCCGTCATACTTCCAGTTCTGCCGGGTTTCCGGCGGGCTGAGGCGTAGCTGCAATGCCAGGCATTGCAGCAGGCGGAACCGGGTTTTTCCCATTCCCCGTTTCCGTCAGGAAACAAAGGACTGGAAAGAACGCGGCGCTACTCCAGAATTTCCAGCACTGTGCGTTTTTTGCACTTGATGGAAGCGGCGCCCAGAATGGTGCGCATGGCCCGGGCCGTGCGCCCCTGCTTGCCGATAACCTTGCCCAGGTCCTCTTTGGCGACCTTGAGCTCAAGAACCGTGGTCTGCTCGCCTTCTACTTCGCTGACTTGCACTTCTTCGGGATGATCCACCAGGGATTTGGCAATATATTCTATCAGGGCCTTCATGTGTACCTCCAGTGGGGGTCAGCCAGTGGGCCTCGGGCGCGCCAAGCGCGCCCCCGGCTCAAACGGGGCCTGCTTGCAGACCACCGCCGGTTCTGATGAACCGGGACAGATATTGCCTGAGCTTTCCCAAAAAACAGCCAGCAGCAAAGTTCTCCTTCAGGGCATGCCTGAAAGAGATTTGCCGTAGGCTCTGCGCTGCCGCAAAGATAAGCCTAATAAACTAGCCCAGGTGCTCTTTGATAAGAGCGCGAACAGTGTTGGTGGGCTCAGCGCCACGACCCAGCCATTCCTTGATCTTGCCAGCGTCAAGCTTCACTTCAGCCGGATTGACCATGGGATTGTAGTAGCCCAGAAATTCCAGCGGACGGCCATCACGACGGGTTTCGTCATTCGCGGCCACCACACGGTAGAAGGGGTGCTTTTTGCTGCCGAGGCGGGTCAATTTCAACTTTACTGCCATGAGTCCAACTCCCTTTTGATTGATGTTATGTTAGCGTTGCGCCCGGGAAAGGGCAAGGGCGGGAAGCCCTGGCGCAAAGAGATTCATCGCCGCGCGTGGCGGCGCTCCTTGCCCCGTAAATATTGTTACTTTTTCTTGCGCTTGGGGCGCTCTTTTTTCTTGCGCTTTTTGGGCGCAGCCTTGGTTGCGCCAGCGCGAGCGCCGGGCATACCTTCCATGCCGGGCATTCCAGGCATTCCACCCATCCCCGGCATGCCGGGCATTCCGCCCATGCCGCCAAGATTGGGCATACCGCCAAGCCCCTTGGGCAGGTTCATGCCAGGGGGCATACCACGCATGCGCGGCATTGCGGGCATTTTGGCGCCCTTGCCGCCCATCATGCCCTTCATCATCTGGCGCATCTGCTCAAACTGGCGCACAAGCTGGTTAACCTGGGCAACAGCAACACCTGCGCCCTTTGCTATGCGCGCCCTGCGGCTGCCGTTGAGGATGTCGGGATTGCGGCGTTCAGCCATGGTCATGGAACTGATGATAGCCTCAGTGCGCGCCATTTCCTTTTCAGGCATGGCCCCGCTGGCCTCGGCCAGCTTGTCGCGCAGGCCGCCCATGCCGGGGATCATTTTAAGGATGCTGTCGAGCGAGCCGAGTTTTTTGATACGGCGCATCTGAGTGCGGAAATCTTCAAGATCAAAGCTGGCCTTCTTCATCTTGAGGGCCAGTTCTTCGGCTTCTTCGGCGTTGATGGTGCTCTGCGCCTTTTCAACAAGGGTGAGCACGTCGCCCATGCCGAGGATGCGGCCAGCGATACGGTCGGGGTGGAAGACTTCCATCTCCGACAGTTTTTCGCCCATGCCCACAAACTTGACAGGCGCGCCCGTAACCGAGCGGATGGAGAGAGCAGCGCCGCCGCGCGCATCGCCGTCCATCTTGGTGAGCACCACGCCGGTTATGCCAAGGCGCTCGTTAAAGCTTTCGGCCACAGTCACGGCGTCCTGACCGGTCATGGCGTCGGCAACAAACAGAATTTCCTGCGGCTGCACGGCCTGCTTGATGGCGGCCAGCTCCTGCATGAGCGGCTCGTCCACGTGCAGGCGGCCCGCGGTGTCGATCAGCAGCACGGTGGCCTGCTCTTCACGGGCTTTTTCAAGCGCGGCCTTGGCAATGTCCACGGGGTTCATGTCCACCGTGGAGGGGAAGCAAGGCATGTCGAGCTGCTTGGCCAGCACGGTCAGCTGATCAATAGCCGCCGGGCGGTACACGTCAGCAGGCACCAGATAGGGGCGCAGCTTCTGCTTGCGCAGAATATTGGCGATCTTGCCCGCAGAAGTCGTTTTACCAGAGCCCTGCAAGCCCACAAGCATGATGACCGCAGGTTCGCGCCCTTGCAGATTCAGCCCGGCGGTTTCGCCGCCAAGCAGCTGCACAAGTTCATCGTTAACAATCTTGATGACTTGCTGGGCAGGGCTCACACCCTTGAGCACCTCTTGCCCCAGGCACTTTTCGCGCACGCTTTCCACAAAGTCTTTAACGACCTTGAAGTTGACGTCCGCCTCAAGCAGGGCAAGGCGCACCTCGCGCAGGCCAGCCTGCACATTTTCTTCGGTAAGCTGCCCGCGCCCGCTGAATGTGCGGAATACGCCTGAAAGTCTGTCGGAAAGGCTCTCGAACATGAAGTCCCCATTGCACCGCAGCCTCTGCGGCGAAAAAATCGGCGCTCTCGCACCCGCCCTGCGGCAGCCGCTGTTCACACAGTGCAGCCGCGCATTGGTCGAAGTGCTGATTCATAGGCTGTTTGATGCACCACGTCAAGCCTTAGGCGCAGAATGCCCGCGCAAAGCCCGGCTTTTCAGAAGGCCGCCTGCTGAACCGCACCATACAACACACGGCGGGCCCCTTGCAAATTTTCGCTAAAAGCTGTACGTCGCCAGCACCACATTGAACTACAGCAGCGCACCACACCCTGCCGCAATTCAATGCCATCAGCCGCGCCACACTGTGGCATATTGCGGCATACCCAAGCGGATTGACACAAAAACCAGTAGCCCAAGGGCGCAATACCGCCCTTACATGCCTCTGATTTCTGGTCGCGCTGACTTTACCTTCACCCAGCGGCGCAAACACGATTGCCTGCTGACGCGCCCCGCCATGCGGGCCTTGCACAGTCAGCACAAGCACCGCCCGGACGTAAAGCACGCCTTCATGCTTTAGCGCTGAAACCGCCACCGGCAGGAATATCCCGCGCACCCGCTACCCCTTGAAACACAAGGGCTGGCGAGCGCTGCCATCATTGACATATGGGGCACAAGGGGATAGTCTTTTGGATTATAATTTGCATAATTATCACAGCCAATTACGAGGACGTCATGTTCACCAATCGCGGTAAGGCGCTGACCTTCGACGACATTTTGCTAGTCCCCGGCTTTTCGGACATCACCCCCGACGCCGTTGACATCTCCACCTGGCTCACCCCCGAAATTCCCCTGCGCATCCCCCTGCTCTCCGCCGCCATGGACACCGTGACTGAAGCGGCCATGGCCATTTCCATGGCCCGCATGGGCGGCATCGGCATCATCCATAAGAACATGCCTGTTGCGCGGCAGCGTCTAGAGGTGGAAAAGGTCAAGAAGAGCGAAAGCGGCATGATCCTTGACCCTGTGACCATTTCGCCCAACAACACAGTGCAGGAAGCCCTGGACCTCATGTCCGACTTCCGCGTGTCGGGCTTGCCCGTGGTTGAGAATGGCCGTCTGGTGGGCATTCTTACCAACCGCGACGTGCGCTTTGTACAGGACGGCGCGGCAGTGCGCGTTTCTGAAGTGATGACCAGCACCAACCTCGTGACGGTGCCCATGGGCACCTCGCTTGAAGAATCCAAGCGCCACCTGCACGAACACCGCATCGAAAAGCTCCTGGTGGTGGATGAGGAAGGCCTCTTGCGCGGCCTCATCACCATGAAGGACATCGACAAAGTCCAGAAGTACCCCAACGCCTGCAAAGACTCCAACGGCCGCTTGCGCGTGGGTGCCGCCATCGGCATCGGGCGCGACTGCGAATCACGTTCCGAGCAGCTGATCGAGGCTGGCGCGGACGTGCTGGTGCTCGATTCTGCCCACGGGCATTCGGTCAACGTGCTCAACGCCATCCGCATGGTCAAGGGCGCGTTCCCCAACTGCCAGCTCGTGGCAGGCAACGTTGCCACCTACGAAGGCGCCAAGGCCATTCTTGAGGCAGGCGCTGATTCCGTCAAAATCGGTATCGGACCCGGCTCCATCTGCACCACCCGCATTGTGGCTGGCGTGGGCGTGCCGCAGGTTACCGCCATTATGGACGGCAGCCGCGCCGCGCGCGAGATGGACCGCTGCTGCATTGCCGACGGCGGCATCAAGTTCTCCGGCGATATCGTCAAGGCCCTTGTGGTTGGCGCGCACTCGGTGATGATCGGCTCCCTCTTTGCCGGCACCGAGGAAAGCCCCGGCGAAACCATTCTGTATCAGGGCCGTACCTACAAGATTTATCGCGGCATGGGTTCCATTGACGCCATGAAGGATGGCAGCTCTGACCGCTACTTCCAGGAAAAAAGCAAGAAGCTCGTGCCTGAAGGCATTGTTGGCCGCGTGCCTTATCGCGGCCCGGTCATGGAAGCCGTGTACCAGCTCATGGGCGGCCTGCGCTCCGGCATGGGCTATGTGGGCGCGCACAACCTGAACGACCTTTTTGAAAACACCACCTTCTGTGAAATTTCACCTGCGGGCCTGCGCGAAAGCCATGTCCACGATGTTGTTATCACGAAGGAAGCGCCGAACTACCGCATCGAGAACTAGGCAAAACCGCTGCCAGCGGTCTTTTGCCCTCCGGCGGTATCAGATTTCGCCTGCTTTTCCGGCAACGTGCCGCTAAAGCACCAACCGGAAAAGCAGGCGCGTCTTGTTTGGCGGAGGACAAAAAATCCTGCGGCAACACATGCGGCAAACGCAGCGGCCCACAAAGCCGCACATTGCCCGCAGGCCCCGGCATCACTACCATCGGGCAAAAGATCAGAAAAAGATCAGGAGCAAGATCAACCGGGCGCGCAGTAGCGGCGCACAGCAACAGGCCACGGCCAGCACCAGGCGAGGACACATATGCCCAGCAAAGTCATAATTATTGACTACGGCTCACAGGTTACCCAGCTCATCGCGCGCCGCGTGCGCGAAGCCGGGGTTTACTCCGAAATACATTCCTGCATCACCACCGCCGCCCAGGTGGCGGCAATGAAGCCTTCCGCCATCATCCTTTCCGGTGGCCCGGCCAGCGTTGGCGAAGCCGATGCTCCGGTTCTTGACCCCGCTTTTCTTGAGCTTGGCGTGCCGGTGCTCGGCATCTGCTACGGCATGCAGCTGCTGGCCCAGAACCTTGGCGGCCAGCTTGCCCAGTCGCTCACGCGCGAATACGGCCCCTCCGACCTCACCCTCACCGCGCCCTGCGCCCTGTGGGAAGGCATTGAATCCACCAGCCGCGTATGGATGAGCCACGGCGACAAGGTGCTTGCGCCGCCGCCAGGCTTTACCGTGACGGGCCGCACGCCGACTCTGGATGTGGCCGCCATGGCTGACGAAGCCCGCAAAATCTACGCCGTGCAGTTCCACCCCGAAGTGCACCACAGCGTGGACGGCGAGCGCATGCTGCGCAACTTCCTGTTCAAGGTTGCGGGCATCAAGCCCGACTGGACCATGTCTTCGTTTGTGGAGCGCGTGGTTGCCGAAATGGCCGAGCAGGTGGGCGACCGCCACGTGGTCTGCGCCCTTTCTGGCGGCATAGATTCCACAGTGGTGGCCGTGCTGCTCAACAGGGCCATCGGCAAGCGCCTGCACTGCATCTTCGTGGATAACGGCCTGCTGCGCCTTGGCGAAGGCGACGAAGTGGTCAGCTACCTGCGCGAACACTTTGACCTCAACCTCGACTTTGTGCAGGCTCAGGAACGTTTTCTTTCCAAGCTTGCAGGCGTGGATGATCCCGAAAAGAAGCGCAAGATCATCGGGCACACCTTTATTGAAATTTTCGACGAAGAATCCAAAAAGCTGCCCCAGGTGGACTTTCTGGCGCAGGGCACCCTGTACCCTGACGTTATCGAATCCATCTCGCACAAAGGTCCCAGCGCCGTTATCAAGAGCCACCACAACGTGGGCGGTCTGCCCGATACCATGAAGCTCAAGCTCATCGAGCCCCTGCGCGAACTCTTCAAGGACGAAGTGCGCAAGGTTGCCGCAGAGCTTGGCATGCCCGACTCCATCGTGTGGCGGCATCCCTTCCCCGGCCCCGGCCTCGCCATCCGCGTGCTTGGCGAAATCACCGAAGAACGCCTCCAGATTCTGCGCCTGGCCGACAAGATCGTACAGCAGGAACTGCGCGAATCCGGCTGGTACCGCAAGGTATGGCAGGGCTTTGCCGTGCTGCTGCCGCTCAAGACCGTTGGCGTCATGGGCGATGGCCGCACCTACGAACATGTTATCGCCCTGCGCGTGGTCGACAGCGTGGACGCCATGACAGCTGACTGGGCGCGCCTGCCTGCGGAACTGATCGAGCGTATGTCGAGCCGCATCATCAACGAGGTCAAGGGCGTCAACCGCGTGGTGTACGACGTTTCTTCCAAGCCGCCGAGCACAATTGAGTGGGAATAAGGGGGCAGCATGTTCGGGATAGGAAGCACTGAACTTCTGGTCATCCTTGTGGTGGCCCTCATTGTACTTGGCCCCAAAAGCCTTGCCAACGTGTCGCGCACACTGGGCAAGGCCATGGGGGAGTTCCGCCGCGTTTCCACAGATTTTCAGCGCACGCTGAATGCTGAGGCAGAGGAAGAGGAACAGCGTAAGCGCAAGCAGGAAGCCGCCAGAGCGGCAAAGGAAGCTGCTGCTGCCGCCAAGGAAGCCCACGCCGCCGAAATGGCTACCGCTGCCGCAGCGGCAACCGAGGCCCAGCCTGCTGCAACGACAACAGCACAGGCTGACAATATTCCTGCCTCAGAGGTGGTTATTGACGCCACGGCTACCCGGCCTGTCGCCGATGCGGGGCAGAACACAGCCACTCCAACAAACGAAACGGCTCAGCCCGAGGCCCCAAAGCCCACGGTTGCGGACGCTCCGGTTGTCGAAGCAGCCCACACCGCAGAGGCCAAGGCCGAAGCCCAGCCTGTCGCGGGCACGGCAGCATCCGCCGAAGGGGCAGCCCCCGTTGCTCCGCCTGCTGGCAGCCCTCTGGCTGAAGCCCTTGCCAAAACAAAGGCCGAGGCAGAAGCCGCGGAAGCCAAGCTGGCCTCTGCCCCCTTGGGCGCGCCCCAAGCCGCCGCTACCCCTGACAATGGCGGCAAGGCATGAGTGCGGATAAACCCTTGAGCCCCGAGGTGGCCGCATCCCCGTCTGCCCCTGAGACCGCAGGGGAACATTCCGATCTCAACAAGACAAATGAAACCGCAGCGGAGCCGTCCATCCAGGGGGCGGCCCCTGCGGATACGCCTGTAGAAGCGGCAGAAGCGTCTGCCGCGTCAACACCCGAAGCCCGTGCTCCATCGGGCGCAGAAACTGCACCCGAACTTGTGGCGGAATCTTCAGGAGAACCCGCGGCAGCAGCTGCGCCAGAAGCCACGCCGGAAACACTGGCAGGCGGGCAGCCCCCTCTGCCCCCGGTTCCTCCGGCAGGTGCCGTGCAAAGCCCTGCGGCAGAGCCTGAAAACCTGCCCATCCAGAGCGAAAGCACGCCTCCAGCCACGCCGGAAGACGAGGCGGAGAAAGAAGAGGCTGACGACAGGCCCATGGGCCTCATGGACCACCTCTCGGAGCTGCGCGGTCGCCTTGTGCGCTGCTGCCTCGCTGTCATGGTGGGCTTTATAGCCTGCTGGGCCGTGGTTGATCCCATTTTTGACGCCCTTGTGGCACCTCTGCTGAGCGTTCTGCCTGACGGCTCGCACGCCATTTACACCACCCTGCCCGAAGGCTTTTTCACCCGCATGCATATTGCCTTTGTGGCTGGCGTGTTTGTGAGCAGCCCTGCAATTTTTTATCAGGTGTGGGCTTTCATCGCTCCCGGCCTGTATGAAGAAGAAAAACGGAGCATCATACCCGTTGCCGTTATGTCGGCCTTCTTCTTTGTCAGCGGCGGAGCCTTCTGTTATTTCATAGTTTTTCCCAATGCATTTGCCTTCTTTATGAGCTACGCCACAGACACCATCGTGGCCATGCCCAAGATCAGCGATTACCTGAGTTTTGTACTCAAGCTCATTCTTGCCTTTGGCCTTGTGTTTGAAATGCCGCTGTTTGCCTTCTTTCTGGCGCGCATGGGCATTATTACCGCAGAACTCATGCGTCGTGTACGGCGTTATGCCATTCTGGCCATTTTCATCGTGGCGGCAATTCTTTCACCGCCCGATGTGGTGTCGCAGCTGCTCATGGCCGCGCCCATGCTTGTTCTTTATGAAGTGAGCATCTTTGTAGCCGCTGGCTTTGGCAAAAAGCCTGCGAAGGAAGAAGACGAATCCAAAGAAAAGTCTGAAGGCGAAGACGGCGAAACCGCCGATGCCGAGACAAAAACGGGCAAGGATGAAAATACCTCGGAGAAGCCATGAGCGACACCGCCCCCAGAACCTCCACGCAAGAGCGCAAAAGCGCCGAAACCGACATCCGGCTTGAACTGAACATTGACGGTCAGGGCATTACGGACGTGAAAACAGGTTTTGGCCTGCTCGACCATATGTTGACGCTGACAGCTTTTTGGGCTGGTATGGATCTGCGTCTGGTGTGCGAGGGCGACATGGAAGTGGACGCCCACCACACCACGGAAGACGTGGGGCTGCTGCTCGGCAAGGCGCTGCTTGAAGCCCTTGGCGACAGGGCGGGCATTGCCCGCGTGGGCTATGGGCGTGTTCCCATGGACGAAGCCCTGGCAGAAGCCACTGTTGATATCTCGGGCCGCCCCTGGCTTGAGTGGCGAGGCGGCGAATTGCTGCCCCCGGTTCTGGCCGGGGAAGAAAAAGACCTCTGGCGGGAATTTTACAAGGCATTTGCAAGCAGTGCGCGCTGCAATCTGCATGTGGAGTTCCGCTATGGCCAGAACGGTCATCATCTGCTGGAATCGGCGGCCAAGGGCCTGGGGCTTGCCCTGGCCCAGGCAGTGCGCCGGAACGGCACAACCATCAGAAGCACAAAGGGAGGTCTTGATTGATGCAATCCCGACTTCGTATGCTGTTGCTGCCCGCGCTTTGCCTCATGCTGATCGCCTGCGCCTGCAGTCGCCGTCCCACAAGCACGGCGGACGTTCCCCGCGTTATTTCGCCTTCGTATGTCATATCGGTTGCGCCCTTTACCCAGCCGATCAACGCAAGCCAGCTTATTACCGGGCGTATCCCTGATAATCAGGGCCGCATTGCTGATGAGCAGCTGCCCTCGCTTGACCGCCGGTTCCACAATGTGCTTACCGCCGATTCCAAGCGTCAGTTCAAATTTATCAATGCCATTGATCTGCCCAGGGATCTTACGCGCTTCCATAGTTCCGAACAGCCGCAGGCGCTGCCGCTCTGGATTGCCTATGGCAAAAAGCAGGGCGCGCAACTGCTGCTGGTGCCGCAGATTCTTGACTGGCACGAACGCCAGGGCTCCACTGCCGGTGTTACCGAGCCCGCCCATGTGCGCGTGGAATTTTTCCTCATCAACGTTGCCAATGGCTCCATCATGTCGCGCTCTGTCTTTGAAGAAAAGCAGGAAGGCCTTGCGGACAATCTGATGAACGTCGGCACGTTCTTCAAGCGGCGCGGCCAGTGGGTCACGGCCGAAGAACTGACCGGAGACGGCATGCGCAAAGTAGTAAAGGATATGGGTTTATGATTCTGTTTCCCGCCGTGGACATTCAGGACGGCAAGGCCGTGCGCCTCAAGCAGGGCCGCGCTCATGAAAGCACCGTCTTTGCCGAAGACCCCACAGATGCCGCCAAAGCCTGGGAAGCGCACGGCGCTCACTGGCTGCACGTGGTTGATCTGGATGGAGCCTTTGACGGCGCGGCCAAAAGCCGCGAGATCGTGCGCCGCATCTGCACCGCGCTGTCCATTCCAGTGCAGCTTGGCGGCGGTATCCGCGACATGGCGACAGCGCAGGCCTACTTTGATGCGGGTGTTTCACGCCTGATTATCGGCACCCTGGCTCTGGAACAGCCCGAGCTTTTTGCCGAGATGTGCCGCGCCTTTCCTGGCCGCATTGGCGTTTCGCTGGATGCGGAAGGCGGCAAGCTCAAGACACGTGGATGGGTTGCCGACACCGGCCTGACCGTTGATGGGGCGCTGCCCCGCCTGCTGGCCGATGGCGCTGCATTCATCATCTATACCGATATCGAACGCGACGGCATGCAGTGCGGCGTTAACGTGGCTGCTCTGGAGCATCTTTCGCGCCTTTCCACGGTGCCTGTCATTGCGGCGGGCGGCGTTGCAACGCTGGCAGATGTGCAGAAGCTCTACCCCCTCACCCGCACTACCAGCCTTGTGGGCGCGGTGAGCGGCAGGGCGCTGTACGAGGGCACCCTCAACCTTGAGGAAGCCAACGCCTGGATCGCCGCTCAATAGTCGGCATGCCATTGCAGATTCAAGGCGGGCCGCATGGCCCGCCTTTTTTTATGCTGAACTTTCGCTCGCTTACGCCTTCAAGGCGCAATCATAGGGCGGCTTGAATGATCCTGCATCAATGAGTATCGGGAATAGCCAGCACATACTGCAACCTTGACTCCCCCATCTCACGGCCTTATGATCTATGCATGTTATGCTTCAACTCTGCTTTTATGCCTCTTTTACGCCCATGCGTTTCAGGCTTTCCTGAAGAACGCTACTGGCGTTCCCTGCTCTAGCATCTCTCGCTACTTCCTCTGGTCATAGCCATTGTTGTCCTTCAATGCTGAAGGATTGTCTTTCTATTTTCCGCGAGAGATTTTTATGCTTAGATCAAAACCGTACCATTGGTGCTGCCTTGTTGCCTCCGTATTTCTGGAGGTGGGCGGAACACTTGTCATGAAGCTGGCGCAGGGCTGGGCTTTTCCCCACGCACAGATTTTGGGGCTGGTTGTCATGTGGCTGGCCATCGCCATGTCCTACTTTTTTTTGTCCAAGGCCGTTACGGGCATTCCCGTCGGCGTGACCTTTGCCTTCTGGGAAGGGCTGGGCCTGACCTGCATCACTCTGGGCAGCGTGCTTTTTCTGAACGAAGCCCTGACCTTGCGCCGCGCGTTGGGTCTGGCCTGCGTGCTTTCTGGCGCTTTGCTGGTCAATTACGGAACCGGGCACGGAACACCCAAGCCCAGTCGCGAGGAATCCCCCACGGCCAGCGGCAAGGCTGTAGCCCGCAAGCCGCGCGCAGAAGGGCCTGCCCTGAATAACGGCCTTGCTGCAGGAGGGAACAGATGATGGATATTTCAAGCCTGTTCCAGAACGCCGCCCTGCCGCTGGTTTTGCTGGCCGCCGCGCTGGACGTGACCGCCAACATGCTGCTTGTGCGCTCCGACAGCTTCCGCCGCCGCGCCGTGGGCCTGCTGGCCCTTGCGCTGGTGGGGCTGGCTTTCTATTGCCTTTCACTGGCAGTTCATCATATGGATTTGGCCGTGGCTTACGCCATGTGGGGCGGTTTTGGCGTGCTTGGCACATCCGTGGGCGGATGGCTGTTGCTGCGCCAAAAGCTCTACCCCTGCGCATTTGCAGGTATTGCCCTGCTTGTCTGCGGCATGGTGCTGCTGCACACAAGCTGATTTAGGGCCGGATAGCTGCTTTCAGGAGAACGTATGAGCAAAGGTTTTTGGGACTACCTGTCGCACTGGCAGAAGGTCTTTCCCCGCCGCCGCGCCGTCAACTGGCGTGAAGGCTGGCTGCAAAACGGCTATTGCCGCGATTGCCGCTATTGCTGCGGCCCGCAGGATTCCAACGAGCTTTTTCCCATGGGCCTGCTGCCCGAGCAGTTGCGCCCCGGTCTTGCCAACGACTTTTATCTGCTCAACAAGGATACGGCCTTTATGGACGGGCGGGGTTGCCGCTCGTGCACAAATCAGGGTTGCCGCCTGCCCCGGCCAGAACGGCCTGTGGCCTGCGGGCTTTTTCCTTTTGTGCTGAACGCGGGAGAGATGTACCTTTATCAGATTTGCCCGGCTTCGCTCTTTACGCCGCAGGCGCGCATGGCGGAACTGGGACGCGAAGCGGCGGACTGGCTGGCAAAATTCAGCCAGCACGAGCAGGAGCATATCGCCCTGAATCTGCCCGCAGAGGTGCTCACAGACCGTTACATCAAGCTGCACATCCGCGTGTACAATCCCACGGCCTGGATCTGAGGCAAGGAGGAGTGCTGCCAGCGCGTACTGGTTGCGGCTAACAGACTACCATTCCGGCACAAAGGCGCGGCACCCGTAGTATTGGGGTATGCGCAGCACATCCTTGAGCGGCAGGGCAAGGTAGTGGGCCAGCAGGCTGCCCAGAATACCCGCATGCGAAACCATGAGCAGGGTTGCACCGGGGTAAAACCTCCTCCAGCGCGCCACAGCCGCCAGAGCGCGGCGCTGGGCCTGCATGAAGCTTTCGCCATGCGGGGGGCAAAAGTGCGCCATATCCTGCCCGCGCGCGGCATGCGCTCCGGGCCATGCGAGCTCAATTTCCGCCTTGGTCATTCCCTGCCAGAGGCCAAGGTCAATCTCGCGCAGACCGGGCTCCACATGCAGGGGAGGCCGCCCCGGCAATGCCTCCATCAGGATGGCGGCAGTCTCCCGGCAGCGGTCAAGATCCGAGCAGATGACCGCGCCAAGCGCGCCCTGCACCGCTGGCATGAACTGCCGCGCCAAAAGGCGTATCTGCTCCCTGCCCGCAGGGCTTAAGGGGATATCCCGCGCGCCGACCATGCGCCGCTCCGGATTGGGCGGCAACATGCCGTGCCGCACCAGCCAGATGCCGCTCATGCAACCTCACGCCGGGCAGCATTGCTGCGCGCTGCATTGCAATTACGCACAAGGGCGCGTTCCGCCACCAGGGCGGGTTCTTTGCCTATTTCGCGGGCAATGCGCTCTTCCAGCGCCTTGACGCGACCAAGCCGCCCATGGATGGCCTCGCAGGCCGGGGCATCCTGGGCGTAAGCCTCCATTTTGAGGCCAAAACGCCGCTGCACGGGCACAAAGTTGCCGCCGTAGCAATATTTGTCCGCCAGATAGACCAATTCGCGCTCTGTGACCGGTTCGTCCTCCGGCAAGGACAGATCGCGGTGATCCTGCACCAGACGCGCCATTTCCGGCAGTTCCAGCCGCCGCAAAAATTCCCCAGCAGCCGCCTCATGCCTGGGCTGGCCTTTGCAGATATCGTGCAGCAACCCGCCAGCCAGCGCCAGACGGGGGTCCACCCCGGCATCATAGCCTGCGGCCTCACGCGCATGCGCCAGAGCCTCAGCCAGACAGCAGGCCACAGCCCCCACTGCCCGCGCATGGCGCAAGCCTTTTTCCGGCACATTGCACGTGTGCAGCAGGCATTCCGCCTCCACAGGCGAGAGAGTATACCGCTCACGGGCCAGCACGCGCAGGCGCGCATAGTCATCGGGGGTGTCCATATCTTCCAGAATCAGGGCGTCAGCCACAGGTACATGCCGCAGGGGTGCGCCTTCCAGCGCCCCGCGCAGCCCGTTTTGCCCCTGGTGCGCCAGAATATGCGTGGCCAAAGTCATGGGAATCAGGGGAGGATGCCCCTCCTGTCCGTCAAATGTCGGCACAAGCACCGGCATGGGCGCGGCCTTGCCGCTCACGGCCAGAGCTGCCGATTGGTTGGCCTCTTCCTGCCCTGCGGCATCAAGCAATGCCGTGATGGTCAGGGGCCGCACCAGCGGCACATCCACAGGCTGCACAAAAAACTGCCCGTCAAAACCGCCCTTCACCAGGGCCTCCACACCAGTCTGCACAGATGAAAACATGCCCCGCTGCGGGTCGGGATTCCGCACTGCGGTCAGTCCCAGCACCAGTGCCTCTGCTTCCACAACTTCGGCGTGGAAGCCGCTGATGATCACCACATTTTCCACACCAAGGGCGCGGTACAGACAGACCAGCCCCCTCAGGGCGGAGCAGCTCGCGCCTTCGGGCAACGATGGCAGGGAAAGCAGGGCCTTGGCTGCGCCCATGCGCGAGGCCATACCTGCGGCAAGAATCAGAACGGCTGGTTTCATGTGCTTTCTTCTTCGCGTTTCTGCGCTGAAAACAATCAAAGTATGGAGCAGATACAATAAGCCCCATTGCCGGGCATGGCATCAGACGCTAAACACCCCGCCCCTTGGCGGGACGCACGATGCGCGTCGGTTGCCCGTTTTTGCGCTCAATGCGTCCACGCACAGGGCCAAGCCTGCGCAAAGGGCTGCCGCAGGCGCAAGGAGCCGTGAGCAGACAGGCCACATCACCGGTTCGATATCGCACCAAGGGCATGGCCTGACGTTGGAGCGTGGTAATGACGACCTCGCCCTCCTCGCCTTGGGCCAATATTTTACGCCCTGAAATATCTACTATTTCTATCAGAACGTCCAGTTCGCGCACATGAAAGCCCTGATGCGCCCGGCATTCCACCGCGCAGCCGTAAGCGGTTTCGGTAAGGCCGTAGTGATCCAGAATCTCGCATTGCCACGCCCGGCGCAAGGCCAGACCAAGCGCATCATCCAGAGGCTCCGCGCTGGTGAGGATGCCCGCAAGCCCCTGCGGCCCCCGGTGGGGAAAGTACTTCAGTAAAAGGGCGAGTTGCGCCGGCGCGGCCACAAGGCAATGGGGCTTTGCCTGCTCCAGCCATTGGGCAAGAGCTTTGCCCGGGGGTGGCATACTGCATGGCTCTCCGCCCGCCTCCACACAAGAGCCAGCATCTGGCGCTGGGGCCGCGTGGACTTCCGGCGGTGGAGCCAGCACTTCCACACCCGCCGCGCTCAAAGCCTGCCGCAGCAGGTCGGCCACGCCGTCAGGCCGCTCCGCACCGGGCAACAGCACTGCCAACCGCTGCCCCGCGCCCACAAGCTGGCTCATACCCACGGCAAAAAAATCGCGCGTACGGGCCAAGTCCTCATCAGTAAAGGCAAGCCGTTTGGGCTGCCCCGTGGTGCCTGACGTGTGCAGCGTGACCATACGCTGCACATCCCCCTGCGAAACGCACAAAAAATCCCCCCAGTTGCGCAGGTCTTCCGCAGTGGTGAAGGGCAGGCGCTCCAGATGATCCATACTGGTTATATCCAGATCGCACTCCCGCAAATGCCTGGCATAAAACGCCCCGCACAGGGCCTGCCGCAAGGTGCTGCGCAGCAAGGCCGTTTGCGCAGCCTCCAGCTTGCCGGGCAGTTCCGCAGGGCTGTACGCGCCGCACTGACGGGCCAGCCAGAGATCAAGCGGGCAGGAGCCGAAACCTGCTCTGGAAGGATGATTTACGTCATCTGTCACTAGGCATCACCATACAGGCGCGTGCCATCGCTGGCAGTGAGGTTGTGCAGGCAGAACGGAATCATGCGCCCGTCTGACCGCACCACATGGATGCAGCAGCCGCGCACGCGGTCAAGGTCGAGGCTCAGGGCATCCTGAAAGGCCATGGCCGAAAGCGTGAAGCGCTGCTCTGCCCCGGCCTGGGCAAGAAACCGGCTGAAGCCATCCGCACTGGCATTGTTGCCTGCGCTGTCAGCGTCAGAGCCAGAGGCTCCCCCGCAGGCACAGGCAGATTCCCCACAGCCGGTGCCGCCCTTCCAGTGCAGGGCCACAAACTGCTTGGCCTTACGCGCCCCGTCCTCAGCGGGCGGAGGCACTTCCGCGCCAGCGGACTGCGGCGCAGGTGAACAGCACGACTGCCCCGCATCGGCCAGCCATTCCAGCGAAGGTACGCCGTTCTTCTGCACCCGGCGATACACGGCACTAAAGGAACACAGCTCGTTTTCGCATCCCGGCGGGTGCAGGTGACTGAGGCTGACTATTTCCGGTGCCTGCCGGGCAAGCGCTGCCATGACTTCGGGCAGGGTCAGGCGCGGGGCTTCCTCCAGCCGCCAGGGGTAACGCCCAAAAAAGGCGGCTGGCTGCATGTGCAAACCCCGCACCGCGGGGCCAAGCTCCAGCGCCATGCGCAGCAGATCGCCCAGTTCACCATCATTGACGCCGCGCACAAGGGTCGCCACCAGCACCACGCCAAGCCCGGCCTCTGCGCAGTTGCGCACGGCACGGCGCTTGAAATCGAGGCATTCCCTACCCCGCAGGCTTGTAAAACTGCTTTCGCGCACGCCGTCCCATTGCAGGTAGATGGAATCAAGCCCGGCCTCGCGCAGCGCATGGGCATAGCCCTGCTCACGCGACAGACGCAGCCCGTTGGTATTGATCTGCACCAGCCCAAAACCGCGTTGCCGCGCAAGCGTGATGATCTGCGGCAGGTCATGGCGCATGGTCGGCTCCCCGCCGGATATCTGCACGTTGCAGGGGCCGGACGCTCCCTTGAGGGTGTCCATTTGCGCGGCAATCACGCTCAGCGGCACGTCAGCCGTCGCTCCGGAATTTTGATTCGACATAGAACCAGCAGAGGCATAGCACACAGGGCAGGCCATGTCGCACCGCATGGTCACTTCAAACAGACCGGTGCAGGTATGCTGGGCGTGAGCAGGACAAAGGCCGCAGTCAAAGGGGCAGCCCTCGCGGATTGGCGTGTGCGGATTGGCCGGGTAGGAGGGGCTTTTGGGCCGTGACCATGCTGTAAAGGGCGGCGTAGCAACCTCTCCTGGCTTGGCTTCCTGCCATACGGGGACGCTGAACGTGCCATGATCCGGGCAGGTTTTGCGCAGTACGACAGTGAGTGCATCCTTTGCCGAGCGTTCATAGGTCGCCTCTACCCGGCGCAGGCATACGGGGCAGAGGCTCTGGGTGCGGCGCAGGGTCATGCCTTTTCCGTCAGATCCAGCTCGTAACTCTGAACCAGTTCCATAATTTTTCCCCAGCATTCTGCCAGCAAGTCGCCGCAGGCCACAGGATTTGGCTGCTCGCCCGCAGCGCCGGAAGTCGCGCCAAGCCCAGCCGCAATCTGCCCGCAACGCTGACCGCCGTAAGCTTCCGTGCGGTCATAAAACCACGTGGCGTAATCATTGAGCAGGGGGGTGAGCATGGGATGCGTAATTTCATCTTCCGCTCCTTTACCCGCAACCAGAGCCAGGGCGCAGGCCCCGCCGGTCAAGAGACCACAGGGACCGTCCGATTGACCGATGCCGTGACACAGGCCTTGCGCGGCGCGCACAACACCGGGGTTCTGCCTGTCCTGAGCCTGCAACATGAGCAGGAGCAGCAACTGGCTGCAACAATAGCCCTGATGCACCAGGGGCAGCAATTCCATCATCATGGGATTCATAGCGTCTCCTTTCGGGCAATCCAAAGACCGTATCCGTAGGCGCGCCAAGCTTTGCCGGGGGCAGCGCCCCCGCATGCGCAGCCCTGGCTGCCGTAATTCGCCACGGGCCGGGTTGCATCATCGCCGTACCAGATCATGCGGGCGGCCAGCTCCACCAGAGCGCGGCTGTTGTCCTCAAAATGCAGCAGGCGCAAGCCAGCCGCTTCCACAAGCCCCCGCCACGCTGATTCAGGCCGCGCACCCGCGAGGCACGATGAACCCGGCGCAGCGTATTCTGCCGGAAGGGCCTGAGCCGTTTCTGTTTCCAGCGGGCTGTATTGGGGCGCGCCTGACTGCAATCCGCTTGCATGCCCGGAACAGGAACAACCTGAGCGGGAAGAGCCTGTACCAGAGCAGCCACCGCTGGCGGGGCGTTCATACCCTGGCCGCAGCATGAGGTCGCTGACCACCAGCAGACCGCCGGGGCGCAGAGCGCTGCAGGCGGCGCGCAAGGTTGCAAGAGGATTGTGCAGCAGAGAAAGAACGCACTCGCACACTATGCAGTCGCAGGAGTTTGCGGCCAGCGGCGGGCGCTCAAGATCGGCCCGCACAATGCGGCAAGCATTGCGCTGCGAGACGTCATCAGAAGGGTCTGCATCGACAGAAAGCCCGGCCTCGGCGTGTTTGTCCAGCCCCACGGCGCGGTAGCCCATCTGCGTAAGCAGGCGCAATGTCGCCCCTGCCCCGCTGCCAAGGTCAAGCACCAGCCCACCGGGCGCAAGCAGGCCCGCAGAAACGCACCACGCAAGCGCGCGGCGCGTCAGCTCCACGCCGCCGGGACGCCACGCGTCACCGGCTGCCCGGCGAAAGTCCGGCCTTTCCCACAGTGCGTTCATTTATCTTCCAGCAGTGCTTCCACCTCAAGCATCTTGCCTTCGGCCAAAGATTTGGGCACCTGCGTCAGCCCGCACTTGGGGCACCGCGGCAAAAACACGTCAAAGGCGCTGTTGAGATAAAAAACCGGAACCTTCACCTGCTCAAGGGCAACGTGGCAACGCCCGCACACCCACTGGCCGCCGTCCGGCCCGTAGTTTGGCCCCATGCTCATGACTGTTCACCTCTCTGCCCGCCATTTTGCGCACCCTGCATATTGGGACGCTGCCCATCGGTGCAGCACTGGTGGCTGTTGATGACATCCGCAGCTTCCTGACCGCCGGAACCCGGCACCACCATACGGTGGCACCACGCATCGTGCAGGACAAAGGCCTCGCCCTGCGCTTCGTATTCCACCCAAAAAGTCACCTTTCTGGGCCGCCACGAACCAAGACGATGCCCGTCATCCAGATTTTCAAACCAGTGGCCGCTGGCCTCGGCCCCCACAACGGCCCCTTCCACGTCTGAGAGCAGGATATGCCGCTCTTCCAGCCGCGCCAGCACTTCCTCCGTCACCAGCACCCTGCCCTTTCCCGCCTGCTCGGGCGTGTTTGCAAGCAGGGCCTGTTGCCCGGCGGCACTGCCGTATTTCTCCAGCAGTTTGCGGCGCAAGGCAGCCCTGTTGGCGCGGCGCAACGAAAGACCGGGGCCTTGAGCCGCGCCGGACTGCGCCTTGGCTGACACGGGCAGCAACAGATCAAGCAGATGCCAGCATTCCTTGCCGCTGGCCGCCATGCGGTCACGGCACATGATGCATGAGGCAAGGCCGGGGTGCTCAAGCTGGGCGGCCCGGTGATCGCTCATGGCGCGGGCGGTTTCCGGCTGGGCGCACCACACAAGGCCGCCGTAGCCGCAACAGGCTGTGGAAGCACCGGAAAGGCGCGGTTCTTCAATTTTTGCCCCGCATTTGCCAGCCAGGCTGCGCACAGCGGCAAGCCATGACGCATCGTGCCGAGCGGTACAGGGATCCTGAATGGAAAAAACCGAGGGCAGGGAATTACCAGCAGTGGGAGCCTCAAACGGCAAGCTGTCCAGCACCTCCCACACGGAAACAGTCTGCGCTTCCGGCAGGGCCTCGCGCAAGGCCGCAATGCAGGAAGAACAGGCCGCCATGATGCGCGGTTTGCCCAGCCCCTCCCAAGCCTTGCGCAGTTTGTCCGTATGCTCCTTGAACAGGGTGGTTCTTCCGGCCCAGCGCGCTGGGATGCCGCAGCAGGAAAGCATGATGCCCACGCCGGACTTCAAACCGTTGCCAAATTTTTCGCGCAGCAGATCATAAAGCGCCGCCGTTTGTTCCACGCGGGCTGCAGCCAACTGACAGCCGGAAAAAAACAGCCACTGTTCGCCTGCATCCAGATTCGCGCCAGCGCCCTGGGATTCTGCGGCTGGCAACAAGGGCGGCAGCACAAGGGCGCATTCCGGCCCGGAGGCGCTTTCCATATCCTCAAGCGCAAACTCGTGGGCCGTGGGGGGCATAAAGCCGCGGTCCACCATGTCTTCCCGTGCGGAAAGGCACAGTTCGGCCATGGAAAAATTCTCCGGGCACAGTTCCTCGCACTGACCGCACAGGGCGCAGCCGTTGATGAGGGCATTGGCCGTGTGCAGCCCCTTGACGATGGACGCGTTGTTATTGACCTGACGCGCGTAGAGGCGCGGGTAGCCCTTGTATTTCTGCAGGTACACGCATTCGCGCACGCAGATCATGCACTGGCATTGCAGGCAGCGCTCCGCCTCGCGCGCGGATTCCTCCGCCGAATAGAGCGGCTCGCCGCAAGCAGCCTGCGCGGCAGGTTCCACACGCGGCACGGGGCTTATGCCCGTTACATCAGTGTGCAGCGGCCCCTGAGATTTGTCCCGCGCGGCTGTGAGTGAAACGCCGCTGGTCACGCGTTCCATAGTCTGCGCCGCATGCCGCCCCTGCCCGGCCTGACGCGAAGGTGAGGCGAAAGTGTGGCCTGTGGGGGTGCGGCTGCGCCAGCCAGCGCAGCAGATATTGTCGCGCCAGAGCAGGGTTTCCGCATCCACCTGCGCTTCGTCTGGTACAAGGCCGGGTGCAAGCTGCTGCACGGCATCGGCGTCCACCAGCACGGCGTCGTACTCCGCAGCCAGCTTTTCCAGCAGCGCGGCATCAAGCGTCGCCTTTGTAAAACTGACCTTCTGGCGGCCAAGGGTTTCCATGTCTTCCGCCAAAAAATTCTTGGCAATGCCCGCCGTATTGTCTGCCGCCAGAGCAGGATGCGCTGCCAGCAAAAATTCGCCCGGCGCGCCCGAGTGAAAGACTGCAACAGGATAGGCCTTGCGCGACAGATCCCAGGCTGCCGTGAGCCCGGCAAGCCCGGCGCCCATCACAGCCATACGAAATTTTTTGGGTGGTAAAGGCAACAGACGGGTCTGCGTACCCACCGCAAGCATGCACGAGAGTTCAAGCCCATGCATGGCAAGGCTGCCGCCCAGATCCTGCCGCAGACAGGCGTTTTCACAGGGGTGGTCGCAAATGCGGGCAACAATGCCGGGCAGGGGCAAATGCCGCTCAAGCACCTTGCGGGCCTCGCCCTGCTTGCCTTCAGCCATGCGGGCCATGAAGGCGCGCACATCCAGATCAAAAGGACAGGCCACCCGACAACGGGGCGGGCTTTCCTGTGTACAGTGCGACTCTATTTCGTGCAGACGTTGTTGATCCATCATGGCGATTGTTCTCGCTGGCTTGGTGCAGACAGGCGCTGCGGCAAGGGCAGGCGGCGCAGATTGCCGCCGAAAATACAAACAGGGCTTTCAGAGATACCCCCGAAAGCCCCGCTGCAAAAAACATTGCACACCGTAACGGCGCTCATGGCCCGGCGCGCGGTAAACCTGACGAATAAACATGGGGCTGGGATATGGGGAGAATCCCTTTTCAAGCAGGATTCTCCCCAGTGTCTCCAGATGTTTACCGCAATCTTACGCTACTTGGGCATGGCCGCCAACACCTTTTCGGGGCGGGCGGGCAAGTGGCGCACACGCGCGCCGCAAGCATTGTAGATGGCGTTGATGATGGCAGGATGCGGCGCGGTAAGGGGCATTTCGCCCACGCCGGAAGCGCCGAAGGGGCCAGCCTTGCGGGGGGTCTGCACATAGACGATTTCCATGTCGTCAGGAATCATCTTGATGGTGGGCACGCCCGCGCCAGCAAGGGTGCTGTGCTTCTTCAGGTCTTCGTAGTCTTCGGTCAGGGCAAGGCCAACGCCCTGCGCCAAGCCGCCGTAGATCTGGCCGTCAACCACCAGCTTGTTGCACAGGGTGCCGATGTCGGCCACGCACACAAGCTTTTCAACCGTGGTCTTGCCGGTCGCGACCTCAACGGCCACTTCGGCAAGGAACAGACCGTACATGTAGCAGGCAAAGGGTTCGCCCTGGCCCTTGGCGTCGCAGTCCTTGGCCGGAGCAGACCACTTGCCGTCATAATGCACGGGGCGGCCTTCGGCCTTCATTTCCTCATAGGTGAAGAAGCCGCCACTGGGCTTGCGCATGCCTTCAATAAGCATTTCGCAGGCCACGCGGGTGGCGTTGCCCGTGACAACCTGGGAGCGCGAACCGCCAGCAGGGCCGGAATTGGGGGTCTTGCTGGTGTCGTTCATGACCAGATGGATGTTTTCGGGCTTGACATTCAGGGGGCGCAGGGCTTCGTGAGCGGTACCCAGGGTGCCGGAATCCGCGCCCTGACCGTGATCTTCCCACGAGTTGCCCACGGTTACGCTGCCATCGGGGTTCAGTTCGGCCCAGGCTTCGGAGGTGTCCGGCCCGTCAAGGCCAGCGCCGTACACGCCAAGGGCAATACCCACGCCGCGTTTGACTTCGGCGGTGGACTTGGCCTTGACGGTCTTTTTGGCTTCTTCGTAGTAGGGGCGCATTTTCTGGAACATTTCGGGCAGGCTCATGACTTCAGGCACCTGACCAGAGGGATTGGTATCGCCTTCGCGGTAGCAGTTCAGCTCGCGGATGTCGAAGGGATCCATGCCCAGCTTTTCAGCCAGTTCATCCATAAGCACTTCGGAGGGGAATTCGGATTCCGTCGAGCCGTAACCGCGGAAAGCCGCACCCCAGCAGTGGTTGGTGGCAACGGTGCGGCCCTTGCCGCGAATGTTGGCGATGCCGTAACCAGCGCCGATGTACTGCGCACCGCGCAGGGTGAGCAGATCGCCAAATTCGGAATAAGGACCGTGGTCAACGCTCCAGTCCGTTTCCATGGCAAGAATTTTGCCCTGCTTGTTGGCGGCAAAACGCACGGTCGTCCAGAAGGGCGAACGTTTGCCGGTGTAGTTCTGCTGCTGCTCGTAGTTGTAGCGCAGATGACAGGGACGGCCGGTAGCCATAACGGCCACGCCCACAAGGGCTTCCATGGTGGGGCTGAACTTGTAGCCAAAGGTGCCGCCCGTGGTGTTCTGCACCAGCACGAGATCCTTGGGGAATTCCAGGCCGAGGCCGGGGGCGATCATCAGCGCGTGCAGATGGATGGCAACGGACTTGGAGTGGAGAACCACCTGGCCCTTGTCGTTCACATAGCCATAGCCCACATCGGGTTCGATGGGCAGGTGGGGCTGGCGCTGGGTGTAGTAATCGCCTTCCGCGACAACGTTTGCTGGATCATTGAAGAAGGGAGCGGTATCCGCGCCTTTTTCCTCAATCTGATCATAGTAGATGTTGGGGGTGCCGGGGTGGATTTCGATGGCGTCCGGGGCCATGGCCTCCGGAGCGCTCATGTATTCGGGCAGCAACTCAAGGTCAAACTTGACCTTTTCAGCTGCGGCGCGGGCGTTGCATTCGGAGTCAGCGCAGACGATGGCAAGCGCATCGCCGTACTGGAAGATTTTGGTATCGTTAAGGATGGGACGTTCCCAGCCGTCGCCCTTGTTGGTGGGGAAGGTGATCAGGCCGGTGATGCGGTTCCTGCCCTTCACATCCTTGTGGGTCAGCACCTTGTACACGCCGGGCATTTTTTCGGCTTCAGAGGTGTCGATGCCCTTGATGTTGGCATGGGATACCTTGGCCTGGGCAATGGCGAGGTGCAGGGTGTTGGCGGGCAGGCGGTGCGCCGCGTCCGCGCCGAATTCGGCGGTGCCCGTCACCTTGGCGACGGCAGAAGGACGGGGCATGGTGGAGCCCCAGATGCGGCCATCGGCAGGCATCTTGAAGGTAACGTCGTCCAGCGTTTTATCGCCGCGCATGAGGGCGGCTGCGTCCATGACCGCGTCCACCAGGGGCTTGTAGCCCGTACAGCGGCAGACGTTGTGATTTTTCTGGAACCAGTCGCGCACGTCTTCACGGCTGGGATTGGGATTGGAATCAAGCAGGGCCTTGGCCGAAACGATGAAACCAGGGGTACAGAAACCGCACTGGGCCGCGCCGTGGTAAATCCAGGAATGCTGGAGCGGATGCAGGTTGCTGGGGGTGCCCACGCCCTCAAGCGTGGTCACGGCGGCGTTTTCCGCCACGCGGCTCATTTTGACCACGCAGGCGCGTACAACCTTGCCGTCAAGGATCACCGTGCAGGCACCGCACTGGCCCTTGCCGCAGCCAACTTTGACACTGGTGAGCTGCAACTGGTCGCGCAGCACGTCCACAAGCATATCGTCAGGGTTAGCCAGCAAGCGCCGGGGAATGCCGTTAATCACAAGGGTTTTTGTTTCCATGCGCGACTCCTTTTAATGATGAACAAAGGTATATGCCTGCGCGGTAAATCCGCGCCCGGGGTCAGATTTCCGCCTCCTATTTCCCGAACGGACAGATCGGATAGCGGCACTCTTCACACTGGGAGCAAAAGCCCCCGTGCCCCAATGCCGCCACATCGGCAGCCGTTACCTCAATGCCGGCCAGCAGGCGCGGCACAACGAGATCAAAAATACTGGCCTTGTGGTACATGACGCAGCCGGGCAGCCCCAACACGGGCACCCGGCCTGCCGCCCCCTGGGCATAGGCCAGAAGGAACATGGCGCCCGGATACACCGGCGCGCCATAGCTGACCACATCCGCTCCGGAAGCGCGGATGGCGGTTGGCGTACGGTCGTCAGGGTCAACAGACATTCCGCCTGTTACCACAATAAAATCAGCACCTTGTTCGAGAAAATCCCTGATCGCTCCGGCAGTCATGGGCACTTCGTCGCTGGTAAGGGTCTGCCCCACCACCGTGCTGCCCAGAGCGACAAACTTTTTGCGCAGCACAGGGCCAAAGGCATCCTGAATGCGCCCGTAAAACACTTCGCTGCCTGTTGTGACCACGCCAACCCTGGCGCGGCGCAGAGGCAGAACTTCAACGACTGGCCCATCGACGAACGATTCAAGCTGCCGCAATTTTTCATCCTCAATCATCAACGGCACCACGCGGGCTCCCGCTACCGAGCGCCCCTTGGTTACGTGCTGCATGGTGTGGATGGTTGCGACAGAAATTTCGCCAAGGCTGTTTATACGGTTGAGAACAGGCACATCCACCCGCAGCAACCCGTCACAGGCAGCCTTGAGGTCGATACGCCCTTCCTTGGGTTCCGTGCATGTCAGGTTGCCGCCGGAAACGGCAGAAATAACACGCGCGGCGGCATCATTTTCGTGAACCATGCCGGGCAGGGATTCAAAAACATAAAGATGCTCTTTGCCGACCTGCAGCAGCACCTCCACATCTTCTTCCCGCACAACATGGCCTTTGCGAAAAACAGGCCCTTTGCTTTCACCAGGAATAATTCTGGTGATGTCGTGACACAAAATACTGCCCACGGCGTCATGCACATGGATGGTTTTCATTGCCAGTTTGGACATGACCTCTCCCGAAGCTGACTTCTAGATTGTGCATAAAATACCACCCTTACAACAAATTGCAAAATAAAATTCGTTATTTATTAATTGTGCTTTTGCTAACCATCTGGCTTTAAATGGTATCAACATATAAATTCCTGTTTTTTGCAAAAAGCGTGACTATTATCCCCAGGGCAAATACTGAGCCAAGGTCTCAAATTCGTGCGGCATTGACAGCCGCGCGTTTCTTTGCGAGAGGGAAGGGAAAAAGCCGCTGTATTTACCAAAAAATACGGCAGCCATTAAAAGGAAATGCCATGCAAACGCGTTCAGCTCATTGGCCGATGGCTCTGCCCGGCAAAAGCCGCCTGGGCCTTTCCGGTCTGGCGGTTCTTACGGCCCTGCTGCTCGGCGGGTGCGGCTTCGGCGGGGCTCCGGCCCAGCCCGAAACGCCCCCCGGCCCTGTCACTGGCTTCATGATCGTCTCCGCAGTGGGAGAAACCGCTACTGTTGACGACCCTGATTTTGGCAAGGGGGTGCGCGTGAGCCTGGACGAACTTTTCACCTCGGCCAAAGGCGAGGACTGCAAACGCGGCACCGTACTTTCGGGCCAGCGTGAAGCGGAAGTTATTGTCATCTGCAAAGACGACAAAGGCCGCTGGATCATGGCCCCGCGAGTGTGGGGACAGGGTCTTTCGCAGTAGCAAGACCGAGACTCCGGCTTTTTTGCCAGCAGGCCCTTTGGCAAAAAACGATCAAGGGTGCATTGCCTCTGGCTAAACCGGGCAAATGTGATTATTTATGGAAGCGCACGGCGAATACCACGCCCGTGCGCTTTCCTTGTTGCAGTTGCAGTCTCGCAGCCCTGTTGACCCGGCATGAACCGAGCAGGCCGCAAGGCCTCCAGATACTGGAGATACAAGGCATTACGAGGATATTGACTACGGAACCCTGGGGCCATACAGCCTGTTTGCGGAACCACCTCTGGGGGCCATGCAAGCCCGAATCCATTGCATCAACACTGCCATGTCGCACAGAACTATTTTCACTTTTCTGCTGATCTTTTTCGCCCTGTCCAGCGCGGTCAAGGCCGAAAATGCACCCCAGCCCTACGCTGCCAACCTGTTTCAGGGCAATTTTTCGCAGAGCAAGGACACCGCCAAGGACGCCAAAGACGCCTCCATCATCGCACCGGGCGACCGGGTGGTGCTGCGCCTGTGGGGCGGCGACCTCAAGGTGGACAGCACACTGACTGTAGCCGCCGACGGGCATCTGGACGTACCGGAGGTGGGGGCCATACCCGTGGCTGGCCTTGGCTACGACAAACTGGCCGAAGCCTTGCGCAGCAAACTTGCCGCCAACGGCCATGGTGATGCGCAGATTTATGCTGCGCCTCTGGATGCCCGGCCTGTGGCCGTTTTTGTCACCGGCGGCGTTGCCAGGCCTGGACGTTACACCGGCACCCCCGGCGACCCGTTGCTGAGCTTTCTGGACAAGGCCGGAGGCCTTGACCCCATGCGCGGCAGTTATCGTGACATCCGCCTGATGCGTGACGGCAAGGCCGTTGCCAGCCTCGACCTCTACCCCTTTGCCCGCAAGGGCGTGTTGCCCGCAGTGCGCGTGCAGGAAGGCGACACGCTTGTGGTGGGCGACAAAGGCCCCACCATTACGGCCATCGGCGCGGTGCGCACCTCCGCAAAATTTGAATTTCCCAAGGGAAAATCCACAGGCACGGCCCTGATTGAACTGGCCGAACCTCAAAACAGCGCCTCGCACATCGCCCTTTCCGGCACCCGCAACGGCGCGCCTTACAGCACCTATCTGCCGCTCAAGGAACTGCGCAACCTGATGCTTGAAGACGGCGATCAGGTGCAGTTTATTGCTGATGCGCCCGGCAATACCATGATGGTTGAGGTGCAGGGCGCAGTGCGCGGGGCTTCGCGCTTTCCCGTGCGGCGCGGCGCCCGTTTGCAGGAAGTGAAGAACTTTATTGCCGTGGAGCCTGGCCGCGCCAACCTTCAGGCCATGTACATCAAACGCAAGAGCGTTGCCGCCCGACAGAAAAAGGCCATTGCAGATTCCCTGCGCAGACTGGAGGAAACAGCCCTCACGGCTTCCTCTGCCAGCGCGGATGAAGCAGCCATCCGCGCCAAGGAGGCGGAGATGGTCTCCAAATTTGTGGAGCGGGCCAAGAGCGTGGAACCGGAAGGCGTGGTTGTGCTTGACGGCGGGCCTGACAAGGCCGACCTCTCACTGGAAGACGGCGATATCATTGTGATCCCGCCCAAGAGCGACGTGGTGCTGGTAAGCGGCGAGGTCATGATGCCGCAGGCCATGCTGTGGGGCAAAAAGAAGGATGTGGACGACTACATCAAGGGAGCTGGCGGTTACACCAACCGCGCAGACCACGACAAGGTTCTGGTGCTGCACCAGAACGGCTCGGTGTCGCAGAACGGCGATGATATCCTGCCCGGCGATCAGGTAATGGTACTGCCCAAGGTGGAATCCAAAAATATGCAGGCAGTCAAGGACATCACCCAGGTTATCATGCAGGTGGTTGTTTCCGCCCGGTTGCTGCTGGGCATGCCATCATTGTAAGCTTTTACGTAATTCATCAGAAGGGGGCTTTTGCCCCCTTTTTTATTTCATCCGCGCAGGGTGCAAACGTGCGGTTGCGTCACAAGCTGGATATGGGTTATGGTCATGCAAGGTATGCAGAATCTACAAGAGGAATACATGGAACGCGCCCTGGAAGCATCCCCCCTGTTTTCTGGAATGACCGGACAGGAGGCGCGCATGTGCCTTGCATGCAGCGGCGCATTTGAAGAACACCACGGCAAGGGCGCGCTGATTTTTGCAGAATCCGACCCGCCGCAAAGGCTGTATGTGCTGCTGGAGGGTGCGGTGAACGTGTGCCGGGAATCAACCGAAGGCAGACGCGCCGTCATGGCGCGCGTGGACGCCCCCGGCGACCTGTTTGGCGAGGTGCACGTTTTTTTGGGCCGCCCAAGCTATGGTTGCAGCGTCTTGGCCGAAACCCCTGTGCGCGTACTGGGCATACCCGCCCGGTTCTTCTACGCCACCTGCGAAAAAGCCTGCTCCGTCCATTCACGCATGATCCGCAACATGCTCGGTATTTTTGCGCACAAGGCTTTTTTTCTTACACGCCGCATTTCACTGCTGTCTTCCGGCAGTTTGCGGCGCAAACTTGCAGCCCTGCTGCTGGAACACCGCCGCCCTGACGGCATGGTTTCACTGGCAATGAACCGTGAACAGATGGCTGATTTTCTGGGTGTAACCCGCCCCTCACTTTCGCGCGAACTCGCAGCCATGCGCGACGAAGGCCTTCTGCAAATGGAGGGTAGAAGCATTCGCGTGCCTGACATAGCCTCACTGAATTTTT
>CDZQ01026205.1_pt1 | contig 42800 bp, 40 predicted proteins | sample 554831 | NCBI WGS metagenome assembly CDZQ01 (sample SAMEA3182112, study PRJEB8094) | gut metagenome | biome: human; feature: gut; material: Stool; isolation source: human stools | place: Canada | collected 2013-05-06 | reverse complement strand
TTTTTTAGTAAAACACTTGAAATTTGAAAAATGGTGTGCTAATATTAAGAAGCGACAAGGAATCAACAAAAATGTGACGATTTTCTGGCGATTCTCACAACACTAATTGAATAAAGGAAGTGGTTTTCTCTATGGGCACCAAACGCAAGACTCTGAGGAGAGTGCTCGACGGCCGCGTGGTGACGCTGTTGATTTTAACGGCGATCCTGATCGTTGCAATGACGCTGCTCCTGCCGGGGACGTTTTTATCCGCGTCGAATTTCTCCGGCATTTTTACCTCTTTGACCTTCGATTTGCTGCTCTCGTGCGGTATGACCGTTGTGTTGATCCTCGGCGGAGTAGACCTGTCCGTCGGCTCCGTGGTTGCGTTGGTGGGCATTACGACTTCGACGCTGGTGAAAAACGGCTTCCCTCTGGTGCCGACACTTTTAATCGGACTCGTGATCGGAGCGGCCGTCGGCAGTCTCAACGGTTTCCTTGTGGCGAAGATCGGACTGGCTCCCTTCATTGCGACACTTGGCATGAATGCGATCGTCCGCGGAAGCTGCTATGTGCTCACGAGCGGCTACCTCATCAGCGGCCTGCCGGAATCCTTCACGAATCTCAGCCGACTGTCCGTTTTCGGTGTCCCGATGATGGTCATTATCTCCCTGGTGTGCGCTGCGATCATGGCATTCTGCCTGTTCAAGCTGTCCGTGTTCAAGCAGATGTATCTGATCGGCACGTCGCCTGTTACGGCGGTGCTGTCCGGCATTCCAGCGGTACGGCTGAAGATCATCGGCTACGGCATCAGCGGCTTCTTCGCGGCGCTGACGGGAATCCTGATAAGCAGCCGCTACGGCATGGGCTTTGCGGGCTATGCCATCGGCTTTGAAAGCCGCGCGATCGCGGCTGCGGTCATCGGCGGCGCGGTCATGGCGGGCGGCGAAGGCAACATGGTCGGCACGCTCATGGGCGTGATCCTCGTGGCCATCGTCAACAATGCGTTCATCATGCTCAACGGCCCGGCGGAAGCGCAGTATGCAATCAGCGGTGTCATGCTTATCACGGCGCTGATTCTTGACCGAGTCAAAGGAATGAGAAAGAAAAAAGCAAAAAAGGAGGAAACGTAAAATGGAAGATATTCTTGCTTTGCAAGATATTTCAATCTCCTTCGGCGGAGTCGAAGTGCTGCACAACGTTTCCTTCAACGTCCGGAAAGGAGAGATTCACTCGCTGATCGGAGAAAACGGCGCGGGAAAATCTACCTTAATGAAGATCATCAGCGGCGTTTACATTCCGGACAAAGGAAAAATCGTTAAATCCGGCAAGGAGATCAAGTTCCACAATCCGCTCGATGCCTTTGCGGAGCGCATCGGCATTGTACATCAGGAACTGAGTATTGCGGGCAACCTGACCGTTGCGGAGAATATGATGGTCGGGCGCGAGCCTGTGAACAAGTTCGGCTTTATCAAGGACAAGCAGCTTCTGGAGACGGCCCGGAAGGAGTTGAAAGAACTTGGCATCGATGTGGATCCCGCCGTCAAGGCCGGAACGCTCAGCGTCGGCATGCAGCAGGTCATCGAGATTGCCAAGGTGCTTGCAAAAGACATCGACCTTCTCATTATGGACGAGCCGACCAGTTCGCTTTCCGAACGCGAGATCGTGCACCTGTTTGCGCTGCTCCGCTCCATCAAGGAAAAGAAAGACCTGACCGTCATTTTCATCAGTCACAAGCTCTCGGAGGTCATGGAGTTGTCCGACCGGGCGACGGTGCTGCGCGACGGCAGCATGGTCGGCACCCTCGAGCGCAGCGAGATGTCCATCGACCGCCTCATCAGCATGATGATCGGGCGCGAGCTGGACTATAACAAGCATCTGCTGGCCTCGCGCGAGCCGGGGCAGGCCGTGCTTCGTGCGCAGGGACTTACGCAGGGAAAACGGTACCGCGAAATCAGCTTTGAGCTGCGCCCCTATGAAATTCTCGGAATGTTCGGCTTGGTCGGCGCAGGACGCACGGAGTGCATCCTCGGGATGCTCGGCATGGAGCATCTGGACGCAGGCGAAGTGTTCTACTGCGGCGAGAAGGTCAAGCTGCACTCTCCGCGGGATGCGGTGAAGAACGGGATCTATTATGTGACGGAAAACCGCAAGGAAATGGGACTTTTCCTCACGAAGGACTTGACGGACAACGTCGCTGCTTCCTCCATCAAGGACTATGAGGGCTTCCTCGGCGCGCTGCACTTTGCTCAAATGGCGCAGACAGGCAGTGAATATATTGAAAAGCTCAACATCCAGCCGCCCGATCTTCGTAAACCGGCTGTCAGCTTCTCCGGCGGCAACCAGCAGAAGATTTTGCTCTCCAAGGCGCTGGCGACCAAACCCCGTGTGCTGATCATCGACGAGCCGACGCGCGGCGTGGATGTGGGCGCAAAGGCGATGATTCACCAGATTTTGCGCGAACTTGCCGAGAGCGGCATTGCCATTTTGATGATCTCCAGCGAGCTTCCGGAGATCTTGAAACTCTCCGACCGCGTGCTCGTGATGCACGAGGGGGAACAGATGGGAACGGTCAAAAACGATCGGCTGGAGGAGAAGGACGTCATGGCCATCGCATTCAGTAAGGAGGTAGCCAATGGATAAGAATCCTTCCGCGCGTCCCGCGCGGGCGCTGAAGGCCGTGGGCGGACGGCTGAAAAAGGTCGATCAGCAGATCTGGGTCGTGGTTACGCTGACGGTCCTGATTTTTGTCGGGATGTCGATTGCGATCCCGCATTATGCCTCTCTTTATAACATCAAGACCATGATCAATAACTACGCGCTCGAGGGGATCATGGCGCTGGGCATGACGCTTGTGATCATTTCCGGCGGTATCGATTTGTCCATTGCCGGTGTAATGCCCTTCTGCGCAATTCTGTTTGCGTTTATGATGAAGGGCGGGATTCCTTACCCCTTGGCCATGGTGCTGGTTCTGCTCGTCGCTGCATTGATCGGCTTCCTGAATGACCTGATGATCCGCAAGCTGGCTGTGCATCCCTTTGTCATTACACTGGCTATGCAGCTTATCTTGAAGGGTATGAACGTGGTCATTACCTCCGGTGATGTGGTTTCCGGTTTCCCGGAGGACTTCTCCGCGATTATGTTCAATGAGTATTTCGGCATGAGCATTCCGCTGCTGGTGCTGATCGTCTTGGCGGTATTCTATGCAGTTATGCTGCGCAAGAATCGCTATTTCCGTCAGGTGTATTTCGTCGGTGGAAACACGAATGCCGCAGAACTTTCCGGCATCAATACGCGCCGCTTTTTCCGCTTTGTATACATGCAGTCGTCTCTGCTTGCCGGTGTTGCGGGCATCATGGCCTGCTTCTTCTACGGCAGCGCCAATGCCAGCTATGGCCTAAATATCGAAACGCGTGTCATCACGGCTGTTGCCATCGGCGGCTCGAGCATGATTCACGGCGGTATCGGCTCCATCGGCGGCACAATCCTCGGCCTGATCTTTGTGGCGTTTATCAACGGCTCGTTCATTATGAGCGGCCTGTCCACCTATTATCAGGACGTCGTTACCGGTGTACTTTTGGTCTTCGCTGTGGTGTTCAGCGAACGGCTTAAAGGAATGAAACGCAAACTCCCAAGAAAAGCCAAAACCTAATCATCAAGGAGGAAAGAAAAATGAAAAAAGCCCTCGCATTGCTCACAGCGCTCGTTCTTCTCATTGCCTGCCTCGTCGGCTGCGGTAAGACCGGCAACAACGGCGAAGCCGTACAGCAGGAAGAGGAACTGTATTCCATGGTCGTATTCTCCAAAGGTTCGGAATATTTCAACTGGACTTATGCCGGCTTCTCTGACGCGGCCAAGGCGATGGGCGCGCACATCAAGACCGAACTGGTCGGCCCTGCGGAAGTGGATGCTGCGGCTGAGGCCAAGGCACTTGAGCAGCTCATCGCCAAGAAACCCAACGGCATTGTTGTTACCTCTGCCGACTCCAACACGCTGATTCCTTCCATCAACAAGGCCATCGGCGCGGGTATTCCCGTGGTCGGCTTTGACGTTGCTTCGCCCGACAGCGATTACCTCGGCTTTGTCGGCACGGATAACTACACCTTCGGCTGCGTCGCTGCCGACATTGCAGCCGAACTGACCGGCGGCACCGGTGAGGTCGCCGTCCTGTATGTTCCCGGCAATGTTGACCTTGAAAAGCGCCTGAACGGCTTCAAGGACACCTGCGCAGAAAAGTATCCCAATCTGAAGGTCGTTGCGGAACTGAATCACGAGGGTGAGGTCGTCAAGGCCGAGACCGTTACGCTCTCCGCGCTCCAGCAGAATCCCGAGATCGACATCGTCTTTGTTTGCGAGGGCCTCGGTGCGACCGGTGCAGCCTCCGCTGTTCGTTCCATGAATATGGGCGATTCCGTGAAGATCATCGCCAGCGACTTCAATACCTCCACCAACGAGTTGATGACCAACGGTGAGGTTGCCGCCACCATCGTGGACGACCCCTATTTCATTGGCTGGAACGCCTTCCTGCAGGTCTGGTCCGGCGCACATCCGACCAGCCGTCCCTCCGATCAGGCTCCGTTCGGCTATGTTGCCGAAGGCATCTACTGCACGGTGCAGGGCATCCTTTCCGAGAATCTGACGGACGAGGTTCGCGCAATGTACCTCAATCCTCCCTCCGTCTAAGCGGGATTGATTTGTTTTGCCGGGCTGCCAACGCTGCATTGCGTTGGCGGCCCTTTCTAAAAGGAGACACTATGAGCTATCTTATTGGAATCGACATCGGCACATCCGGGACGAAAACCGTCCTATACGATCTGGAAGGAAATGCGATTGCGCAGGCAGCGCAGGAATATCCTATGCGTCAGCCGCAAACCGGCTGGGCGGAGGAAAACCCGGAGGACTGGTGGAACGCAGCGGTCGCCACGCTGCGTTGTGTAATCAAAAATAGTAGTGCTGCGCCGGAGGAAATTCTCGGCATTGGCTTTTCCGGCCAGATGCACAGCCTTGTGATGCTCGATGCGTCGGGCTGCGTGCTGCGTCCGGCAATTTTATGGTGCGACGGTCGAACGCGCAGCGAGTGCGACGAGATCAACGCGCGCGTGGGCGCACAGCGCCTGCTTGAGATCAGTGCCAATCCCGCATTAACGGGCTTCACGGCGGGAAAACTCCTTTGGGTGCGGAGGCACGAGCCGGAAATTTTTGCGCACTGCCGCCATGTCTTGCTGCCGAAGGACTATGTACGTTTTTGCTTGACAGGCGTGCTTGCCACAGACGTTTCCGACGCCTCCGGCACGAATCTTCTGAATGTGGCAGAACGCACATGGAGCACTGAACTTCTGGAAAAGCTGGAGTTGGATCCGGCTTGGTTTCCGCCGTTGCTGGAAAGCTGCGAACTTGCAGGCAGAGTGACGGAGCAGGCCGCAGCGCTGACCGGGCTTGCGGCTGGGACACCTGTTGCGGCGGGCGCGGCAGACAACGCGGCTTCGGCTGTCGGTACGGGCACGGTGCTGCCCGGAAGCGTTTTTAATACCATCGGAACCTCAGGCGTGATTTTCGCGCATTCCGACCGTCCGGCTGTCGCCGCAGGCGGACGAGTCCACACAGTCTGTGCGGCCGTTCCGCATGGCTGGGGCTTTATGAGTTGCACGCTCTCGGCAGGTCTGGCTTTGCGCTGGTATCGCGATCAGTTCTGTGCGCAGGAGTGCCTCGAAGCCGAGCAGAGCGGGGTGGACAGCTATGTGCTGCTGGATAGAAAGGCTGCGGCCGTCGCGCCCGGTGCAGACGGTGTGATCTTCCTGCCCTATCTGATGGGAGAGCGCAGCCCGCTGCTTGACGAGACCTGCCGCGGCGTGTTCTTCGGACTGTCCGCACGGCATGGAAGGGAGCACCTTTTGCGCGCAGTGATGGAGGGCGTTGCTTATTCTCAGCGCGCCTGCCTCGACGTTTTCCGGAAAATGGGACTGCGTCCGGAGACGATGAAGCTCTGCGGCGGAGGCGCAAAAAGCCCGCTGTGGCGTCAAATCCTTGCAGATCAATTCCAGCTGCCGGTTACGACCATGGCTTCAAGTGAAAGCCCGACCTTGGGCGCGGCGATCCTTGCTGGCGTTTGCGCGGGCGTCTATCTGGACGTGCCGTCGGGCTGCAGGATCGTTCACGACGGCGGCACACTGGAACGTCCGCAGGAAGAAGCGGCGCGTATCTATGATGACTATTATCCGATCTACACAGCGCTGTATCCGGCGCTGCGCGAACAGTTTGCGGCTCTGACTCAAATTGAAGCGTGATACAGCGATATTTTGGCATTCATACTCCCATTGCAGCGGAAACCGCTCCCGCTATTTGGGAGCAGACCGCCGCAATGCTGCAAGGTGAAGGGTTTGATCCAGTTTCGCTTCTGAAAAAAGCAAATGTCAAGGTATTATGCACGACCGATGACCCCGCTGATGATCTGGGATGGCATCTGACGTTGGCCGCGGATAAGAGTCTCCCCTTCCGCACACTGCCTTCTTTCCGCCCGGACCGCTTTTTACATATTAACCAGAGCGGCTGGCAGGAAGCCGTAGAGCAGCTGGGAAAACGCTGCGGAACGATCACCGACTGGGACAGCTTGCTCGCAGCACTTTCTCAAGCATTGGATGCTTTCTGTCAAGCAGGCTGCAAGGTGACAGACCACGGCTTTATCCACTTCCGATATACTTCCCGCGGCAATCCTGCCGCTGTTATGCGCCGAGCCTTGGCGGGAAATATACTCACAGAAGAGGAAATTGCCGTCTATCAGAGCGCCCTGCTGCGCTTCCTTGCGAAGGAGTATACCCAGCGCAGGCTGGTCATGCAATTCCACCTGGGTCCAATTCGCAACACTTCGCCAAAGCTTTCAGTTTCAGTAGGGGCTGACGCTGGCGGAGACAGTATAGGTGCCATAACAGATCCCTTTCTTCTGGCCGCATTTTTGGGGGATCTGGAGCGAGGTGATATTCTGCCCAAAACGATCCTCTACAACCTGCACCCGGCAGACACAGCTATGATGGCTACCATGGCCGTAAATTTTTCCACCGACGGCGGAAAGGTGCAGTATGGAGCAGCCTGGTGGCTTCATGACCACATCCGTGGTATTTCCGGGCATCTGGACCAGCTTATGGAAACAGGGCTTCTCTCCCGCTCGGTCGGCATGCTTACAGATTCCCGCAGTTTTACCTCCTTCACACGTCATGAGTATTTCCGTCGGATTCTATGTGACAAGCTGGGAACCATGGTCGAACGAGGCGAATATCCCTCCGACATAAAGCTGCTTGGTTCGCTGATAGAAGATATATGCTGGCGCAACGCAGCGTGTTTCTTTGGATTCTAGCAGTCTTTCTTTGAAAAGTCTCTCTGGATATTGCGCAAATCCATGCGAAAGCGCTCCTGTGATTTTCCGATGTTTATTGACAAAGCGGGGCGCAGAGGGTACAATACAAGCAGGTTTGATCCGCTTCAAGTGCCGCCGCCGGGGTACCGGCGGGGAGAATAGGGAACCGGGTGAAAATCCCGGACGGTACCGCCGCTGTATGCGCCGATACTCCCCCCGCGCAAGTTTGTCACTGGGAAACCGGGAAGACAAGGGAGGGGACTGCGGAAGCAATTCCGCCCGGCGCGAGTCAGAAGACCTGCTTGAAGCCCGCTCCTCCCACGGGATCTATGGGATATGGGGGCGTCTTGCTGCGCAAAACGGTCGCGGCAGCTTTCGGGCTGCCGCGGCCGTTCTGTCTGTGCGCCGCACCTCCTGGGAGCCCGGCATCACACCGATACCACACCCATTTTGTCAGGAGGAAACACACATGCGAATTTGGAAAAAGAGCGTCTCTCTGCTGCTGGTCCTGGCCATGGTCCTCTCCCTGGCTGCCTGCGGCTCCGGTGGCCAGACCAATCCGTCCAGCGGCGGCGCCGGCACTGCTGAAGGCACCCAACAGCCGGATACCGCCCAGCCCGCTGAGGACACAACCGTTACCGTCACCGACATGACCGGCCGGGAAATCACCCTGGACGAGCCCGCCACCCGTGTGGTGGCCCTCACCGCGTCGGACTGCGAAATTCTTTACGCCCTGGGTGCCGGAGAGGCCCTGGTGGGCCGGGGAGAGTACTGCGACTGGCCCAGCGAGGTGCTGGACGCACCCTCTGTCCAGTCCGGCGCCGATACCAACATTGAGCAGATCATCGCCCTGGAGCCCCAGGTGCTTCTCATGAGCACCATGGCCCAGACGGAGGAGCAGATCGCCGCGCTGGAAAACGCCGGCATCCGTGTGGTGGTCAGCGACGCCCAGGATATTGAGGGGGTCTACACCGCCATTACCCTCATCGGCGCGCTGATGGGCCGGGAGACCGAGGCGGCAGCCCTGGTCTCCGGCATGCGGGACACCTTTGCCGCCATTACCGAGCAATCCACCGGCGACGGCAGCGAAACTGTTTATTTTGAGGTCTCCCCCCTCCAGTGGGGCCTGTGGGCCGCCGGCAGCGGCACCTTTATGGACGAAATTGCCCAGATGCTGGGTCTCACCAACGCCTTCGCCGATGTGACCGGCTGGGGCGCCATCAATGAGGAGCAGGTGATCGAGCGGGCCCCGGACTACATTGTCACCGTCTCCATGTACTACGGCGAGGGCCCCACCCCTGAGGAGGAGATCCTGTCCCGGCCCGGCTGGGAGAACATCCCCGCCGTGGCAAATGGCGCCATACTGAATCTGCAGAACAACGAACTGTCCCGGCCTGGCCCCCGGCTGGCCGATGGCGCCCAGATGCTGTACGACTTCGTCTACGGCGAAAAGGAGTAGCGCTTTTTTCTGCCGGGAACGCCCTCCGGGGTGCTCCCGGCAGCCTTATTCCGCCGTGAGGAGGGCCATCGGCTCTGTCCACGGCTATCTCCGCTTTTGGCAGGTGATTTTATGAAAGCACATCGAGAGGGCTTTCGCCCGGCAGAATATCTTCTCTTTGCTCTGGCCACAGCGGCGGTGGCGCTGCTGTGCGTATGCGCCGGCAGCGTCAGCATCCCCCTGGGGGAAACCGCCGGCATCATCTGGGACAAGCTGGAAAGCCTGCTGACGGGGGCGCCGCTCCCCGCCTCCGGCGTCGCTGCCAGCATTATCCTGCCGGTTCGCCTGCCCCGGGTGCTGTGTGTGGCTCTGGTGGGCTCCGCCCTGTCCCTCTCCGGCGCCGCCATGCAGGGGCTGCTGAAAAACCCCTTGGCGGACGGCTCCACCCTGGGCGTCTCCTCCGGGGCCTCTCTGGGGGCAGTCATTGCCATCGCCTTTGGCGTGTCCATTCCAGGCCTTGACGGAGGAGGCACCATGACCATGGCCATGCTCTTCGCCTTCCTCTCTCTGCTGCTGATTTTGTCTCTGGCCTACAAGCTGGACGCCTCCCTGTCTACAAACTCCATCATCCTGATCGGCGTCATCTTCTCCATGTTCGCCAGCAGCGTCTCCAGCCTCGTCATCACCTTCGCCGGGGACCGGGTCAAGACCATCACCTTCTGGACCATGGGCTCCCTCCAGGGCAGCAGCTACCAGAATGCCGGCACCCTGCTGCTGGCTCTGGCCGTCTTTGGGGGCATTTTGCTCTCCCTCGCCCGGGAACTGAACGCCTTCGCCATTGGGGAGGACAACGCCCGGAGCATCGGTGTGAACGTGCGCCGGGTCAAGCTGACGGTGCTGGTTGCCGTGTCCGCGCTGATCGGCGTCTGCGTCTCCATCAGCGGCACTATTGGCTTTGTGGGGCTGGTAACGCCCCACATGCTGCGCATGCTGGTGGGACCCAATCACCGGCGGCTGCTGCCCGCCTCCCTCTTCGGCGGGGCCATCTTCCTCATGCTGTGCGACCTCATTGCCCGGATGCTGCTGAGTCCCCTGGAACTGCCCATCGGCGTGGTGACTTCCTTTATCGGCTCCGTGGTGTTCGTATACATCTTCTATTCCGCGAGAAAGGGGAGATAGCCATGCTGGAAGTGCGCGACCTCACCGTCCGCTACGGCGGAAAAACCATTGTGGACCGTGTCAGCTTTACCGTCTCCCCCGGCCAGTGGCTGATGATCGTGGGCCCCAACGGGGCAGGGAAGACCACCGTCATTTCCGCCATCTCCCAGGCGGCGCCCTACACCGGCCAGATCCTCTTCGAGGGGCAGGACGTGCGCCGGCGGAGGAGCCGGGAACTGGCAAAGGATCTGGGCGTGCTGACCCAAAACCACTATGTGGGCTATGACTTCACTGTGGAGGAGGTCATTCGCCTGGGCCGCTACGCCTATGCGCCGGGCCTTCTGTCGGAGGGACGGGACGAGGACGGGGAGGAAAAGATTCGTTCGGCCATTGAAAAAACCGGGCTGGAGCCCTACCTGCGCCAGTCCGTCCTCACCCTCTCCGGCGGCGAACTGCAGCGGACCTTCCTGGCCCAGCTTTTTGCCCAGGACCCCCGGCTGCTGCTGCTGGACGAGCCCACCAACCATCTGGATCTGGTGTATCAGAAGCAGGTGTTCGCCCTGGTGCGGTCCTGGCTGGACACATCGGGAGGCGCCGTTATCTCCGTGGTGCACGACCTGAGTCTGGCAAAGGCCTACGGCTCCCATGCCCTGCTCATGGAAAAGGGCCGGGCCGCGGCGCTGGGCCCGGCATCGGAGGTTATGACCCCCGGACACTTAAACGCCGTCTACTCCATGGATGTCCCCCAGTGGATGCGCTCCCTGTACGGCCAATGGCCGGCGGAGGCATAACGCGCCGTACGCCCCGGGGCGCCACGGCATACGCAAAGCAGCCGCATGAAGCTTTCGCGCATACGGGCCGGGATGGCCCACGCGCTCAGATTGCAGCGCCGTTGCCCGCAGCCCGGGCAGCCAGGCCAACCTCGCTGTGCTTTTGCATAGCAAAAAGCTGAAAAACGCCGCCCCGGCCCACCGCAATGGCGGGCCGGGGCGGTTCTGTTTTTTACGCCTCCGCCCCCATATGGCGGCAGAGATCCATCAGGTCCAGGGCCGAGGCGGTCAAATGCTTGTTCTTGTGCCACACCATGTAGTGGCTGCGGGAAAAGGCCTCGTCGGACAGGCTCCGGGTCGCCACCAGCCCCCGCTCCGCCGGCGCCCGCACCAGCTTTTCCGGCAGGAAGGATACGCCCAGCCCCGCCGACACCGCCTGGAGGATCGCCTGGGTGCTGATGCTCTCCCAGGCGGGCTCCGCCGTCAGGCCATGGGCGGCCAGCACGTGGTCCAAAAAGGCCCGCCCCGCGCTGCCCGGCTCCCGCAGCAGCAGCGGGCAGGCGAGCACATCCGCCAGGCACAGCGCCTTTCGGGCCAGAAGGGGGTGTCCCGGCGGCAGCACCGGCACCAGCACATCCCCGGAAAATCGCTCCGCCCGCAAATCCTCCCCCGCCGCCGGCCCCTCGATAAGGGCCAGATCCAGTTCATTCTCCCGCAGCAGCCGCTCCAGGGCCCCGCCGTTGGCAATCTGCACCCGCAGCCTGACCCCCGGACGCCTGCCCTGGAAGGCGGCAGCCAGGGCGGGCATGAGAAAGGTGCCCAATGTGACGCTGCTGCCCACCCGCAGGACTCCCTGCTGGTCCCAATCCCGCAGTCCCCGCTCCAGCTGGTCAAAGGACTCCACAATGTGCAGCGCCTGGCCATAGAGCAGCCTGCCGCTCTCCGTCACAGCCAGGCGGCGGTTCATCCGCTCAAAAAGGCGGGCCCCGTAGTAGCGCTCCAGTTCCTGGATGGCCCGGGTCACAGCCGGCTGGGTCATGTGGAGGATCTGGGCCGCGTGGGTGATGTTCTGCTGCCGGTAGACCTCCAAAAAAATCCGCATGTGCCGCACGGTCACAGGCATCCCCCCCAGTTATGCATATTTCAGCATTGTTTTAATACAATTATAGCATTTTACATATGGTAAAACAAGGGGTATACTGCATCTATCCCATATAACCGAGGTAACGCCTATGCCCAGTCACACCCCGCCCGCCGGAAAAGGAAAGCTGATGCAGCTGTTTCTCAGCACCCTCTATATCAGCAGCTTCACCTTTGGCGGCGGATTTGTCATTGTCACCTTCATGAAGAAAAAATTTGTGGACCAATTTCATTGGATCGACGAGCAGGAGATGCTGGATCTCACGGCCCTGGCCCAGTCCTCCCCCGGGGCTATCGCGGTAAACGCCGCTATCCTGGTGGGCTGGCGGGTGGCGGGACTGGCGGGCATGGCGGTAGCCGTGGCGGGCACCATTCTGCCCCCCATGGTCATTCTCTCCGTCATATCCCTGTTCTACGCCGCCTTTGCCGCCAACCGGTACGTGGCCCTCTTTCTCAAGGGGATGCAGTCCGGTGTGGCCGCAGTGATACTGGACGTGGTGTGGGGGCTGGGCGGACGGGTGGTCCGGGAGGGCTCGCCCCTCCATCTGCTGGTAATGGCCGCCGCCTTTGTCGCAGCCTTTTTCCTGGATGTAAATGTCATTTTCATCATTCTGGCCGCCGCCCTGCTGGGCCTGGGGCAGGCGCTGTGGAACAGGCGGAAGGGGGCGGTGGCATGAGGCTTCTCCAGCTGTTTTTCAGTTTTGTGCAGGTGGGCCTGTTCAGCGTAGGCGGCGGCTACGCCGCAATGCCCCTGATTCAGAGTCAGGTGGTGGAACGCCACGACTGGCTGACCATGGCTGAGTTCACCGACCTTATTACCATTGCGGAAATGACCCCCGGCCCCATCGCCATCAACTCCGCCACCTTTGTTGGCATCCGCGTGGCCGGGCCCCTTGGCGCGGTGGTCGCCACCTTCGGCTGCATTCTGCCCTCCCTGCTGCTTGTCTCCCTGCTGGCCTTTCTCTACTACCGCTACCAAAAGCTGTCCACCATGCAGAGTGTTCTGGCGGGGCTGCGTCCGGCGGTGGTGGCTCTGATCGCCTCGGCGGGGCTCTCCATCCTCCTTCTGGTGCTTACCGGCGGCGCCCCCCTCCGCCTGGAAACCATCAACTGGGTGGGCGGCGCCCTTTTCCTGGCGGCCTTTGTCCTGCTGCGCAGATGGAAATGGAATCCCATCCTCACCATGGTCCTCTGCGGCAGCGCCAACCTGCTCATCCACCTGCTGCTCCCCGGCTGAGCGGTCCGGGGCTGAAAGAGCCGGGACCCATAAAACAGCAAAAAAACAGCCTGCCCGGCGTCTCTCCGCTGGGCAGGCTGTTTGGGCTGCTATTGTCCAGAGGCAAGTGGAGGTTCATTTACCGAAAGGCTGAAAAGCGAAAGGCCGTCACGCCAAAAGCAATCATCAGAATCCCCACACCACGCATGACTTTCAGATATATTTCCGTCGACTCTCCGTTTTTTACAGAGAAGAAATGTTGGATTTCCCACACCAGTTCCGGCTTGCGCGTAACAATCATCCCTGACACCACACATACAATACTGAGCAGCGTATCCATCTCTTATCCACTCCACGGCCCAAACTGTCCCGCTCCTGATTCCAGCATACCACACGGGATCACCGGATGCAAGCCCCCGCGTATACGCCGCCTGCCGGGCGGCGGCAGCAAACTGGCAGCAGGGCAAAGCACCTGCTGCCAAAGCTGTTTTCAGGCCTCCTGGAAAAGGCCGCCCCGGGCATTTCCAATCCCTCTAGCCGTTCACCGCGGGTGCCCTTCTGGTGGCAAAATCCATATACAGCGCAGCCATGGCCGAGGCGCAGCACACAGCGATTCCCAGCAGCAAAACGGTTTGGAAACTCTGGGAGGCATCGTACAGCAGTCCCACGCTCATGGAAAACAGGGCGCTGGTAGCGCTGTTGACGCTGGTGTGCAGCCCCATGTACCGCTTCGCACCCTCGGCACCGTAGGCGGACACGCTGCACCGGGAGATGCTGATGTTGGGCATAGCGAAGACAAAGCCATAGAAAAATACCGCCGCGAAAAAAGCGCCGCCCACGGCGCCCACAACGCTCTTGATCGTATGATAGGCGGAGATCTGCGTCATAGGCAGGCCTAACTCCCCCTGAATCTGGGCCAGCAGCACGCTGGCACTGTTGACGAGCACGCCAATGAGCGCGCACTGGAACAGTGCCGCTCCCAGCAGCACCCAGATCTGTTGTTTGGAAAATCCCTTTACCACGAATCCCTCTTTTTCGACAAAATGCGGCAGAACAGGGCGGCAGCCGTCAAGCGGCTGCCGCCGGGCTTCCCATAAATCAGCCGGCTCCCCCTCCTGCTGTGGGGCGGAGCGGCCCATTGCACTATTTGGTATAGTAATCGATTTGACCAAATTCAACAAGTCCCAACTGGATTTTTTTAAAAAACTGCTTTTCCACGGGCCAGTACCCCTGCCCAAATCGGGAGCACGTTGACAAATATAGTTTTTTCCTATATCATAAGTATACTTTGTTCGCACAGACGGATTTCACAGGGGGGCGGTCCATATGACATTGACCCAGCTGCGCTATTTCCAGGCGGTATGCCGCTTTCACAGCGTCACCCAGGCCTCCGACTTTCTGCATATCTCACAGCCCTCCATCTCCAGCGCCATCCGGGACTTGGAGCAGGAATTCGGCGTGGTGCTGTTTCTGCGCCAATACCGGGGGATGTCCCTGACAGAGGAGGGGCTCCATTTTCTGGAACTGGCGGACAGCCTCCTCGCCCACGCCGACCAGGTCCGGCAGGCCATGGCCGACATTGGCCAAAAGCGCCGGCAGTTCCAGCTGGGAATTCCCCCCATGATCGGTTCCCTGCTGCTGCCTCAGATTTATTACGGGTTTTTGCGGGCCCATCCGGAGGCCAGCGTCAATATTGAGGAGGCGGGCCGCAAACGGCTGCTCCAGCAGCTGGCGGAGGGACAGCTGGACATGGCCTTCCTGCCCCACGACCGGCCCTTTGACAGCGGCTACCGCGCCATCCCCATCCAGCGGCTGGAAACCGTCTGCTGCGTCTCCCTGCTCCACCCCCTGGTGAACCGGCGGAGCGTGGCGGTGGAGGATCTGGCGGGGGAGCCCCTGGTCCTGTTTAAAAACAGCTTTTTTCAAACGGAGAGCATTATGCAGCGCTTCGCCGTGGCCGGTATAGAGCCCAACGTGCTGCTCTACACCGACCAACTCTCCACCGTGCGGAAGCTGGTCTCCCGGAACATTGCGGTGGGGTTCATGTTCGGCCGCATCTCCGACTCCATTCAGGACATGGTCAGCATCCCCCTGAACCCCCCCATGCCGGTGCAGGTGAGCCTGGTGTGGAAGAGCAGCGGCTATCTCTTCAGCGGCATGAGCCACTTTATCGACTACGTGCAGTCCCTGCATCTGGACGGGACAACAGATTGATACAGGCAGCAGGAGGCGGCGCCGGGCAATGGCGCCGCCTCCTGCCGTCAAAAGCTGACGCAAATCAGCTGTCGACCTTCAGAGCCCTATTGAGGAACCGCAGAATCCACTTCTTGGTGGATGTCTGGAAAAACTCCCGGGTACCGTGGCCCGCGTTTTTCACCGTAACCAGTTCCACCCGGTCCCCCAGGCCCGCCGCCTGAAGCCGCTCATAAAAGTCCTGGCTGACCGCGAAGGGAACCAGCGGGTCCTTGTCCCCGTGGAGAATCAGCAGGGGACACATGGTCTCCCGAATGCGATAAGCCGGGCTGGCCGCCTGGCACCGCTCCCGCAGGGTAGCGGGATCACCCCCCAGAAGCGCACCCTCGTGGGTTTCCATGACGTCGCTCCACCGGTATCCGGGCTTGGCCGCCAGTTCCCGGTTGATGTCATGCAGCATGACCAGATCCACAGGTCCGAACATATCCACCGCTGCATGCACCCGGGAGGACTGCTCCGACCACTCCCCCGTTACAAAATCCTCATCGTTCATCGCCGCCATGGCGGCCAGATGTCCCCCCGCCGAGCGGCCCATCACCGCGATGCGGCCGGCGTCCAGGTGGTACTGCTCCGCATGGGCCTTTAAAAACCGGACCGCGGTCTTGACATCCTCGATCTGGGCGGGAAATTTGGCCTGGCCGCTGCTGCGGTAGTCGATGCATACCGACGCGTATCCCCGCTGGGCAAAGTAGGCCATCTCCGGAGCCTGGATGTTCCGGTGGCCGCCCCGCCAGCCGCCGCCGTTGATCCAAATCAGGACCGGGAGCACCCCCCTGACCGATGTCTCATCCGGGTCCTCCCCTCTGCGGTTTTCCGGCCGGTTCATCACCGTCTGGATGGACATGCGCAGTTCCAGCGGCTCCCCCCGCAGGTCCGTGGTGTGGGAAAAGCAAATATCGTCGTGACAAAACAGCGTCCGCTTCTCCGTGCCTGGATTAATCGTTCGTTTCATCCTGGTTCCTCCCATGGTTGTTCATTTGTATTGCTGCCGTTGTCTCTATTATACAATAAGCACAAATTGGCAGCAAGCCCAAACCCGGCAAAGCTTTTTTGCTTTTTTTGGCTATTTTACTGAATTTTCAGAATATGAAACGTCTTTTCTCCCCCTGTGAAGGGCGGCTTTCACACATTGTGGTTTATTTCTGCCCCCGGACCTGGACCTGTGGAAATAAATTTTGGAAAAGACGCTATTGACAAGATTCTTCTTTGTGGTACAATTCGTTTCGAATGAAACAGTTGCAAGTGAAACAATTAGAGAGGGGAATTATCTACCATGTCAGACACAGAACTCACACGACAGGAAGCCAGGAAGAATATGATGCTGCGGGACCCGCTGCCCCGGGTCATCACCAAGATGGCGGTGCCATCCATCATTTCTTTCCTGATTACATCCATCTACAATCTGGCCGACACCTACTTTGTCAGTTCCCTGGGCACCAACGCTACGGCGGCGGTCAGCGTCAACGCCTCTCTGGACCAGATCATCATGATGGCCGGGTCCATGCTGGCGGTAGGCGCCAGCAGCTACATTTCCCGGCTGCTGGGCGCACGGAAGGACGAAAAGGCCAGCAGCGTCCTCTCCACCGCTTTCTTTCTGGCGGTAGGGTTCGGCGCGGTGATCATGCTGCTGGGCATCACCTTCATGAAGCCCATGGTGCGCATGCTGGGCGCCACCAGCACCTGCGAGAGTTATTCCATTGACTACGCCACCTACGTCCTGCTGGTGGCCCCCTTTATGGCGGGCAACTTTGTCATGAACCAGTGCCTGCGGGCGGAGGGCAGTGCCATGCTCTCCATGATCGGCATGGGCTTCGGCGGGATTCTCAACTGCATTTTGGACCCCATCTTCATTTTTGGGCTGGATCTGGGTGTGGCGGGCGCCTCCATGGCCACCGCCATCTCCAAGCTGGTCAGCTTTTCCATCCTGATTTTCCCCTATCTGACCCGCCGCAGCATGCTGCGCCTGTCCATCCGCAATTTCCACTTTAAAAAAGACATCATTTTCCAGGTCGTCAGCGTGGGTTCCTCCTCCATGTTCCGCTCGGGACTGGCGGTGATTTCCGCCATCGTCATCAACAACATTGCCGGCGGCATCTCCGACTCCGTTCTGGCGGGTATCGGCGTTACCAACCGGATCATGATGTTCCCCTTCGGCATCATTCTGGGCTTCGGCACCGGCTTCCAGCCGGTGGTGGGCTACAACTGGGGTGCCAAACGCTATGACCGGGTTATGGAGAGCCACCGCTTCGCCTCCCGTGCAGCCATCATCGGCGCCACGGTTATGGCTTTGATTCTGGGTATCTTCGCCCATCAGGCCATCTCCCTGTTCGCGGAGGCGGATCCCGCCATGCAGGAGGTGGGCGCCCTCTGCATCCGGCTGCAGTGCCTGGCGCTGCCCATCCACGCGTGGGTGGCAGTGGTCAATATGCTCTGCGCCGGGCTGGGCCACGCCAAGGGTGCGCTGCTGCTGTCCACCGCCCGGCAGGGTACCTGCTTCCTCCCCATTGTCTATCCCCTGTCCCACTTCTTTGGCTCCGTAGGCGTCGCCTCGGTCCAGGCCGTGGCGGACATCCTGTCCCTGCTGCTGGCGCTGCCCCTGGTGCGCAGCATCTCCCGGCAGGTACGGCAGGCACAGGACCAGCAGAATTCTGAGCAGCTGGAGCAGGCGGATGCCGGCGATCTCCAGCCGGCTGAGGCGAGGTGAAGCACACATGCCTGATCCTGTACTGTCCAGCCTTCTGCGGATCAACCGCCAGCGGCTGCGGGCGCTGAAATGCGGTCTGGCCCCCTACCAGTATGTGGGCATCATGCATCTTATTGTGATATATGTCCATCGAACTCCCGGCGCAAGCCAGGAGGAGATTTGCAGCTACTACGCCCTTGACAAGGCCGGCGTGGCCCGGGACGCCAGGCGTTTGGAGGACATGGGCCACATCCGACGGGAGACCAACCCGGACAACCGCCGGCAGTATCAGCTGTTTCTCACGTCCCAGGGTGAGGCGATGGTGCCGGTACTGGACAGGATCTATGACGAATTCGTCCAGCGGATCTCCGCGGGACTCTCGGCGGAGGACTGGCAGCTGCTGACGGAACTGCTGAAAAAGGTGGAGATTACCAGCTATCAGACCGCTCCGCCCTGCAAAACCGTCCCATAACGTGCGCATGAGAAAAGCCGGCCGTTCTCTCCACGGCCCCGTCTGAGCGCTGCATACACAGGCGGCCCCGGACACGCTGTGCGCGTCCGGGGCCGCAGTCCTCTATTTACTGAAAGCGGGATGCTTAAAATTGGTGTCCGCAAAATCGCCGTTTCCGGGGGAGGGCTCGGACATGCTGAAATACATCCGGGCCGCCCGGGTAGTCCCAAAATCCCGATTGGAGCCGGTATCCTGCACCTTGTTAAAGGCCTCCCGGAAAAGCGCGTTGTGTGCCTCCTCCCGGTTGAGCAGGAAGTCGATGGTTTCCCGGACTTTTTCGTCCTCAATCTGACGGTACAGGTACTCGTACACCACCTTGGCCCGCTGCTCAGAGGCAATGTTACTCAAAAGATCCGCACAGAGATCCCCGGTGACGGTGACATAGTCCGCCGTCCAGGAGTAGCCGGAGGCATTGATAAGCCCCGGGTTCAGGCCCAGCAGCACGTGGGTCTGAATCTCCCCGGCGGGGACCGAGGCCGCATCCACATGGTGGCCGTTGAGCATATGGATGGTGGTAGCCACCATCTCCATATGGCCCAGTTCCTCCGCCGCAATGTCCAGAAACAGATCCTTGATCTCCGGGTCCCTGATGCGGAAACTCTGGGACAGGTACTGCATGGCAGCCTTCAGTTCACCGTTGGCGCCGCCCAGCTGCTCCTGCAGCAGCGCCGCGTACTGGGGGTTGGGCCCCTCCACCTCCACCGGGTGAAACAGCAGCTTTTCGTGCTTAAACATGGAAAACCCCTCCTTTTTAATGTGAAGGTAGTCTTCCCCGCTTCGCACCTCCTATGCGTCTCCACCCTCACCGGTAGAGGATCAGGCTGAACCAGGTGACAATATTGCTTCCCGCCTGAAAATCGATGCCAAACCGCTCCGCCAGGGCCGTGATCAGAATACCGTGGCTCTCCACCGCGGGAAACATCCGGTCCGGGTGGCGGCAGGGCCCGTCCGGATAGGAGCATCTCCCGCAGATGGCACAGGACTCTGTGGAGAGCACATAGGTCTCCGCCCCCTGCAGCCGCACCAGCCGGTTTGCCGCCCGTGTCACCGCCTCGTGCTCCTCCCTGGTGTCCAGGGTGGCCGTCAGATCCGCAATATCCGCCGTCTCCGCCATTGTCACCAGCAGCAGGGCGTCGGGATAGGCCAGGCACCGCTCCCGGCAGGCCTCCACCGTCCCCACGGCCGGGGGGCACGCCCAGCTTTTCCCATACTGGCCGCACTCCTGGCGGCACACCTGCCGCACCCGCTCTGAAAAGGGCAGTTCCGCCGTCTTGAAAAATTCATATTGGACCAGCGGCAGCTCCGCCAGCCCCTCTATCAGCTTCTCCCGATCCATATCCGCCCTCCCCGCCCGGTTTTGCGGCACTATCTTAGCACATTCCCCCCGGAAGCGCAACTAAAATTCCTTGACACGGCGCCCCTTCGCTGGTAATATGATAGACAGTACACCACCGCGAGGATCGGAAAGAGTACCTGCGCCAAACGGGCAGAGAGGGGTCGCCGCCGGCTGTAAGCGGCCCCGCGTCAGGCGCGGCGAACGTGCGTCCGGGAGCGGGAGGGGCAATGCCCTCCGTCTGAGCCGCGATACTGGCTCCAAAAGCGAAGCAGGAGAGTGGAACCGCGCACCAGCGCCTCTCCGTCCTATGGGACGGCGGGGTGTTTTTTATTTTGCAAAATACCGCGCAAAATGGCACCAGATCCGGCAAAATCCTTTTGGCCCTTTCTTTTTCGGAGAAAGCGGCCGCACCCTTACGAATAAAGGACGGCACTATGCTGATTGAAACATTGGAAGCGTATCAGCGGCGTGACCCGGCAGCCCGCAGCAAGCTGGAGATCTTCTTGCTGTACGCCGGTGTGCACGCCATCATCTACCACCGCTTTTCCCACTGGCTGTACCGCCATGGGCTGCAATTTCTGGCCCGCTGCATCTCCCAGTGGAGCCGGTTCTGGACCGGTGTGGAGATCCACCCCGGGGCCACCATCGGCCGCCGGCTGGTCATTGACCACGGCAACGGCATTGTCATCGGCGAAACCACGGAGATCGGGGACGACGTGCTGCTCTACCAGCAGGTGACGCTGGGCGGCACCGGGAAGGACGTAGGTAAGCGCCACCCCACCCTGGGCAGCAACGTGATGGTTGGCGCCGGCGCAAAGGTTCTGGGCCCCATCGTGATTCACGACAACGTCCGCATCGCCGCCGGAGCGGTGGTGCTGCAGGAGGTGCCCGAGGGGGCCACCGCCGTGGGCGTCCCCGCCCAGATCGTCCGCCTGAACGGAGAAAAGGTTCACCACTATGCCGACGAGGTGGACCAGACAAGTGTGGAAAACCCCACCCTGCAAAAGCTGGACGCCCTGGCCCGGCGGGTGGAGGAATTGGAAAAAAAGCTGGGGGAGGAGCAGCGCCCCGCTGTTTGACGTCACGGGCCGCAGGGCCATCCTTGTCACAGCCAGAGGACGCCGCATCTCTCTCCGCACCCTGGGGCCTGCGGTTGCGGCTTTCCAGGCAGTCCGGCAGCCCACCCCCATATTTTAAAAAAGGAGTCTGTATCCATGTATCTGTATAATTCCGTCTCCCACAAAAAGGAGGAGTTTATCCCCAACCACCCCGACATCGTGAAGATGTACACCTGCGGGCCCACCGTATACCACTTTGCCCACATCGGCAACCTGCGCAGCTATATTATGGAGGACGTGCTGGAGAAGGCCCTGCGCTACGAGGGCTATCACGTCAAGCGGGTGATGAATATCACCGACGTGGGCCACCTCTCCTCCGACGCCGACACCGGGGAGGACAAAATGCTCCAGGGGGCCAAGCGGGAGCACAAGTCCGTCATGGACATCGCCCGGTTCTATACCGACGCCTTCTTTTCCGACTGCGAAAAGCTGCGCATCAAGCGCCCCGACGTGGTGGAACCCGCCACAGGCTGTATCGACGAATATATCAAGATTATCTCCACCCTGATTGACAAGGGCTATGGCTATGTGGCCGGCGGCAACGTGTACTTTGACACCAGCAAGCTGGCAAAATACTACGTGTTCAACGAACACGACGCCGAAGATCTGGCGGTGGGCGTCCGGGAGGGCGTGGAGGAGGACACAAACAAGCGCAATAAAAACGACTTTGTCCTCTGGTTCACCCAGTCCAAGTTCGAGGACCAGGCCCTGAAGTGGGACTCCCCCTGGGGGGTAGGCTATCCCGGCTGGCATATCGAGTGCTCCGGCATCTCCATGAAGCACCTGGGGGAGGATCTGGACATCCACTGCGGCGGCGTGGACAACGCCTTCCCCCACCACACCAACGAAATCGCCCAGAGCGAGGCCTATCTGGGCCACAAGTGGTGCAACTACTGGGTGCATGTGCTTCATCTGAACACCTCCAACGGCAAGATGAGCAAGAGCAAGGGGGAGTTCCTCACCGTGTCCCTGCTGGAGGAGAAGGGATACGACCCCCTGGCCTATCGCTTCTTCTGCCTGCAGAGCCACTACCGCAAGAGTCTGGTGTTTTCCTGGGAGAACCTGGACAATGCCCAGGGGGCCTATGGGAAGCTGATCGGCCGCATTGCCGCCCTCACGCCCGGGGAGGGGGCGGTTGACGAGGCGGTATGCGCCCAGCAGAAGGAGCGCTTCCGCAAGGCGCTGGACAGCGATCTGAACACCTCCCTGGCTGTGACATGCCTGTACGACGTGCTGAAGGCCAAGACAAACGACGAAACCAAGCTGGCTCTGCTGGGGGATTTTGACCAGGTGCTGAGTCTGGATCTGCTGGCGAAGGCGGCAGCGGAGCGGGAGAAATCCACGCTGGCGCTGGACGCCCAGGTGACGGACACCTTCGTCATTAAAAACGCCCAGCACCGGGCCGACAGCCAGGTTATCGAACTGTTCCACCGGCGGGACGAGGCCAAAAAAGCGAAAAATTACGCCGAGGCCGACCGGATCCGGGATCAGCTGGGGGCCATGGGCATCCAGTTTAAGGATATTCCCGGCGGGGTGGAGTTGATCTGAGCGCCCCGGCGGGAAACGGGGCCAGGGCGGCGGGGCCTCCATGTCCTCGGGCCCCAGCGTCCCGGGGTTCCGGGGCCCTTCGCCGCCGGGGCCCCGTTTCCCGAGGAAGGGCCACAGCACTGTCAAGACGGTACTGTGCCCGGTAAAAGCACACGGGAAGGGACTGCAATGGAGACACAAGAGAGAAAAAATGATTTTTCCAAGGGCAGCATTGCCAAAAATATTCTCAGCCTGGCTATTCCTCTGACGGTGGCCCAGCTGACGGTGGTGCTCTACAACGTGGTGGACCGGGCCTTTATCGGCCATATCGACGCCATCGGCCGGGACGCCTTTACCGGCATCGGCCTGGTCATGCCTGTTACCTACATTATCACCGCCTTTGCCAATCTGTGCGGAACCGGCGGCGCGCCGCTGTGCTCCATTGCCCGGGGCAAGGGGGACGACCAGGGGGCCGCCCGGATCATGGGTGTCAGCTTCACATTCCTCCTGCTGCTGGGTGGAGGGCTGACTGTGCTCTTCTACCTGTTCCACGAGCCCTTCCTATACCTGGTGGGAGGCAGCCCGGATACGGTACACCATGCCAAAAACTACCTGATGATTTATCTGGCGGGCATTATCCCCGTCATGATCGGCCTGGGGATGAACCCCTTTATCAACGCCCAGGGCTTCGGGAAAACCGGCATGATGACCACCCTTCTGGGCGCGGTCATCAATCTGGTGCTGGACCCTCTGCTGATTTTTGGCCTGGATATGGGCGTTCAGGGGGCGGCCCTGGCCACGGTCATTGCCCAAAGCTGCTCCGCCATCTGGGTCCTGCTGTTTTTAACCGGGAAGAAGGCCATCCTGCGCATCAGCCGGGCCAGCCTGGGGCTGGATGGAAGGATTCTCCGCAGGATCTGCGGCCTGGGGCTGACGGGGTTCACCTTCTCCGTCACCAACAGCCTTGTCCAGGCCCTGGGCAATTCCCTGCTCCAGACCTACGGCTCTCTGGCCGGCGGCTCCGCCACCGGGGATCTGTACGTGGCCGCCATGACCGCCATTACCTCCGTGCGGGAGATTATCTTCCAGCCTACCCGGGGCCTGACCCAGGGCGCCCAGCCCATTATCGGCTACAACTACGGAGCCGGACAGTACAGCCGGGTGCGGGAAAGTATCCGCTTCCTCACCATCGCCTGCGTAGCCTACAACATCGTGGTATGGGTGCTGGTGCTGGCCATTCCCCATGTCTTTATTCTGCTCTTCAACGATGATCCCGCCCTTTTGGAGGTGGGTGTCAAGACCATGCGCATCTATTACGGCGCCTACGTCATGATGAGTTTCCAGATGATCGGCCAGAACACCTTCGTAGCCCTGGGAAAGGCCAGGCAGGCCGTGTTCTTTTCCCTGCTGCGGAAAGCATTTTTGGTGCTGCCCCTGATGCTGCTGCTGCCCCGGCTCTTACATCTGGGCGCCTACGGCGTGTTTGCCGCCGAGCCCATCAGCGACATTGTGGGCGGCTTGACCTGCTACACCACCATGATGCTCACCGTCCGCCGGGAAATGCGCCAGCCGGACCGGGCTTTGGCGGAGTGAGAAGGCGTGCCGCCTGAAAAGGGGCCTATCAGAAAGGAGCGAAGCAACGATGGATCTACAGGAAATTGAGCGGCAGGCCAGGCAGGCCACAGAGGAACTGCTGGACGCAGCCGGGCTGACGGAGGGGGACGTATTCGTAATCGGCTGCTCCTCGTCGGAGATCACCGGCGGGCGGATTGGACACGCCTCCAGCCTGGAGGCCGCCCAGGCGGTGTTCCGGGGCGTGTTCCCGCCGCTGCGGGAGCGGGGCATTTTTATGGCGGCCCAGTGCTGCGAGCATCTGAACCGGGCACTGATCGTCGAGAGGGCGTGCGCCGCGCGGTACGGATGGGAGCCGGTGAGCGTGCGTCCCCAGCCCAAGGCGGGAGGCTCCTTTGCCACCACCGCCTGGGAGAATTTCCAGTCCCCCGCGGCGGTGGAGCACATCCGGGCCCATGCGGGGATGGATATCGGCGGAACGCTGATCGGTATGCATCTGCGGGACGTGGCGGTGCCGGTGCGCCTGCGTCTGGATCACATCGGCGATGCCATCCTCCTCTGCGCCCGCACCCGGCCCAAATATATCGGCGGCAGCCGGGCCTGCTACGAGTAGCGTCCCGGCAGCACATCCAGACCAGTCCACATTCAGCAGCTTGCCGTCAAAAGAGGAGGCGGACGCTATCGCGTCCGCCTCCTCTTTTGACAGGCCTATTTCATGCGAATCAACTTATAGGACCGGGTACCCAGGCCGATCTTCTCTCCGTGGCTGAGGCAGCTGCGCCACTCGGACTCCGGAGTGGAATTGCGGAATGGGTCGCCCAGATCCTGGAAATCCGGCCGGGCCAGGTTATCCGCCAGCTGACTGCCCGCCATGGGGGCGGCGGCCATACAGGCGTCCACGCAGGCCTGATCCAGGGCTACCGGGTCCGTGGAAGCAAACATCCCCAGATCCGGCAGGATGGGAGCGTCGTTCTCACAGTGGCAGTCGCAGTTGGGGGACACGTCCACCACCAGGGAGATATGGAACTGGGGCCGCCCGTCCACCACCGCCTTGGCGTACTCCGCCATTCGGCAGTTCAGATCCGTGCTGGCATTGTCGTTGGTGAAGCGGATGGCGTCAAAATTGCAGGCCCCCAGACAGCGGCCGCAGCCCACGCACTTGTCCTGATTCACCGTCATCTTCCGCCGCTGGAAATCAAACACCAGGCCGCCGTTGGCGCACTCCCGCTCACACCGGCGGCAGCCCCGGCACGCCTCATCCTCCACATGGGGCTTTCCGCTGCAGTGCTGCTCCTTCTTCCCCGCCCGGGACCCGCAGCCCATACCGATATTCTTGATGGCTCCGCCGAAGCCGGTCATCTCATGGCCCTTGAAGTGGGTCAGGCTGATAAACACGTCCGCATCCATCACCGCCCGGCCAATGCGGGCCTCCTTCACATATTCGCCGCCCTCCACCGGCACCGCCACATCGTCGGTGCCCTTCAGGCCGTCGCCGATCAGAATGGGGCAGCCCACGGAGAGGGGGGTGAACCCGTTCTCCCAGGCGCACTCCAGGTGCTCTAGGGCGTTTTTCCGGCTTCCGGGATACATGGTGTTGCAGTCCGTGAGGAAGGGCTTGCCCCCCAGCGCCTTTACCACGTCCACCACGGCCTTGGCGTAGTTGGGCCGCAGATAGCTGACATTGCCCAGTTCGCCAAAATGCATTTTGATCGCCACAAATTTGCCATCCATGTCAATCTGGCCGATGCCCGCCTTCTTAATCAGCGCCTTCAGCTTGGAGGGCAGGCCGTCCCCGAAGGGGATCGTCCGAAAATCCGTATAATAAACCTTTGCCTGTTCCATAGCACACCTCTTTTTATTGATATAGGCAGAGCATAAACGATTTTCCTTTCGCTGTCAAGCCACCTCAACCCCAGATAAAATTTGGCCCCGCCATTGAATCGGGCGGCGCGCCGTGATAGAATGGATAAACAGCCACTCCCCGGCAAACACTGAGTATCGGATTCCCCTGCCGCCTGGGAGCGGGCACAATAAGGAGGATCGTTATGAAAAAGAATCTGTTTTGCCGCCTGGCGGCCCTGGCGCTGACCTGCGCCCTGCTTCTGGGCGCCGCTCCCACCGCCCTCGCGGCGGGCGACTGTCTGACCCGGGGCGAGGCCCGGGATATGCTGTTGGCCGCGGCGGACGACTATAACCCCGCCGTCACCGCCGCCGACATCCTGCGGGGCGACGCCGACGGTGCGCTCCACGAGGATGAGGCGGTGACACGGGCCGAGGCCCTGGTGATGCTCTCCCGGGCCTTCGGCATTCTGAACACCCCCGTGGGCGACAGCGCCCGCTGGGCCTATGACAGCGCCTCGTTTACCGACGTGCCCGGCTGGGCCCAGTCGGAACTGGCCAATGTCTTTGGCGCGGGCATTGTGGCGGGCATCTCCGCCACCACCTTCTCCCCCCGGGACCCCGTTACCCGGGAGCAGATGGAACTGTTTATCCAGCGGGTCTACGCCCTTCAGGGCAGTAACCTGAAGGACGACTTCTATGCCGCCGTCAATAAGGAGTGGCTGGACAGTTCCACGATTCTGCCCGGCAGCATGATCAACGGCACCCTCTATGAGATCACCGCTCAGACCAACACCCAGGTGGCCCAGCTGATTCTGGGCATTGCCGCCAGCGAGCCGGAGGCCGGCTCCCCCGAGGAGAAGATCAAAAATCTCTACGAGAACATTTTGGACTGGGACGCCCGCAACGCCGCCGGTGTGACCCCCATCCAGCCCTATCTGGACGCCATTGACGCGGCCGGGAGCCTGGAAGAACTGATGGCGGTGCACAACCAGATCATCCAGGAGACCTCCGTTGCTCTTTTGGTGGGCTTCGGTCTCACCCAGGACCTGGCGGACACCACCCAGCGGGCCGTCGCTATAGGCTCCATCTCCCCCTCCCTGACGGAGGAGTACTTTGCCAGTGAGCCGATAAAGGCCCTCTTCACCCAGTATATTGCCACCCTGCTGCTGCTGGGCGGCGAGGAGGACGCCCAGGCCCTCTCTGACGCCAAGGCCTACACGGAGGTGGAGGCAGCCCTGGCAAAGGCCCAGCTGTCCGCCGCCCAAAAGGCCGACATCAGCAACACCTACCATGTGGTTCCCGCCCAGGACGTGGCCGCGCTCTTCCCCCACGTGGATCTGAACGCGGTGCTCTCCGCCTACGGCTTCCACCCGGAGGAGGCCTATGTGATTACAGACCAGGGCCTGCTGGCCCAGGCGGCCGCCCTCCTCACCCCGGAGAATCTGGACACCCTGAAGCTGGTGATGCGGGTATCCCTGCTGGGCAGCCTGGGCGGCGCCCTGAGCCGGGATTTCACCGACGCAGCCAATGCCCTCAATGCCGCCCTGCTGGGCACCGAGGGTACCGCCGGTGATGCCGCCACCGCCGCCGCCGCGGTGCAGCTCTATCTGTCCGACTACCTGGGCCAGGCCTATGTGGAGCGCTACTTCTCCAGCGAGGCCAAGGCCGATGTGGAGCGCATGATTGACGACATTTTGGCTGTGTACGCCCAGCGTCTGGAAAACCTGACCTGGATGAGCCGGGAGACCAGGGACAAGGCCGTGGAGAAGCTGTCCGCCATCACGGTGAACGTGGGCTATCCCGACCAGTGGGACGACCCCTACGCCGGCGTTGCCCTGCGCAGCAGGGAGGAGGGCGGCTCCTACTATGAGAACCTGATTGCCATGAGCCGGGCCTCCATGGCCGCTGCCGCCGCCGCCCAGGATGAGCCTGTGGATAAGACCGGCTGGCTCATGTCCGCCTACACCGTCAACGCCTACTACAGCGCCACCTCCAACAGCATCAACTTCCCCGCCGGTATTCTCCAGGCCCCCCTGTACGACGTAAACGCCGACTACACGGAGAATCTGGGCGGCATCGGCTACATTATCGCCCACGAGATTACCCACGCCTTTGACAACAACGGCGCCCAGTTTGATGCCCAGGGCAATCAGAACAACTGGTGGACCGAGGCGGATTACGCCGCCTTCCAGTCCCTGTGCCAGGACGTGGTGGATTTCTACGATGGGGTGGAGTCCGCCCCGGGCATCACCTGCAATGGCCTTCTGACCCTCAGCGAGAATGTGGCGGATCTGGGGGCCCTGGCCTGCATCACCCAGATTGAGAGCGCCTCCCCCCAGCCGGACTACGCCGCCCTGTACCGCAGCGCGGCCCGCACCTGGCGCAGCACCGCCAGCCGGGAGGCCCGGATGTACCTGGCGGCCCTGGACGTTCACGCCGCCGACAAGCTGCGGGGCAGCCGGGCCCTTCAGAGCCTGGACGAATTTTATCAGGCCTTCGATATCCAGCCCGGCGACGGCATGTACCTGCCGGAGGAGTTGCGGGTCCAAATCTGGTAGCGAGTGATCCATTTATAAACGCAATACGGGGACGGGCAAAAAAACGCCCGTCCCCGTATTGCGCCGCCGCCCTGTTGCCCGCAGCTACTCCGACGCGCTCTCCACCGGTGAGAGCACCGACAAAAGGTTGCGCATGGAGTTGTCGTAGTAGCAGCAGCAGCCACGGCCCCGCTGCTTGGCGGCATACAGCGCCTGATCCGCCCGGTGGAACAGGGACTCATACTCTGTTCCGTCCCGGGGTGAAAGCGCCACGCCCACGCTGACCCAGATGGCAAAATTCTGGTACTGTCCGCTGGTGGCGGCGCATATCCGCTCCACCAGCGGCTCCACCGCCGTCCCATACTCCAGAAACAGCAGGAACTCATCTCCGCCGATGCGGGCGGCCACATCTGTCTCCCGGATGCTGCCCCGCAGCTTCTCCGCCATTTTCCGCAGCACCTGATCTCCAAACATGTGGCCATAGCAGTCATTGGCGGACTTGAAAAAATCCAGATCCAGCACCAGCATGGCAAACCGCCGCCCCTCCCCCTGGCCCAGGGACCGGGTAATCAGCAGCCGGGCGTAGTCCCGGTTGTACAGGCCCGTGAGAGCATCGTGGCGGGCCATCTGCTTGAAGCGGTCCAGTTCCAGCTGCTGCTCGTGCACATCCACAAATTTTCCAATAATCCCTGCGGGCGTCTCCGCCCCTGCCTGCATCCAAAGCAGACGGGCCACTGCCCGGTACCAGCGCCGCTCCCCACGGATCGTGAGGCAGTAATGATGCGTCACTACCGGCGCCTGGGGCGTCGCTCGGTAGACCCGCTCCCGCAAATCCTGGTAGTCCTCCGGCGCAAATATCCCGGCCAGGATCTCGTTGCTCCGTGGGTTGGAGATCACGTCGGAAATACCCAAAAAGTCAGCCCCCCAGTCGGACATGGTCAGCCGCTTTGCGGGGATATCATACTCAAACTGAATCTCCCTGGACATGCTGGCAAAAAAGAGGTACTTGATTCTCTCCTGCTCCAGCAGGGCCAAAACGTGATCGGACTTGTTGCCACGGAAGGCGGCAATATCGCTGAGCACCTCCACCGCGATCTGGCTGCTCCTCTCCCGGTCCAGCAGCTGCTCTGCCACCATGTCCTCCAGCAGCCTCTGCTTGGCGTACAGCATGAGTACATTGCGCACCCGCCGCCGCACCACCGCTGCACGATAGGGACGGGTTACACATTCCACCGCGCCAAGTTTCCACGCCTGGTCCACGGTCGGAGAGGCGTCATCCCCGGAGAGAACGATGACGGGGACGCTGTCCGCATATCCGCTCTTCTTCATGGCTGCCAGCGCGGCAAGGCCGCCCGTCTCCGGCGCATCCACGTCCAGAAGCATCAGCGCTATTTCTCCGCCCCTATGTTCCAGGCAGGCCATAGCCTCCCGGCCATCCTGGACTTCCACAATATTATAATCCCCACGGAGCATATCCGACAGCAGCAAGCAGTTCTCCGCTCCGGAATCTACCACCAGCACCGTGTGGCGTCTGCCCATCCCGTCTCCCTCCTTTTCTGCCATTCTTGAAATGCGTCTGCCGGCGCCTGTCCAGTCGCTTCCCATGTCCCAACCGCCTCTGGCTGCATGCAAAACGGCGCCCAACCCGCATATTATAAAGTACTCCTAGTATACCAACAAAAGTGGCGCCTTGCAACTTCTAAACATGTCTTTGGAAAAAACAGGCCGCGCCGCCAGTCGGTGGCCGGACCGGCATGTTCTCCCCCTATCCGGCATATATATGAACCATATCGGGATAGGGAGTGTTGGGTCTTGAAGGGTAATATTGAGGAGCGGGCCTGCGAACTGGCTGTCTATATCATTGAGAACCGCACCACCGTGCGGGAGGCCGCCAGAAAGTTTGGCATCAGCAAGAGCACCGTACATAAAGATATTCAGGAGCGTCTGCCCCTATACAACAGGAGCCTCTATCTCCGCGTCAAGGAGGTATTGGAGGAGAACAAGGCGGAGCGGCACATCCGCGGCGGCATCGCCACCCGGCGAAAATACCGGGGTGAAGCCTGACGGGCCAGCAGGCCCCGCCCATGTCCCGCACCCCGCGCACCCCCTGGCAGGAAGGGAGACGGCGGACTTTCGTCCGCCGTCTCCCTTCCTGCCCCCATCAAAAAAGCGGCCGTCCCTTGACTTGCCTCCTAATAAGAAAACATGAGATAGTCCAGTAAAATCAATGTTTTCAGAGGCAAGGAACACGATGTGAAGTCAAAAAATCAAATACTGGCAGGACAAAGGGTGCTGATGTGAAATATCAGCACCCTTTTCCTGTCCCAAACGCCATAGGAAATCCTATGGCGTTTTTTACTTTCCATCAAGTACACGGAAAACTGTATTGAAAGACTAACTATTAAAAGTCAAGTCTGAAAAGTGTGGGTTGGTAAGAAACTTCAGATGGTTCAAAATGGTATAGCAAAGCTGACGTCCGGTTGGACGCCTGCTTGAGTTTATACGAGTGAAAAAGCTATGCGGCTGTGTTGTATGGTCGTCTGGATTTCTCCATGGCATAGATCAGCCGGACCAATTTCTTGGCGGCATGGGAGAGTGCGACATTGTAATGCTTGCCTTCTGCCCGCTTTTTAGCCAAGTATGCCTCAAAGGTCGGGTCCCAAAGGCAGACATACTTGGTTGCGTTATAAAGAGCGTAGCGCAAGTACCTTGAACCACGCTTTTCCATGTGTGAGTACGCCCCGGACAGCGAAAGCTGACCGGATTGGTAAGTAGATGGAGACATGCCGGCATACGCAAGGATCTTGTCGGGAGAGTCGAAACGTGAGAAATCGCCGATCTCAGCCAAAATCATAGCGCCCATGCGAATACCGATTCCCGGAATTGTTGTGATGGGCGACTGCATTTCTTCCATTATGGCCTGGATGGCAGTCTCAATGTCATTGATCTCAGTGTCCAACTCTCGGATCAGGCGGATCGTATGCTGCAGTTCAAGGGACTTGGCAGGCATGACAGAGCCTACAGAGCATCTGGCAGCATTTCGAAACTCCGTTGCCATATCCCGCCCGTAGTGTCCTTTGGAAGCATCATTTAAAAGCGTCTTCAGGTGTGTCAGATGCGCTCCGGCAATCTGTTTGGCCCCGGGAAACTCGCCGAGAACGGCATAAACAGAAGCCATGTGAAGGGATGAAACCAGCTTTTCCAGTTCAGGGAAAAGAATGGTGACCAATCGGGAAACTGACTGCTTCAGCTTTGCGCGCTCTCGGACTTTGTCAAATCTGTATCTGGTGAGTGACTTTAGTTCTTCGTTGTGATATGCTGTGTCTGTGTAGGACTTGAGGTCCACATCAGACATGAGCATAGCTGCAATGGTTCGTGCATCGACCCGGTCAGTCTTGGTTTTACGAAGGCTCAGACTTTTCCGGTAGAGGTTGGTGTGCAACGGATTAATGACGTAGGTGGGTAGACCTTTGTCAAGCAGAAATCCGAGAATGTTGTAGCTGTAGTGTCCGGTAGCCTCAAGCCCTACTTTTATTTTGTCTGTCGGACGTGTGCAACGGCGAATGGTTTGCAGCAGGGTGCCAAAGCCTTCCGCATTGTTTGGGATGGTGAATACATCTGCCAGGACTTTGCCTTCCGAACTGAGGATGAAGCAGTCATGCTTGTCCTTGGCAACGTCAATACCCACACAAATCATCATGATACCTCCGGTATGTTTATTTCGATGCTGGTTCCACAGGACACTTTACTCTTGTAACCTTGTTCCACATAAACCGTCTGGCGGTATCTAACTGATTAACAATTCTGTAAAGGGCTGTGGTTGGAGCCTTTCAAGAACCGTCTTGCGGTAGGAGGTGCGAACCAATCCACAGCATCCCTTACAGTGTAGCACAGCCCTTGGAGAGGGGCTTTAAAAACTACTACTTTATAATACAAGGAGTTGCCTATGACAGATAAAAAGCACAGCACCGCCAGCACCACAGACCGCCGCCCGGATTGCGTGACGGAAATCCGCATGGGGAACTCTGTACTCATTGTTTCCGGCTTTTTCAAGGAGGGGGCTACCGCCACCGCAGCCGACAAGATGATGAAAGTGCTGGAAGCGGAAACCGCAGCCGCACCAAGACCGCCCTATACCGCATGAGCCGGAGCAAGAGAAAAGCGGCCATGCCGTGGGAGCATGGCCGCTGTGAGAGCGTCAAAATTCTAGTTATCGCTTTCTTCAAATGTAATATAACTTGGCTTATTTTATCCTTTTGTTCTTTAGGGTTTTTAGTATATGCATTCCATCGCTTTCCATCCCTCCTATAATTGGAAGAAAGGCAGGATACCGCATCGGAATAATCGCTGAGATTAATACTATAACGCTATACGTTCTTATAAAATCCCATGTCGGTTCATAATAATCAATAAACGCTGAACACTCATTGAGCGAGCTCGATTTCAAGGCAAAGAGAATAAGAATAAGTATCAGGTTAAAAACAGGCCCTCCCACAGCACACAGCAACGCCTGGGCTTCCGTATATGTAATATCAGGTGCCGGATTATAAAACACTCCCGAAAAAGGAATAAGGCGAATCTCGAAATGTTTCGTTTTAATGAGAGCTTTTCCAAATCCAACCTGAATGATCCAGTCTTCTTTCCCCTCTGCGAGCTTATATCCTGTCATATGCCCCGTTTCGTGGATCAGTACAGAAAAAGCAAGCCCAAACCAAAGTATTATGATCCCAAGAAGTTCCATAAGTATTTTAATAAACATTTAGTTTGTTACCTCATATATCTCTCGCAAACCATGCCATGATACTTCAACAAACATCTATTTATTACCCTCAACGCATTTGTGTTAATGGCCTCTGTGCTTCTGCTTTCGCTTTTGCTGCTTTAGATCAAACTGACGCTGCTTTTCAGATTTCCTCTGCTCTTTGCTCTTTTGCTTGCGCTCGGTTTTGGTTTCCTCCAACTGCAACTGTAAAGCCTGCTGTGATTTTGTCCCAACGCCTTTGTTTTGCAACTGTTTTCTTGCTTTTCTCTGTCTGCGTTTCGGATTGTCGGCAACCTGCTTTACGTCAGTGGAAACGGGCGGGCTGAATTTCAGCTCATAGTAGTGATGCAGAATGAAGTCGTATACTTCATAATCCTTTGGCTCCGCGCCAAATGTGACTTTGGAAACCGTCAGCTTGCCGTCCTCGATCCGCTCAAAGACCCCGACCCAAAAAGGCGGATCGAAAAATACGGTGAGCTTGCCGCTTGTCTGTTCCATGGGAATCCCTCCTTTGATGTGGTACAGGCAAAGAACGGACAACCCAAGGAGGGAGGGTTACTTACCCCGTCAGAACTGACAGGACGGCCGGGCTACCTACCGGCTCTGGCACGCTGCGAGGGCGTGCGTTGCGTTTTTATCTTTGCTTTGCAGCTTCCGGCTGGTGTTATTCCTTCCGAAATCTGCAAGGTCATTATAACATGAAAACATGAACAAATCTACCCCTATGATAATCCCAAAAAGAAAAATCGTCATTATGACGGGCGATAAAGAAGCAAAAAGTATGTACGCCGCCCCTTCCGTGTGGTATACTGTCCATACGGAATAGCGGGGCTGGCTGTCGGACAAGGAGGAACTTATGTTAAGACAGACCACCCAAATCCCTGTTGCCGCCCTCTATGCGCGGCTGTCCAGAGACGATGAACTGCAAGGCGAATCGAACTCCATTATGAACCAGAGGCGCATCCTCGAAGCGTACTGCCGCGAGCATAACATCCTGAACTACCGCTTTTTCGTAGATGACGGATGGAGCGGTGCGAACTTCGACAGGCCGAATTTTCAGGCCATGCTGGAAGGAATCCAAAATGGAGAGATCAAGACGGTCATCACCAAAGACCTTTCCCGTCTGGGGAGAAACTACTTGCAGGTCGGCATGTATACGGAAATGCTCTTTCCGCAGAAGGGCGTCCGCTACATTGCCATCAACGACGGCGTGGACCCCCTGAACATTGCCGCCCACATCTATCTGGCCCTTCAGGAGATCACCTCCAGAGAGATCCCGGCTAGAAGCCCCGCTGTTGTGACCATCGGGAAACTCAGCGGCGGGCAGGCACCCAATATTATCCCCCAGGACGCGGTGCTGGAGGGCACCATTCGCACCTTTGACCGGGAACTGTCCTCCCACATATTGGAACGCATCGGAGCCATTGCCAAAGCGACAGCGGAGGCGTTCCGGGGCAGCGCGGCAGTGGAGGAGCTGTCCTCGGCCCCGCCTCTGGTTAACGACCCGGCGCTGGTCAACAGCATGGCGGACTTCGTCTCGGAACTGTATGGGGAAGGAACTGTTTATCGGCTGGACGAGGGCGGCATGGGCTCGGAGGACTTTGCGTCCTACACCTATGAGATGCCCTGCGCCTATCTGCTCCTTGGCGCGGGAGCAGAGGGGGAAAACCCGCTGTTCGGCAGGCCCATGCACAATGAGAAAGTTGTGTTCAACGAGGATGTTCTTACAAAGGGCGCCGCCATCCACGCCTACTGCGCCCTCAAATGGCTGGGGGAGACGTGATTTTTCCCACACGGCGGCCACGGGAGCGGGGCCATTGCCGTCAGTGCCGATCAAAAATCCGGGGCAGACATCCTCGTCTGCCCCGGATTTTTATGTTGGCCTCACCGCCCAGTCTTACATATGGACAGGCTATTTCTCCACGTAGGCGGAGGGAGCGGGCTTTACGCCCCGGCCCCATTCGATGGCATTTACCACAAAGAACACCACCACGCTGACGGCACAGCCAAAGACCACCGGCAGAATGCCGAAGCCGTTGGACATGTTTCCTCCGGTGTACCACTGCCAGAAGCAGAAGCCAGCGGTGCCGGCGATCAGGGAAATGATGCCGGAGTTCCTGGTGGCTCTCGGCACCGCCAGGCCCAGACCGTAGGCGGCAAAGGGGCCCGCGCAGCGAATGCCGAAGGCGAAGGTGTTCATGGTGACGATGGGCACGCCGGCCATGGAGATCACCATGGCCACAACGGCGGCGGCGATGTTGCACAACCGGGTGTACAGCACAATCTGCTTCTCCGTCAGCTGCTTCCTGCCACCCAAACTCATGTACAGGTCGTTCATAACCATGGTGGACATGCACAGCAGGTTGGAGTCGGCGGAGGACATGGTGGCGCAGATGATGGCGGCGGCGATCAGGCCCACCACAAAGGAGGGCGCGAACTGACCCGTGACAGCCATCATGGCGTTGCTGCCATTTTCCGCCAGGCCGGGAATCTGATCCTTCATGGCAAGAGCGGCCAGGCCCAGCAGCGTGGGGAACAGGGACATGGCGGCCATGAGGATGGCGCTGAGCCAGGAGGCGTTTTGGGCGGTTCTCTCATCCTTGGCGGTCTCAAACCGGGAGACCATCTCGGGACCTGCCAGGAATGTGCAGAAGTAGTTGAATATGTATCCGATAATGGGCACCCAGCCAATCTTGGCGATGCTCAGCTGCTCGCCGGGCAGCGCGGCGGATATGGCCGCCCAGCCGCCGCAGCCCCTGATCACAAAGGGGGTGGCGATGGCCAGGCCCACCAGGATGATGGAAAACTGGATCAGGTCGGACACCTGGTCGGCGATCATGCCGCCGAAGGTGGTGTACAGGATCACCACCAGTCCCGCCAGAAGCAGCGCCACGTTGGTGGGGATGCCCGTCAGGGACTGAATCACCACGCCGGAGGCCGCGATCTGGGAGGAGGTCAGGCAGAACAGGGACAGAATGCTCAAAACTGCGGTGAACGTGCTGGAGCCCTTGCCGAAGCGGCGGCCCACCACCTCGGGAATGGTGACGGCCATGGTCTTGCGGATTTTTGGAGCAAAGTAGGCCAAGGGAATCATGGCGATGGACGCGGCCAGCACGTACCAGATGGCGCTCATGCCCCAGTCGCCGAAGGCCTTCTGGGCCAGGCCCGTGGTGGAGCCGCCGCCGATGTTGTTGGCGGACAGGGAAAAGGCCACCATGAAAAGGCCCATCCGCCGCCCGGCCAGCATGTAGTCCTGACTGTCCTTGATGTGGAGCTTTCCCACAACAAATCCGACAATCAGCATACCGACCAGATAGGTCACAACGATGATCAGAGGAACGATTTGCAGCTGCATAAGAGTACCTCCTTTTTATGTTTCCCCCGGCGGCGGGCCTCTCTCCACGCACCCGGCGGCGGAGGATGCTTGATTGTATACTATTATGAACAATTTGTAAAGTATTTCCCAAAAAGTTTTTTAGATTGCCAGAAAGTATTTGCATTTCTTAACAAAAACTTGATGTAAGCACGGTTTTTCACAACGCTTTTTCTCCCTCTGGCCGCGGCGGAGCCAGTTGCCATCCGGCCATAGCCGTGGTATAATAAGCCGCACGGCTGCCATGCCTATTTTTGCGGTGCCTTTGCTCCCCGGCTGTGCCGGGAGCCGCAAAGGAGGCCCCGGCAGCCACCAAAAGGAGGCGGCGACATGCGAATTGGACAAGTCAACATCCACTCCCGGCTGGCGCTGGCCCCCATGGCCGGGGTGACGGACGCCGCCTACCGGCAGATTTGCTCCGAACTGGGCGCGGGGCTGACGTATACGGAGTTGGTCAGCGCCAAGGCCCTGTGCTATCAGGATAAAAAGAGCCGTCAGCTGCTTGCCCCCTTTCCCGGCGAGCACCCCTTTGCCGCCCAGATTTTCGGCAGCGACCCGGTGTGCATGGCGGAGGCCGCCCAGATTGCCGCGGAGGTCAGCGGTGCGGATCTCCTGGACATCAACATGGGCTGCCCGGTAGGCAAGGTGGTGTCCAACGGGGACGGCTCCGCCCTCATGCGGGACCCGGAAAAGGCCGCCCGCGTCGCCGAGGCGGTGGTGCGGGCCTGCCCCGTACCGGTGACGGTGAAGATGCGCCGGGGCTGGGACAAGGGCAGCATCAACGCCGTGGAACTGAGCCAAATGCTGGAGCAGGTGGGCGTGTCCGCCATTGCCGTCCACGGCCGCACCCGGGTACAGCTCTACGGAGGCGTGGCCGACTGGAGCACCATCCGGGCGGTGAAGGAGGCGGTGTCCATCCCGGTGATCGCCAACGGGGATGTGTTCTCCGGGGCGGACGCGGTGCGGATTTTGCGGCAGACCGGGGCGGATATGGCGATGATTGGCCGCGGCTCCTTCGGCAACCCCTGGATTTTTCAGGAGGCCGCCGCCGCCCTGGCGGGGGACCCGATTCCGGAAAAGCCGCCCCTGGCGGAGCGGTGTGACACCGCCGTGCGCCAGATTGAACTGGCCGCCCGGTACGGATGCGAAAAAGTGGCGGTGCTGACCGCCCGGCGGCACTACGCCTGGTACCTCAAGGGGGTGCCCCACGCCTCCTACTACAAGGAACAGATCGTCCGCATGGAGACGCTGGATGACGTCTACCGGGTGACGAGCGGGATCAAGAGGGATCTGCATGACTGAACAGGAACTGGTACGCGCCGCCGCCGGGCGGGATGAAGCCGCCTTTGAGGAGTTGGTGCGCGCCTATGAGAATAAGGTATACTGTCTGGCGCTGCGGATGTGCGGCAGCCCGGAGGACGCCGCGGAGGTGGCTCAGGAGGCGTTCCTGGCCGCCTGGCGGGGCCTGCCCACCTTCCGGGGGGAGGCGGGCTTTTCCACCTGGCTCTACCGGCTGGCCTCCAACGCCGCCATCGATCACCTGCGGCGGGCCAAAAAGCAGCGTGGGGATCTGAGCCTGGATGACGAGGACCTGGGGCTGGACGCTGTCAGCGAGGACTCCGGCCCCCAGGACGCGGCGGAGCGGCAGGAACTGCGTCAGGCGGTGACGGCGGCGCTGCGCCTTCTCAGCGACGACCACCGGCAGGTGCTGGTGCTGCGGGAAATCCAGAGTCTCAGCTACGAGGAGATCGCCGAGGTGCTGGAACTGGATCTGGGGACGGTAAAAAGCCGTATCTCCCGGGCCAGAAGCGCGCTGCGCAAAATATTGCTGGAGAGCGGGAACTTATCCGGGTACCTGCCGTCTAACCTAGTGAAAAGGCCGTCAGGAGGGGAGGGGTGCTGATGCGGACATGTGTGGAATATGAGGACTGGATCAGCGCCTGGATCGACGGGGTGCTGGAGGAGGGGGTGCGGCTGGAACTGACGGAGCACATGGCGTCCTGCCCCCGGTGCCAGGCATACTTTGACGACCAGATTGCTCTGCACGGCGCGCTGGAGCACATGGACGCTGCCGCCCCGCCGGGCTTTACCGCGGCGGTGATGGAGCGGGTGCGGGCCGAGGCGGCGCCGGAACGGCGGGCCCCGATCCCCTTTCCCCACTGGCGGCGCTGGGCCGCCCTGGCAGCCTGCTGCGCCCTGGCAGCCATAGGGGCGTGGACTCTGGACGGCGCAGGCCTTAGTCAGGGCAAGGCGGCCAGGACGGCGGCGGACCAGCCCGCTCTGGCCAGCACCTTCGCGGCGGACACCATCCAGGAGCGGGCCCCCTCAGAGGAACTTGTGGACGCCGCCCAGGACGCCAAGGCCGCGGCGGACAGCGGAGCGGAACCGGCCCCGGAGGCGGATGAGTTCCCTCCGCCGGACAGCAGCGCCGCCCCCGCCGGAAATACTGCCGACGACACCCTGTATGCCGGGACAGAGGAGAACACCGGCGGCGCACAGGCGGACGGCCAACTCGATACGGCGGACGAGGAGCGGGCGGAGAGTTTCAGCTACACCACCTCCCTGGCCCCGGCCCAGACCTTTCTCTTTGCCATCACCACCGACAGTCCCGCCGCCGAAGCCTGGGTGGAGGAGCACCTGTCCCAGACATGGGAGAGGGGGGGCTGCTACGAGCTGACGGAGGAGCAGTATACCCAGCTTCGCACACTTCTGACAGAGCAGGGGGCCGCCTACACGGAGTGTCCGGGGGGCAACAGCGGTCCCTATCTCCTCTATGCGTCGTAATCCCGGAATAGAACCACCCCAGGGGAGAGGCCTTGCCTCTCCCCTTTTTGCCTGCTTTATACTAAAACCTGATAAAAAGCTTGAAAAGCTTTTTATCAGGTTTTTATGAGACGGCGCGGCGCACGGTACGCGCGACGCCAGCGCGCATAGCGCGCGGGATTTCAAATAAAAGCATTTTATTTGAAATCAGTATGAGAGCCTACCGGGAGGCTGCCGCCCCTTTTTTTCTGATGGCATCTTGCAATTTGGGGCGGCTTCGTGCATACTGGACGTACAGACTCTTTCCGCGGAGGTGCTCCATGGAGCGTATCAGCAAGGACAATTACTACCTGGATATTGCCGAGACCGTCATTGAGCGTGCGACCTGCCTGCGCCGGTGCTACGGCGCGATCATCGTAAAAAATGACGAGATTATCTCCACCGGCTACAACGGCGCCCCCAGAGGCCGGAAAAATTGTGTGGATCTGGGCTTCTGCACCCGGGAAGCCATGCGGGTGCCCCGGGGGGAGCGCTATGAGCTGTGCCGCAGCGTCCACGCCGAGGCCAACGCCATTATCTCCGCCGCCCGGCGGGACATGGTGGGAGGCACCCTGTACCTGGCGGGAAAGGACGCCCGCACCGGCCAGATTCTGCCCGACGCCACCTCCTGCGCCATGTGCCGGCGGATGATCATCAACGCCGGCCTGGAGAAGGTGGTCATCCGCGTCACCCGGGAGGACTACCAGGAGGTATATGTGCGGGACTGGGTCTATGAGGACGACTCCCTCACCGCCCCGGACAGCGACAGCCGGGACCGGGAGCCAACTGTAAACAGAGAGGAGACATTACCACATGCTGCATCCTGAGACAATCCGGGCCTATGAGGCCATTTTGCGGGAGGAACTGGTCTGCGCCACCGGCTGCACAGAGCCTATCGCCATCGCCTATGCCGCCGCCTGCCTGCGCGCCGCCCTGGGCCAGGCGCCGGAGTCCATTCGGGCGGAGGTGTCCGGCAATATCATCAAAAACGTGAAGAGCGTGGTGGTTCCCAATACCGGCGGGCTAAAGGGAATCCGGGCGGCAGTGGCCGCCGGCGTTGTGGCCGGACGGGAGGATCTGGAGCTCCAGGTCATTGCCCAGGTGGCGGAGGAACTCCACGGCCCCATCGCCCGCTATGCGGAGGAGACCCCCATCGAGATTCTCTGCGCCCAGACGCCCCGGCTGCTGGACATCTGCCTCACCGGCAGGGCCGGGGAGCATACGGCCCTGGTCCACATCGCCAACCAGCACAGCAACATCATCCGCATCCAGCGGGACGGGGAGGTGCTGCTGGAAAAGCCGGCGGCGGACTCCGCCGAGGACAGCCTCACGGACAAGAGCGCCCTGAATGTAGCGGATATTCTCGCCTACGCCGACACGGCGGATCTGGCGCCGGTGAAGGCCCTTCTGGACCGGCAGGTGGCATGCAACCTGGCCATCGCCCAGGAGGGTCTGAAGGGGGGCTGGGGGGCCAGCATCGGCGCGGTACTTCTCTCGGACTACCCCCGGGACATCAAAACCGAGGCCAAGGCCTGGGCCGCCGCAGGCAGCGACGCCCGGATGAGCGGATGCGAACTGCCGGTGGTAATTCTCTCCGGCTCCGGCAACCAGGGCATCACCGCCTCCGTGCCGGTGGCGCGCTACGCCCAGCATCTGGGCGCCAGCCGGGAGAAGCTGTACAGGGCGCTGCTGGTCAGCGATCTGGTGACGGTCCATCAGAAGAGCGGCATCGGCCGGCTCAGCGCCTACTGCGGCGCCGTCAGCGCCGGGGTGGGCGCCGGGGCGGGCATCGCCTACCTGCTGGACGGCAGCTACGACGCCGTGGCCCACACCATTGTCAACGCTGTGGCCATTCTCTCCGGCACCATCTGCGACGGGGCCAAGCCCTCCTGCGCCGCTAAAATCGCCGCCAGCGTGGACGCCGGCATCCTGGGCTACCACATGTGGCGCAACCACCAGGAATTCAAGGGCGGTGACGGCATCGTCACCAAGGGGGTGGACAACACCATCGCCAACGTCGGCCTGCTGGCCAAGGAGGGCATGCGGCAGACGGACCGCACCATTCTGGAGATTATGACCAACCGCTGTGACTGACGGCGGATTCGTTCCGGCACGTCCAGAGGCGCCATGCTTTTTGCGCATACCCGGCCATAGAGAGCGGGCATTTGCGCTTTTTGCGCCGGGGTGCTATGATGGATCCGCAGACACGCCAACCGCAGACGTATTGCAGCAAGCCGCCCCCAGGGGCGCTCCGCTGTGACAGCACAGGAAAAGCAGGGCGAGAAGCCGTTTTAAGGAGGTCAATATGGAGTACACAAAGCTGGGCCCCTCCGATCTGACCGTTTCCCGCATCTGCATGGGGGGCATGGGCTTCGGCGACGCTGCAGCCGGCCAGCACGCCTGGACAGTGGACGAGGCGGCCACCCGGGACATTGTCCGCCGGGCCCTGGAACTGGGTGTCAACTTTTTTGACACCGCCATTACCTACCAGGGCGGCACCAGCGAGCAGTATCTGGGCAGGGCCCTGCGGGATCTGGCGGATCGGGACGCGGTGGTGGTGGCCACCAAGTTTCCGCCCCGGAGCCCGGAGGCGCTGGCCGCCGGCGTGGATGGGCGGGCCTACGTGGGCCGGATGCTGGATCAGAGCCTGCGCAACCTGGGCATGGACCACGTGGACCTCTACATCCTCCACGGCTGGGACTACCACACCCCCATTTCGGAGCTGCTGGCAGGCCTGGGCGACGGGGTGCGGGCGGGCAAGGTCCGCTATATCGGCATTTCCAACTGCTACGCCTGGCAGTTGGTACAGGCCAACGCCATCGCCGCCCGGGAGGGGTTCCCCCAGTTTATCTCGGTCCAGAACCACTACAACCTGATCTTCCGGGAGGAGGAGCGGGAAATGGTCCCCTGCTGCCGGGACGGGGGCGTTGCCATGACCCCCTACAGCGCCCTGGCAGGCGGGCGGCTGAGCAAGCGCCCCGGCGAGACCTCCCGCCGCCTGGCGGAGGACCAGTACGCAAAGCTGAAATACGGCGGCGCGGAGGAACTGGACGCCCCCATCCTCCGCCGGGTGGCGGAAGTGGCGGACCAGCGGGGCGTGACGATGACGGAAATCGCCCTGGCCTGGCTGCTGGCCCATGTCACCGCCCCTGTGGTGGGGGCCACCAGACGCAGCCATATAGAGGGCGCGGTCCGGGCGGTGGCCCTGCGCCTGACGCCGGAGGAAACAGCTTTTCTGGAGGAGCCCTACCGGCCCCACCCCCTGGTGGGCGTTATGGCCCAGAACACGCCCGGAACCGCCCCCGGCGGGGCCATCTGGTCCACCGGGAGCCGGCAGGCCCGCCCATAGGGGGCCTGCCGGGGGGCGCCCGGGGAATCCCGCGCAGCCCGGGGAAAAAGCGGCCTTACCCCTTCCCCACAGCCTCAGGGCGGCCC